>ERZ827423.1477-NODE-1477-length-22787-cov-5.639143_pt1 | contig 22787 bp, 15 predicted proteins | sample MGYA00519775_ERZ827423 | MGnify/ENA primary metagenome ERZ827423 (study PRJEB31778, sample SAMEA3449296) | human gut metagenome | biome: human gut; feature: human-associated habitat; material: faeces | place: United Kingdom | collected 2010/2012 ...
TTTACGACGTGCCGGACGGCAAAATCCGCTTTGACGGCATCAATATCAACAAGATTAAAAAGGCCGACCTGCGCCGCTGTCTGGCCATGGTGCTGCAGGACGTGCATCTGTTCACCGGCACCGTCAGCGACAATATCCGCTACGGCAACCTCAGCGCCACCGACGAACAGGTCGTCGCCGCCGCAAAACTCGCGGGCGCCGACTTCTTTATCAGCCACCTGCCGGACGGCTACGACACCATGCTCACCGCGGACGGCGCAAACCTCAGTCAGGGCCAGCGCCAGCTGCTCGCCATTGCGCGCGCGGCAGTGGCCGACCCGCCCGTGCTGATTCTCGACGAAGCGACAAGTTCTATCGACACCCGTACTGAAGCGCTGATTGAAAAGGGGATGGACACCCTCATGCAGGGCCGCACCGTCTTTGTCATCGCCCACCGCCTGTCCACCGTCCGCGCCTCGAACGCCATTATGGTGCTCGAACACGGCGAAATCATCGAGCGCGGCGATCACGACGAGTTGCTGGCGCAGAAAGGCAAGTACTATCAGCTCTATACAGGCATGTTTGAACTCGAATAAATCGGCCCGCCGCGCATGTATGGGGCAGATAGCCCTGCGGACTTCGCTATGCACAGAAAGCCGCTGCGAACAGTTTTTTGTTCGCAGCGGCTTTAAGCTGCACAGGCGGCAAAAGCTGCAGCCTGTTTTTGCATGAATAAGGCCTGCGTTACGGCTCTTGCCCGGTATGGCGCGTATGCGAAGAGTTTCCAGCGCAAAGCGGGCCCGTAAGACCGGGAAGCATTCGCCGCCTTCGGCGTGCCGCTCGCCCCTGCGGCGCTGCGTGCCGGACACGGCGTTTTCCGGAAGGCCTCCGCCGGGGCGGCGGCGCCCGCGGGATACGGGCCTGCGCCGCGCCCTGGCCTGCGCCGCGCATCCGGGCGGCGTCTGTGGGCGCGCGGTTTGGACGGCAAGTCTTCTTTCCTGCGGACATTCCTTGCGTACCATGCGCTGTTTTGGGAATCAGTAAAAAAATTCCGGTACAGGGTAGTATTGGACGCATATATGTGGTAGAATAACACAAACAAACAAATTGCGTAGCCGCGGGACGGCGCGTCGAACGGCGGCGGCAAGGGTCTGAAAAAACGGAGGATTGACAATTGCAGGCGATTATCGAATGGTTTACAGAAGCCGGGCTCGGCAGGGTGCTGGCTACGCTCGGCATGTCCATGGTCCCGGTCGTCGAATTGCGCGGCGCGATTCCGTTCGGCGTAGCGCTCGGCCTGTCCCACTGGTCCGCGTTTCTTATCTCGGTTATCGGCAATATTGTGCCGGTCCCCTTTATTATTTTATTTATCCGCAAGATCTTCGCCTGGATGAAGAAAAAGAGCCCTCGCCTGGCGGATATAGCGGAGCGCTTTGAGCGAAAGGCGCATTTGCAGTCGGACAAGGTTCAGAAGTACAAATGGTTTGGGCTTATGATATTCGTCGCCATCCCGCTGCCCGGTACGGGCGCGTGGACGGGCGCGCTGATCGCGGCGCTGCTTGATATGCGCGTCAAGTACGCTTTGCCGTCGATCGCGCTCGGCGTGCTCATTGCCGGTTTCCTGATTACGGGCCTCACGTACGGTTTCACATCCATTTTCGTTTAGCGGGCGTGCCGAAAACCCGGCCCTCATTGAAAAAAGACATATACGGCGGAAGGCGTATCCAATGATACGCCTTCCGCTTTTTTTGCCGGCCCGGTTCGGCGTTTTGTTTCTTTTAGAACGCCGGGCCGGGGCGCGCGTCGGTTTTGGGGATGACTTTCAATTCCGCTCAGTTTCTGCGGCAAATCCGCCGATAAAAAGCGCGCCGGCTCCCAACGGGGGCCGGCGCGGCGGAGCGCGGCTTATTCCGCGCTATGTTTCTTCACGGCAAGCATTGGCGCAGCCACGCCGCCCGTGCCGACGAGCAGCAGCGCCAGCAGCAGGCCAAAACCGGAGAAATCGCCCGTCTGCGGGTTGTCGGAGGCGTCCGGGGCCGGATGAACGGTGAACTTCATCTCAGCCGTTCCCGATTCGGAGACAATTCCCACCGCATGTTCGCCCGCGGAAAGGGTAGCCAGGTATTCCGGTGTAAGCGAAATGCGGATCTGGCTCTCGTCGCCGGTCACCGTGTAGTTTTCGCTTGAAATTTCTCTGCCGTCAATCTCTACCCGGATAAAATCTTCCACAGCCGCGTCGGATACAAACGTTAAAGGCTCGGACTTGCCGGGCGTGTACTCCTTGCCGCCTTCCGTGACGACGGGCGCCAGCTTTGCAATCGGGCTTCCGTATTCCAGCACCCGGCCGCAGACCGCGCAGACCGTATCGCCGGTATATCCCTCTTTGGATGCGGTCGGTTCCACAGCGTTTACCCGCTCCGCTGCGGGCGAATGCTCCTGTGCTTCGCCAGTTGCGGAACAACCGTCGTTCTGGCAGACCTGCCAGTGTCCGTCCGCGTCGGACTTCCAGCCGCCCGCAATGTCGTGCTGCGGTTTTTCATCGAACAGCGCTGCGGCGTCGTTGCCATAGGAAATATCTTCCGAATAGCAGAACGCATATCCGGCGTAGACGACGGCCCCGTCAAAGACCGGCGCATCCTGCGCGGCCGCGCCGCCGATTGTCTGTCCCCAGACAAGGTCGCCTGTGCTGACCGAGCCGTTGAGCAGGTACGCCACTTCGCCCGAAGCAAACTGCGCCGCGGTTTTCCCGCCGTCCGCTGATTCCGAATCCGCAAGATAGTAGCTGTTTACAATCCGGTCCGGCTGCGCGGGGTACGGCTCGCTGCCGTATGACGCAATCCCGCGCGCATAATATTCGTAACCGGTATTCGCCGTCACTTCGCCTGTGTTGTAACAGTTGTATATCCCGGCGGTTTGCTTGACAGTGCCGCAAATGCCGCCGACATAGTACGGCGCGCTGACAGCGCCCGTATTATAGCAGTTTTCCACAGCCGCGTTTTCCACAGCCGTATCGCTCGGGTAATCCAGCGCGTCGCCGCAGATTCCGCCGGCAATACCCAGCTGCGCAAAAACGGTCCCGGAATTGTGGCAGTGGCGGATGGTCCCATAGTTGCGGCCCGCAATGCCGCCCGCCCATTGGGACGCGGTGCGTACCTGGCCGGTATGGTAGCAGTTTTCAATAAGCCCGAAGTTGTCGCCGCACACGGACCCGGCCGAGCCCGTCGTAACATCAATATCCGTATTCTCAATGCGCAGATTTTTCACAACGCCGTTTTTGCCGATAGATTCAAACAGTCCCGCGCCCGTGTAGAAATCCTGCGCGCCATAGCGAGTCCGCAGGTTGCGGACGGCGTACCCCTGTCCGTCGAACGTACCCTGATAGGGAATGCCGTACGTCCCCGATTCCATGGGCAGCCAGTTCATGTCTTCGGGGATCGTAATATTCCGGGTCAGCCGGACGTTGGCCGCGGCGTTATCGTCGCTCTGCTTCAGAAATTGTGAGAACCAGTACAGATTGCCCGCGTTTTTGATTTCATACCAGCCGTCCTTCAGTTCTGCGGGCTCAAAATGCTTTTTATCCTCGGTAAACCCGTTCTCGTCGTAGACCAGAGGCGCGGGCGTTTCAATATTGACGTAGCGGTAATACATCAGAGCGGACGGGTCATATTCGGTCGTTGGCTCTCCGCTTGCGTTCATGCTGGCCGTGACGGCGCAGCCCGTGTAGCCGCTGAAATCCAGGCTTTCGCTGACGGATACGCCCATATACATGCCGTCGCCGATTGCCGTCATGCTGCCGCCGGTCACAGTCAGCGCCTTCTGGTAACCCACCTGCACGCCGTATCCGGTTGTACCGTAGCCGCTGAAAGCGTGCGTGCCGCCCGTAACGGTTACGCCCTCCAGCAGAGAGTAGACGGCGGAGACCTCGGAATTTGAGCTTTGCGCGCTTACGCGCAGGCTGCCGGACCCGCCGAACTCTATCGCGTTCATGGCGAAAATGCCGGACGTGCCGTCGGCCGAAACGCCGTTATCGTTCTGCGCGAGAATGGTCAGCTTGTCCACTGTTTCGTCCGCATATATCACAGCCGGAATAATTCCAGCGCCATATGACACGGTCAGATTCGCCCCGTTCAAGGTGAGCGTCTCTGTTTCCGGCGCATAGCTGACTGTTCCGTCTTCGAGCACATCCTCCGCGTTTGTCTGGTTCACCTCGACTCCGTTTACCCAAACGCCGTAACCGCCCGCCGCCGACGCCGCGCCGGGCAGAACTGCAGCCGCAAGCAGGAAACAGAGCAAAAGGACGATTGATTTGCTGAATTTCCGCACTTTGTGATCCTTCCTTTCCCGTAATATCGTTGAATTTTGGCATGAATATGTAAAAAGGCGCGTTGGGGCCCTATATCCGGCCAAACGCGTCTTATCATTCCGGGGTGCGGCGGCCGGGGCGCGCCTATGCGCTTTTCTTCGCTTTCCTTTCAAGTCCTTGGATATCTTAATCTTTTTTTTCATGGATAGAGGGTTGATTCAAGCCTGAAATAAGGCGTTTAACGCGCAAATGAAAAACATCAGTCTGTTTTCCTTTCTCATACGCCGTGTAACGTCCGTTTCCTCTGTGTTTCTTCTTTGCGCCCGCGCCGCGCTATTTCTGCATCCAACGCGCGCAGAACAGCCTGTTTTACACAGCAAAGCGGACGAAGTGCCTTCGTCCGCTTTGCTTGCCGGCAGGGGAGGGGGGATTCCCTGCCCGGCCGGGGTTGCCCGTCCATCGAAGCGCCGCGCCGCGGTCGGGACAATGCGCGGAAGCGGCCCGCGCAGGTTCGTCTGCGCATACCCGCGCGCAGCGCGCCGGTAAAAATCCACGCCTGTACCAGTTGCGCCCGCCAGGGTCAACGCGCCGGCTGCAAACGGCGGAGCCGCGCCGCCGGTGTCAAACATTCCGCACAGCGCAACGGCAGGGCCCGCACCGTACTGTAGCCATATTCGTTACCGGCCTTACGATAGCGCGTGAAACCGTTTCAAAATATACGGCTTACGAGGCTTTGGCCTGTGCCTTGGCCTGTTCAAACTCGCGTTCGATCTCCTCCGAGGGCTCTTTGGTGAGCAGGGAGACGACGACAATCACAATGCTGGAGAGCAGGAACGCGGGCAGCAGCTCATAAATGCCGAAGATGCCGCCGAGCGGATTGAGCAGCAGTTTCCAGATAAACACCGTCGCGCCGCCGCTCACCATGCCGGCAATGGCGCCCGCGCGGGTGGTCCGTTTCCAGAACAGGGAGAAGAGCATGAGCGGGCCGAAGGTCGCGCCGAAGCCGGCCCATGCGAAGGAGACGATGGTGAAAATGACGCTGTTTTCATCCAGTGCGATTACGATTCCGATTGCGGAAATGACGAGCAGGGTGATACGGGACATGGTCATAACCTGCTTGTCGGACGCGTCTTTTTTAAATATGCCCTGGAAAATGTTTTTGGAAAATGCGGAGGCCGCGATCAGCAGGTACGAGTCGGATGAACTCATGGTCGCGGCGAGAATGCCGGCCATCACCGTGCCGGCGAGCAGCGGCGGGAGCAGGCGCGTGGAGAGCAGGATGAAGATGTTCTCCGCATTTGCCGCCGTGAGCAGCTCAGTCGGATAGAGGTTTCGGCCGATCACACCGATAAATACGGCGGCCGTCAGCGAAATAACGCACCATATAATGGCAATTCTACGTGACTTCTTGATTTCGCCAGCCGTGCGGATGGCCATAAACCGCAGCAGCACCTGCGGCATACCAAAATAGCCAAGGCCCCAGGCCAGGCAGGACAGGATGGATATGAGACCGTATGTACCGGCAGCGCCGAATACGGGCGCGCCATTAACAATCTGCTGCGCGCCGTCCACGACCTCCGGCTGCGCAATCCCGAAGAAGCTGAGAAAGCCGGGTATATCCTTTACATTCTCCGTGATCCGGTCAAATCCGCCGGCCGCCGCCGTGCCCATACCAAAGATGACGACCAGCGCTACGATCATGACAATCGCCTGAATAAAATCGGATGCGCTTTCGGCGAGAAACCCGCCGAGCAGGGTATACAGAATCACAATCAGCGCGCCGAGCAGCATCATCAGCTTATAGTCGAACCCAAACAGGGTGCTGAACAGCTTGCCGCAGGTGACAAAGCAGCTCGCGGCGTAGACTGTGAAAAAGATCAGGATAAACAGCGCGGCAATCATAAGGATGGCCTTTTTCTTTTCTTTAAAGCGGTTGCTGAAGAACTCGGGAATCGTGATGGCGTCGCCTGCGACGATGGAATAGCTGCGCAGCCGTCTTGCAACGACAAGCCAGTTGACATATGTACCGATGGCAAGGCCGATCGCCGTCCAGGCCGCGTCGGCAATGCCGCACCAGTATGCCACGCCGGGCAGGCCCATGAGAAGCCAGCCGCTCATGTCGGATGCCTCGGCGCTCATGGCCGTAATCCAGGGACCGAGCGAACGTCCGCCAAGAAAGTAATTATCCGAATTCTCATTGGATTTTCGCGCGTAGAACACGCCGATGCCGATCATCACCAGCATGTATACGACCATGGCGGACAGGATTTGCATGTTGTCACCCATATTCTCATCTCACTCTCAGAAAAAATAAATACGAATATGAGTATATCAGAATCTAAAAACGACTGCAAGCGTATGTTCATATTTTTGCAATGAAATATTCAATTCCGCTTCTTTTTCATCGGATTTCCTGTAGAAGTTCAAAAATTATTTTACAAATATAACCAATTTCGACTTGACTTGCACGGAATGTCCCGTATAATAAGAGAAGATAAGTGAAATTCAGGAAGTATTCCTGGTTTAACGCCGGGGGGATTGGATGATGAAATATTCAAAGCAGAGGGAATGGATTTACCAGACGGTGCTGCGCAGCGGCGGACATCTGACAGCGGAGGACGTGTTCGGCATAGTGCGCGGGGAAATTCCAAACATCAGCCTGGGCACCGTATACCGGAACCTGAACGTGCTTGTCGAGCACGGGATGCTGGCAAAGCTGGAACTTCCCGGCGGCAGCGACCATTTTGAAGCCAACACGCAGTTGCACTATCACGTCCAGTGCACCGGCTGCGGCCGAATCTATGATGTGGAACTGCCCCTGTTTGGCTGGCTGGACGACGTAATCGCGCAAAAGACGCATATCAAGGCTGATTCGCGCTATTTTCTCGCCCGTGGCCTCTGCAGCGAATGTACGCAGAGCGTCAGGCCCGCCGCCGGATAAATCAAAAAAAGACACGCGAGCCCGCAGGCGTATCCGCCCGCGGGCTTTTCTGCGCGCGCATATATGCGGCACGCCGCGCCCAGGTCGCAGGATGCCCGCGCCCGCACCCGCCTGCGCCCACCTGCCCGGCCCGTGCGTTCGGCGCAAATCCGCGCCGCGCCGGCCGCACGCCTGCGCTGCCGCCCGCGCGCGACATCTATCTCATTGCGTGCATTTTACTTCGCTGTCCGCGCGTACGCCGTCGTCAGGCCCCCGCGCAGGCGGCGCGTGTGCATTTTACCATATGAATGGTTTTATGCGGTTTCGCCGCCCGCTCCCGTTTTTTTCCGGGGCCTGGCCGCCGTCTGCCCGCGCAGGCGGCGTTTCTTGCCGCCGCGCCTTCGTTCCCCACGGGTACGCGCCGCAGTTGCCCTGCTTCCGTTCGGCGCTCTCTGCAATGCCCGCTGCAAAATATGCTGCGCGCCGCCTCCGTTGCTCGAAGCACGCCACGCCCGCCCGCGCCTGCCCGCGCCCGCGCCTATCTACCCGGCCCGTGCGTTCGGCGCAAATCCGCGCCGCGCCGGCCGCACGCCTGCCGGCATGTCGTCCTTGCCTATCTGCCCGCCGCTTTCTGCGCCGCCTTTTCCGCCGCGCCTCGCAAAGCTGCGCGCCGGGCGCTCCGGTTTCTGCCCAATGCCGCAGGGCCGTTACAACCCGCAGGATTTAAGTATACAAAAAAAAGCATGTGGCCGTGCGCGGTCAAATCGCGTTAAAATATTGAATTTATGTGAACAAGCTGTTATAATAAGTTGTAAATATTCGGCAGTAAATAAAATGCAAAGGAGGTTCCCCCCTTGCCTGCGACATTTAACCCGAACGCAACGTTTATGTACTGCATTGTCGCGGTCGTCATTGTATTTGTGATCGCAGAGTCCGTCTTCTTTTTTGTCCGGGCCTGGAAGCGCGCCGCGGCCCTGAATATGGACCGGCGGCGGCTGAAAAAGATCGTGGCGAGCACGGCTCTGTACACCGTCGCGCCCGCTGTGGCCATCCTGCTGGGCGTGATCGCCCTTTCCAAGGCCCTGGGCCTGCCCCTTCCCTGGCTGCGCCTGAGCGTGATCGGGGCGCTGACCTATGAGACGACGGCGGCGGAAACGGCCGCGCGCGCTTTTGGCACAAACATCTCGCAGATCATCACCGACGCGCGCACCTATGCCGGCATTGCCTGGGTTATGACGATGGGGATTATGCCCAGCGTCATTCTGCTGCCTATTATGGGCAAGCGCGTGGAAAAAGGCCTTGTCCGGATCAAGAGCAAGGATGAAAAATGGGGCGAAATTTTTATGAGCGCCCTGTTTCTCGGTATGATCTCAGCCTTCCTCGGCGTGGTGTTCGCCACCATCCGCGAAGGGCTGATCGGCTGGGTGCCGGTTTTCGTCATGATCGCCTCGGCCCTGATCATGCTCGTGTGCGGCCTGCTTGTGAAGAAGTGCAGGGCGCGCTGGCTCCAGGATTTTGCGTTACCCATCAGTATGCTGGGCGCGATGGCGCTGTCCATCCCCATCACCCGGCTGGTCGAGTCCATTGCAGGAGGTTGAAAAAAATGGGAAAGAACAGAAGCTATTACGACGCGACCCATTTTTACGGCCGGATCTGGACGGTCTGCGCCGTTGTGATGCTTACCCTGGTCCCGGTCGGGATCTGCGTGTATTTTGACGCATGGCCGCCCATTACGAATGTCCTGAAAGGTCTGCTGGGCGTGGCGCCCATCTTCTGGACCATCGCCGTGATTGAAATTATCACCTATGTGCCCATGCTGGGCACAGGCGGTTCGTACCTGGGTTTTGTAACGGGCAACCTGAGCAACCTGAAAGTCCCCTGCGCGCTCAACGCCATGGAGGCGGCCGACGTCAAGCCCGGCACCGAGGAGGGCGAAGTGGTTTCGACCATCGCCATCGCCGTCTCCGCAGTGGTGACAACGGTCATCATCGCGCTGGGCGTGCTCTGCCTGTCCTTTCTGGAGCCGTTTCTGCAGTCGGAGACAATGGCCCCGGCCTTTGACAATATCCTGCCGGCCCTGTTCGGCGGGCTGGCCGTCGTATATGTATCCAAAAACTGGAAAATAGCGCTCGCGCCGCTCATTTTTATGGTGTTGCTGTTTATTCTCGTGCCGAGCCTTGCCAATTCCGTAGGCGTGCTCGTGCCCGTCGGCGCGATCATCGCGCTGGTCGTCTCGCGCATCCTGTACAAGCGCAATTTGTTATAATGAACGAAAGGTGGCTTTTCCCATGTGGTGGCTTTTGCTGCTGATTCCCGCTGTTCTGATCGTATTTTTGTGCGTGATCTTTATACGCGCGTCCCGCTTTAAGCCCCAGCCGCAGGCAAAGGCGCCGTCCGTCCCGGTTGAGGTGGACGGCCCGCGCGCGGCGGAGTCGCTTCGCCGGATGGTCCGGTGCAAGACGGTTTCGTCCTATGACAAGGCGGAGATTGACGAGGCTGAGTTCGAGAAATTCCGCGCCCTGCTCGCCGAGCTTTATCCCAATATCCACAGGACCTGCACGCTCGATCATATCGGCGACAACGGCCTGCTTTACCGCTGGAAGGGCAGGAGCGATGCGCGCCCGACCGTGCTCATGTCCCATTACGACGTGGTTCCCGCCAACGCGCAGTCCTGGAGCAAGCCGCCTTTTGAAGGCATTATAGAGGACGGCGTTCTTTGGGGCCGCGGCACGCTTGACACCAAGAGCACGCTCTGCGCCGTCATGGAGGCCGTCGAATCCCAGATCGAAAAGGGATTTGTCCCGGAAAACGACCTGTACATGGCCTTTGCGGGCGATGAAGAGGTCAACGGCGCGACCGCGCCTGCCATTGTGGAAGAACTGCGCCGGCGCGGCGTCACGCCCGCGCTCGTCGTGGACGAGGGCGGCGCTGTTGTCGAGAACGTGTTCCCGGGCGTCGAACGCCCCTGCGCCCTGGTCGGGATCGCCGAAAAGGGCGTGATGAACCTGACGCTTTCCGCCGAGAGCACCGGCGGACACGCGTCCACGCCGCCGCCGCACACCCTGCTTGGCAAACTGGCGAAAGCCGTGGTCGCCATGGAGGCCAATCCCTTCCCCGGCCGGCTCACAAAGCCCGCCGCCGAGATGTTCGATACCCTGGGCCGGCACTCCACGCTGCTCTACCGTGTCATCTTTGCGAACATGTGGTGCTTTAAAGGCGTGCTCGACCGCATTTGCCGCAGGACCGGCGGCGAACTCAACGCGCTCATGCGCACAACCGTAGCCGTGACGCAGGCGCAGGGCAGCGCCGCGCCAAACGTCCTGCCGCCGAAAGCCAGCATCGGCGCAAACCTGCGCCTGATCGGCGGCGACACGCCTGAGAGCGCACTGGAATATCTGCGCGGCGTAATCGGCGACGAGGATGTGAAACTGACCGATACGTTCAGCAATCCGCCCTCCGCCGTCTCCGAGACGGGGGATGCATCCTGGGCGGTTTTGCGCGGCGCTATCGAACAGACCTGGCCGGAGGCGATCGTTTCGCCTTACCTCATGGTCGCATGCAGCGACTCGCGCCACTACTGTCGTATCAGCAGCCATGTGTACAGGTTCTCCGCCATGGCGTTAAGCGCCGCGGACCGGGCCCTGATTCACGCCAATGACGAACGGCTTTCGCTCGATAAGCTCACGCAGTGCATCCAGTTCTATGTTCGGCTGATCTCCCAGTGCTGACAGGATTTGAATTGCAAAAGACAAGGCCGCCGCGGCGGGCCTGTTGTAAAGAAAGCGGGTTGCGGAGGGGATAACATCCATGAATATATTAATCGTCGCCGACGTGTTCGGCCAGCATAACAACGGCACGACAATCGCGGCGGAACGGTTCATGCGCGCAATGGAAGAGCGCGGTCACAGCGTCAAGGTTGCCGCACACTGTGAGGAGCGGGCGGATTGCATACAGCTGCCGCGCCGCCGCATCCCCTTTTTCAACCGGTATGTAGAGGTAAAAAACGGGGTCGTGCTTGCAAAGCCCGACCGTCGCGTGCTGCGCGCCGCCATCCGCGAAGCGGATGTGGTCCATTTTTTGCTCCCGTTCAAGGTGAGCAAGGCCGGACGGGAAATCGCCCAGGAGCTGGGCGTACCCTATACGTCGGCGTTCCATTGCCAGCCGGAGAATTTCACCTCGCACCTGCGGCTGATGAACAGCCATGCCGTCAACCGCTGGCTCTACTGGTTTTTTAACCGGCGTTTTTACCGGTTCTGCGACCGCGTTCACTGTCCGAGTGAGTTTATCGCAGGCAAGCTGGAGGAAAACGGCTATACGGCGCGCAAGTATGTGATTTCAAACGGGGTCGTGCCGGTCTACCACCGGCGTCCCGCCGTCCGACCGCCCGCGCTTGCGGACCGGTTCTGTATTTTGTTTACAGGCAGGTATGTTCTGGAAAAGCGGCACGACCTGCTGCTGCATGCGGCGGCGTGTAGCAGATATGCCGACCGTATTCAGCTTATTTTTGCGGGCAACGGCCCGCACCGGGAGGCGCTCGAACGCCAGGCGCACTGTCTGCGCCTGCCCAATCCGCCCATTTTCCGGCTGTTTACGGAACAGGAACTGTGCGACACCATCAACTACTGCGACCTGTACGTACATCCGTCCGATGTGGAGATAGAGGCTGTGTCCTGTATCGAGGCGATTACCTGCGGCCTTGTTCCCGTAATTTCCGACAGCCGGAATTCCGCCACCAAACAGTTTGCGCTCACGCCTGAGAACCTGTTCAGGCACGGCGACCCCGCGTCTCTGGCCGCACGGATTGATTACTGGATCGAACACCCGGAGGAAAAGGCGGCGCTTTCCGAGCGCTATGTGCAGTATGCGCGGCAGTTTTCCATCGAGTCCTGCATGGACCGCATGGAGCAGATGCTGTTTGATGCGGTGGGTCTGGGCATGCCAGTGAAGGGGGATAGCCTTGCCGAAGAAACAGTATCCGTCGGACCCGACGGAGCATATGATCCATATGCGGCACCGCAGCCGCCGGCGGCGCGTTGACGGCGCGTACGTATATGAGAGCAAAAACCCGGTCTACCGGTTTTTTGCGGGCGTACTGCGCGCAGTCGTAGCCCTGTTGCTTCCCGTGCTGGCCAAGGTCTGGTGCGGCTATCGGATCAGGGGCAGGGAACATGCGCGGCAGGTCCGGGGCCGCGGCGTGGTCGTCGTTGCAAACCATGTGCATCCGCTCGACTGCATTACGATCTGCGGCTGCCTGTTCCGCCTGCGCAGGACGCGCTTTGTAACACTGACGGAAAATCTGGATATTCCCGTGCTCGGCCCGCTTATCCGCGCCTATGGCGGTCTGCCGATCGCCGAGACCGCTTCGGGCACCCGGCGCTTTGTTGAAACGGTGGACGGCCTGCTGCGCGGCGGCGCGCCCGTGCTGTTTTTCCCTGAGGTCGCGCTGTGGAGCGGCTATCATGGCGTGCGTCCCTTTCAAAAGGGCGCGTTTACATTCGCCGTGCGTGGCGGCGTACCCGTGCTTCCGGTGTTTCTCCGCTTCGAGCCGCGCCGGTTTTGGAGAGGGGAGCGGCTTGTGTTTGAGGTCGGCCCGCCGCTTGAGCCGGACGGCATGGATGCAAAACAGCTTTGCAGCAGGGCAAACGCCTATTTTGCGGCGGCGGCCGCCGCCGCATACAATACAGAGCAGGCATAGCCGCAGGCCGCCTGCTCTGTTGATGTATTTTCCTCTGCGCCAAGCGCCTGTGAAGCGCGCGCAGATATTTTTGCCGAGGCGCTGCCCGCCGCGCTGTTGCGCAGTGTGCCTGCGCGGCGGGGAATTGGCGCCCGCACATCCGCTTTTAGCGCCCATGCCTGCCGCGGCATGGCGGACGAACGCACGGCGGCGTATTTGCGCGCGCACTGCCTTGTATCGCGTGCGCCCCGTCGCTTGCGCGGCGCTGCGCGCCCCGTTTCATATGCCCGGCGCTGCCGCCGCGCCCCGCATGCCCGTCCGGATCTGGACTGTTCGTGCTTTTCACAGAATATTCAGGAAATCATCAGAAAATCGTAATCCAGCTTTCGCAGATAGCGGGTAATATAAAGATGTTCTTTTTTTCATCGTTTTTCTCCCCTTCAACCTTTTCCCGCGTACATCTGAGCCGTGTGCGCGGGAACTTTTTTTCGTCGTCGGTTCCATGGAGCCTGTAAGGAGTCAGAAAATATGTATCAATATCGCAGAACAGTGCAGTATTACGAAACTGATAAAATGGGAATTACCCATCACGCGAACTATATCAAATGGATGGAAGAGGCAAGGATCGGCTTTCTGGACAGTATTGGTCTGCCTTTTCAGTCTGTGGAAGCCATGGGGATAGTCTCTCCTGTGGTCAGCTTGTCCATTGACTATCAGAGCCCAAGCACTTTTGGGGATGAAATCCTCATTGGCGTAACGGTCGCCAGTTATACGGGTGTGCGGCTCGAGGTGCGTTATACGATGGAAAACAGCCGCACCGGTACAAAAGTGGCGACGGCCGTTTCAAAGCATTGCTTTCTCCGAGATGATCGGATTCTATCCTTAAAAAAGGAAAATCTGTTCATGCATCATATTTTGGAAAACGCCCTGGATATCTGCCGTACGGAATAAAAAGCCGCGTCGGCGTTTCCGGATCGCCTACGCCGCGGACGGGCCGCGCATGGGGCAATGCCGCAGTAAAAAAGTTTTACGTTGAAACCCATGGCGCTTTTTTGCATTGATAGAATTTTTCATGCCGCCCGGCCTGGCCGCGGCGGGTTATCCATGCACAAGCAGCTTTTTAAATGCGGTGGGCAGCGCGTATTCGTCCCGCAGCGCATCCGGTGCGGCCCAGAAAACCCCTTTTGTCGCGCTGTCGCAGGCCAATGCCGCGCCCGAATCTGCTGTGCCGGCGCAGTACGCAACATAACAGGTCATGTTCCACTGCACATGGGTAAAAATATGCTTTTCGGTAAAGGGCGGGCAAAGTTCGGCAAGCGCCAGCCCCCAGCGATCGATCGTCCGCCGCGCCTGTTCTTCCGTCAGCGTGCCCGGCAGGTTGGGCGGCTCCCACATACCGGCCAGCAGTCCCGTACGCGCCCTTCGGCGCAAAGCCAGCTTTCCGTCCATCCACACCAGGAACACGGTAATCTCTTCTATGCGGCGCGGTTTTTTCACCGCCGTAACGGGCAACGCGTCCATACTCCCGTTTTTGAAAGCGATACAAATGTGCGAAAGCGGGCACTGTTCGCAGCGCGGCGCGCCGGGCAGGCAGACCATGGCGCCCAGTTCCATCAGGCTCTGGGTAAAATCTCCGCAGCGCCCGCTGGGATACACGGCGCGCAGCTTTTTTGCGATCTGATTTTTCAACGGCTCCATGGGCTGAAAGCACTCTGTCAGGCGTGCGGCGACGCGCAGCACGTTGCCGTCCACTGCGGGCTCGGGCAGATCAAAACAGATCGAGGCGATCGCTCCCGCCGTGTACGGACCGATTCCGGGCAGCTGCATGAGCGCGTCGCGGCTGCGGGGGAATACGCCGCCGTAACGCGCAGCGACAATCCGCGCCGTCTTCTGTAGGTTGCGCGCGCGTGCGTAGTAACCCAATCCCTCCCACGCCTTGAGCAGCGTGTCCTCCGGCGCTTCGGCAAGGGCGTGCACATCGGGGAAGGTTTCCATAAACCGCAGGTAATAGGCGCGCACCGCTTCCACGCGCGTCTGTTGCAGCATGATCTCCGATACCCACACGCGGTACGGATCCCGGTTTTCTCGCCAGGGCAGCGTGCGTGCCGCCGCGGCGTACCAGGCGAGCAGCGGCTCTACAATGGCGGGGTAGACCGCGTCCGATTCACTGTTATAATCCGGCATGTTACCCTCCCAATCTGCGTTTTATTTATTATAACATTTTCCGCATATAATGTCGAGCGCGGCGGCGCAGTACCGCCGCGCCCTGTTGGGAGAACGCCGCGTATTACTTAAACGGGTTCATATTCAAAGACGTGGGCGAACGCCCGGGTAATATTGCGATAGACCTCTCTATCGGCCGACACAAGCCTGTAGCCCGCAAAGGGCGCGGCGGTAACAGTCAGGTCGCCGCCTGCGGGAACGGCCATCGCACTGCGCGCCAGTTCCTGATCCCCGCAGCGGTAAATCACGTCCGCCCGTACCGTTTCCCCGCATTCTGCCCCGTCGCTGTCCGTACTGGAAAGCGGCAGCGCTTCCGACTGCAGCAGCGGCGTGCGTGCGCCGTCGATTTCAACGCCGCCGTCCGCATCGACATGCACGCTGCGCGGCGTGGTATCCGGCGCAAACCCCGCCGGCGCTTTCGTCTGCATAAGCGCGTACCGGCCGGGCGCAATTTTCCGGAACACCGCATAGCCGCTGCTGTCCGTGCTCTCGGCATACGCCCGCGCGCCCTGCTGCCGGAGCTCATAGACCGCGCCGGACAGCGCGCCCGCGTCCGCAGTATACAGGCAGACGTAGAGCTGAAACGCGCTTGGGCGGAGCATGTAGAAGTTTTCCGCCGGCGCGCCGGCTATGGTCACTTCTCCCGCCGCTGAAACGGACACCGGGTATGCCGTAACATCGGGCAGATAACCGCTTGGCGGCGCCGTCTCGCGCAGTACGTACGCCCCGGGCGGGAGCTTGCCAAAATACACGCCGCCGGCGCGGCCCGATGCCGCGGCGGCTACCGGCCGCCCGTCTGCGAGCAGTTCGTACTCCGCGCCCTGCAGGCCGAAGCCCGTCACAGGATCTACCTTGACAAAATAGAGCTGGAAGGGCAGGGCAGTGTTGCGTACTGTCAGCGTGTTGCCGTGCGCGCCGTCTATTGTGACCGCGCCGTCGGCGCCGACGATTACATCGTGCATGCTCAGGTCGGGGATATACCCTGCGGGCGGACGCGTCTCAAGCAGCGAATAAGCGCCTGGAGGCGGCAGCGTCAGTACCGCGACGCCCGTCTCCCCGGTTTCCGCCGTCAGCACGCATGCGCCGTCCTGAATCAGGCTGAACTGCGCGCCGCAAAGCGCGGTCCCATCGTCGCTGATCTTATATACGAATACGGCGGCGCGCGTTCTGCTCCGCGCTGTGAAACGCAGCGCCGGCAGCCCGTCTATGTACGCGCGGCCTTCAGGGTCGATCTGTACTGCGTAGGACTTCGCTTCCACAGCGTCCGCGCCGTCCCGCGCCGTCTCGCGCAGAATAAAGCGCCCGGCCGCCGCGGTCAACGCCACCGCACCCGAATCGTCTGATACGGCCGTACCCAGCGCCGTCCCGTCCTCGCCCAGCAGCGCAAAGCGGACCCGTGCGGCGGGCAGGCCGCTGTCTGCGTCCGCGACGCTGAAGCGGAACGAAAACTTGCAGGGGCTGTTTAGGATCGTCTGCAGATCGCCGGTTTCGCCCATCGCCGCCGTGCCGTCGGCCGCGACGCTGACCCGCACGCAGCCGGGCATAGCCCTGAATCCCGGTGGCGGCGCTGTTTCGGCCAGCCGGTAATCTCCCGGCCGCAGCCCTTCAAACAAAACCTGGCCGTCATTGCCGGATACGGCGTTCTGTACGACGGTATCGCCGCACATCAGGTCAAATACGGCTCCGGCCAGCGGCCGGCCGGATTCCGCATGGCGGGTTTCAAAACGCAGCGCGCCGACCGCCCGCGCAAGGCGGATGCGAAACATGCGCGCGGGCCTGCCTTCAACGTTTGCAACTCCGTACCTGTTCACTATAACCGTGTATTCCTGCGCGTCGGGCACGTAGCCCGGCGGCGCCGCCGTCTGCTTCAGCCTGTATTCTCCGGGCTGCAGGGGGGCGAAAGCCACAACGCCGCCGTAGCCCGCGTTTGCAGTGGCGGCAAATCCGCCCGCGCCTGTAATCTTAAATACCGCGTCCGGCAGACCCGCGCCCGTCTCCGCGTCGGCAACGGAAAAAATAAACGGATACAACGCCGCGTGCTGCGGGCGGTCTGCCCGCGTCTGGCGCTGACGGCCGGAACCGCCGTTCGGGTCCGGTCCGTATGTAAAAAGGGGATTCATTTGACGCACGACTCCTTCAACATAGCATTTACGGCGTAACCGTATCTAATATCATCTTATTGCGCCGCCGTATTTTTGTGCAGACCGGAAAAGAAAAATAAAAAAGGCGCCCGCGCAACACTTTGTGCACAGGCGCATATACTACTGGGCGGCCGGCAAGAGAAAAGCCGATGCTTTTAGCATCGGCTTTTCTCCGCCAAAATATATGGTGGAGGTGAAGGGAGCCTAAGCTCACTTCAGGGGGGGACGAGGTGAATGCATACTAGGCGTAACCATATACGTTCGCCGCACCCCCCACAGGAAGCGGCGATACGTATTTCCCCCTTGCCTATTCCGTATGCAACTATATAGTAGCATAAAATATAAGATTTGACAAGCCATAAAAACAATTTTTATCTGAATATCCGATATAAAACGCAAAAAAACGTTGTTCTTTATAGCGAACAATTTACTTTGCGGCACAGAACCATACACTGCAGGAAACTGCGCAAATTGTGCGTGAGGATAAGACAAAAGAAAATAAGATCCCGCAACCTGACGCGGCGCAGGGATCCAACGCCGACAAAGCGGGCGGCTGGAGCCTGCCATCCGGCCTGCCGCAAACAGGGGAGAAAGGCAAGGCCGCTTTCCAAACGGGGCGCGTCCGCATCCGCCCGGCGCCGGCGCGTCCGCTGATTCCGGCCCGGTCCGCCCCGAATTCAGGCGCGCCGCGCAGTCTTCGACGGAATACGGGGATTTTCGCACGCGTCCTGCGCGCGGCATATACTGCTAATGTGGATTTACCACGAAATAAAGAAAGGCGGTTCTCTCATGGCTTGTTGTAATTTTTTCGTGAACAGATGCAGAAGGTGTTGTTGGGGATGCGGCTGCAATAGCTGTTGCAATAACTGCGCCTGCAATAACGGCTGCGGCTGCGGCTGTATCAACACGAGCACGCTGGATACTGCGAGCGTGCTGGACAGCGTCAACGGCTGCGGCTGCGGCTGCAACACTCTGTAAACGTCGGGTGTGCGCGAAACGGCTCGCCGCAACGGCGAAAATGCGCGCTGCTGTCCGCAAAACTTCGGTCCCGGACATATGAACGCGCATAAGCCGTCGGCGCCGCTATATACGCCGAAAAGGGCTCCGGAAACTCCGGAGCCCTTTTCATGGATTCAGCGCGAATGGGTTTCAGCGCGGGCGTATCTTCCTGCTCACATTGGCGTAGACGAGTGTAAACACGACAATGACGACCACGGCAATGCCGCCGGCGGCCGTCGCCCAGGGAGCAATCTGCAGCGATGAAAGCAGCGCCGTTGCGGTGACGATCAAGTCCAGCAGAATGAGTACCAATCCGATCAGTCTGCTCAGGTTCTTCGCGTTGTATTTCGGCGGCTCGCCCTTGGCGCGCCCGCCGTAGCCGGAAATGATCGCCTCGCCCTTGCCGGCGAGCATATATATGCCGAATCCCAGCACAAACAAGACGACGGCGCAGACCACGACGAGGTTCAAAATATCGTTGAGCGTCATATATTTCCTCCAAAAGGTATCTGCAGGCGTCCGCCGTACTTTGCGCCTGCGGGCTTTCAGTCGACGCGTTATCCTGCAAATTTTCTGCTGCTATTTTATCACGATGGAAAACAACTTGTCAATTCTCCCATCCCTGAAAATACGCGCATACAGGCCGGTTTGTCAAGAGCAGGGAAGGCCCGGCTGCCGTAGCCCGTTGCGTCGTCCGGTTTTGCGTACGCACCGCAGCCCGCCCGCTTACGCCCTTAAAAACCGAAGCGGGCGGGCTCCGGATACGGGGCCTGCAAGCAAAAGGGAAGCGGCAAGGCCGCATCGCGCTGCCGGAGCGATACCGGCCGCGCGCCTACGCCGCTTTTTTCTGGCGGCGCCTGTCGCGCATGCGCGCAATCCAGGCCTCGATCCGGCACACGCCGGAACTCAGCCCGCGGAAGACGTATATGCTCGCATAGAGCAGGGGCAGGTAGAAAAACGCCGTCCGGTTGAATAGGGATCCCAGCGTGAAGAAGGGGCCGCCCAGGATAAAGAAGGCCAGGAATCCCGCAATCAGCGCAATATTGATCACAATCATTTTACCGGTCAGCGGTTCTGACACCCGGAAAAGCAGTACGAACCCGACAGTCGCCGTCAGCAGCACGTGCATGGTCGAAGTCTCCAGCGTAGTCAGTTCAAACGCGATCCCCGCCAGCTCCACAATCAGTATATTCATAATAACGGTAATCGCAGCGGGCAGCGAATTTTCCAGAACATTCGGCAGGAACCTGCCCTCCGGCCGTTCAAAATTGGGCCGCAGCGCGAGCAGGAAGGACGGAATGCCCACCGTGAACACGTTAATGGGGGTAAGCTGCAGCGGCGTAAAGGGATAGGGGAGCGGCAGGAAGGTATAGAGGATGCTTAAAATGGTCGAATAAATGGTTTTGACAAGGTACATGGCCGCAACGTTCTCTATGTTGTTGATCACCCTCCGGCCTTCTCTGAGCACCTGGATCATGGCGGAAAAGTTGGAAGTCATGAGCACGAAATCGCAGGCGCTGCGCGCCGCGTCGCTGCCGCTGACCATGGCGACGCTGCAGTCGGCTTCTTTCATGGCGGGCACGTCGTTTACGCCGTCGCCCGTCATGCAGGTCGTGTGCCCGTTGGCGCCCAGCGCGCAGATCAGCTCACGCTTCTGCTGGGGCGACACCCGTCCGAATACCGTGTTTTCCTCCGCGATCGCGCGCAGATCGGTTCCCGGCGCAATGCGGCTCATATCCACGGCCTTCTCGTACCCCTCCAGTCCCGCCGCGCTCGCAATGGCGCTGACAGTGAGCGGGTCGTCGCCGGAAATGACCTTGAGCGTCACGCCCTGTTCCCGGAAATACCGGAACGTCTCCGGCGCTTCGGCGCGAATGGTGTCGGACAGCACCAGCAGCGCGATACAGCGCAGCTTCGCGGGCAGCGCGTCGCCCTGTATGGGCTGATCCGTGTGCGCCAGGCAGAGCACGCGCAGGCCCCTGGCCGTATATGTCTGCGCCCGCCCGAACAGGGGCAGGGACTTGTCCTGAAATACGAAAGCGGGCGCGCCGATGACAAAGCTGCCCTCGCCTTCAAAAGTTGCGCCGCTCCACTTGCGCTTGGAAGAGAAGGGAACGGCCGTTTCAAGTTTCCATCTGCGCTCGCTGCCGAACGCCTTTCGGAGTATGTCGGCCGTGACGTTTTCATCCTGGAGCGCGCCCATGAGCTCGGAAATGGCCTGCTCGGCCCAGCCGTCCGGAACCTGTTCAAGTTTATCCAGCGTCTCGAAGGACAGGGTGCCGTCCGTAATCGTGCCGGTTTTATCAAGGCAGATCACGTCTACCCGCGCCAGCGTCTCGATACTGTCGAGCGACTGCACCAGCGCGTTGTTGCGGGCGAGGTTCAGGGCGCTCACCGTGAGCGTGATACCGGTCAGCAGAATCAGCCCTTCCGGGATCATGCCCAGCATGGCGGCCGACGCACCGAGCACCGCGCTCTGAATGGTCGCGCCGTCGGTTGTGTACTGGTTGTAAAACAGGACGATGCCGACCGGGATGATGATAAAGGTCAGCACGCGTATAATGAGCGTAAGGTTGCGCATGAGCTTGGAGCGGCTCTTTTTGACGCGCTTTGCCTCCTTGGTCAGGGCTGTGGCGTAGTTGTCGTCGCCCACGGCGGTGACGCGCACATAGGCGCTGCCGCCGACGACAAAACTGCCGGACATCACCTTGTCGCCCGGCTCTTTCCGGATCCCGTCCGGCTCGCCGGTCAGCAATGCCTCGTCCATCTCCAGCCCCTGCGATTGGAGCACTACCGCGTCCGCGCAGACCTGGTTGCCCGTCTGCAGCAGGATCACATCGTCCATTACAATCTCTTCGCAGCCAATGGCAGTAATCTTGCCGTCCCGCACTGCGTGCGCCTTTGTCTGGGCGAGGATGGAAAGCCTGTCCAGAGTCCGCTTGGCGCGCACTTCCTGGAAAATGCCCATGGCGGTATTGCATAGGGCGATGCCGATGAACAGCGTGTTTTCAATGTGTCCTACGAGCAGGATCGCCAGGGCGAGCAGCACGTTGATCAGGTTAAACAGGGTACAGGTATTCTTGCGTACGATCTTGCCGATCGACGGTGTAAGTCCCTCCGGCTGTTTGTTGTGCGCGCCGGCCTCCATGCGCTGCCGCACTTGCTCCTGCGTCAGTCCGCGGATCGAATCGGGAAGGGGCGCGGCCTGCCTTTCATGTGTGTCTGTTGATCCGTTCATTTGGTATCCTCTGTTACTCCGTAATGTCTTTAGTGTACGCGGCTGTTTTCAACGTTTTATCTATGTTGTTTCTATTTTTTCCTGCCCTCCGGCCGCAGCGCCAGCTCAACAATGCGCTGGCACAGCTCGTCATAGGAAATGCCGGCGGCCGCCGCCTCCTGCGGGAGCAGGCTTGTGGGGGTCATGCCCGGCAGGGTATTGGCTTCAAGGCAGAAGGCCGCGCCGTCCGCGCGCAGGATAAAGTCCACGCGCGAATAGCTGCCCAGCCGCAGCGCGCGATGGACGCGCAGCGCCGCCGTGCGCAGGTCCGTTTCCGTTTCGGCCGGTATGTCCGCCGGGCAGACCTCTTCGGTGAGGCCGGCCTGGTATTTGTTTTTGTAGTCGTAAAAGCCCGCGCGGGGTATGATTTCGATCGCGGGCAGGGCCTTGCCGTCCAGCACGCCCACGGAAAACTCCCGGCCCTCGATCTTTTCCTCAATCAGGACGGTCTGCTCATATTTGCGCGCGCGGTCCACGGCCTGCGCCAGCTGCGCCGGGGTATCCACAATGGAAACACCGACGCTCGACCCGCAGCCGCACGGCTTGACAACACAGGGATAGGGCGTGTCCTCCGGAATACTGCCGCAGCACGGGTCAACCGTGCGCCAGGCCGGCGTCAGTATGCCGGTTTCGCGCAGCAGCTGCTTTGTGAGCGTCTTGTCCATCGCCAGCAGGCTGCCTGCGTAGCCGGTGCCTGTGTGGCGGATTCCGTGAATTGCGAACAGGGCCTGCAGCATCCCGTTTTCGCCAATGTCCCCGTGCAGGGCCAAAAACACCACGTCCGCGTCCGCGCAGATCTCCACCACATTTTTCCCGATGCGCCGCGCGCCCGCGGCCCGCAGCGCGTCCAGGTCCGGCTCGCTGTCCGGCACCGCATAGCTGCGCGTATTCCGCGCCTGCGCCGCGTATGCCGCGTCAAAGCCGCGCGCGTCCGCGCCGAAACACAGATCCAGCAACAGCGCCTGATGTCCGCGCCGCGTCAGTGCGCCGGCAATGAGCGCGCCGGAGGAGAGAGATACGTCCCGCTCGGGGCTGATCCCGCCCGCCAGCACCACAATTTTCATTGAAAATCCCCCGCTTCAATCCCGCCCCGGCCGGACGGGTTTTGTTATATTTCAGTATATCACATAATATCGAAAATGAGAATAGGATTTTTCACCGTGCAGGTCCTGCGCCGCGCTCCATCCGCACCCGCGCAGTGTCCCGGCCCCGCCTTGCCCGTAACCCTGCCCGCGCGCGCCATATTTGCCGGGCGTTCGGCCGCGTCTTTA
>ERZ827423.1479-NODE-1479-length-22782-cov-4.030800_pt1 | contig 22782 bp, 15 predicted proteins | sample MGYA00519775_ERZ827423 | MGnify/ENA primary metagenome ERZ827423 (study PRJEB31778, sample SAMEA3449296) | human gut metagenome | biome: human gut; feature: human-associated habitat; material: faeces | place: United Kingdom | collected 2010/2012 ...
CGTTTCGGCAGAATTACTTTCTGGAGAAGTTTGAGCGGGTCAGCTGGTGGGAACGGCATCAGGGCAAAGACCATATCCTTGCCGCCGTGCTGAAAAAGAATCCGCGTTTCATCAACGAACCAATCTACACCAAGCGGTTGGAGGACGAAGCGGACAAGATCGTGGAGCGGTACGCCGTCGGCCGCCTGATCGTGGCAGGAGACAATCGGTATCTCTCCGGGGATCTGCTGGATTTTCTGAACTGTCTGCCTGTTACGAAAACCGAAACAAGTAAAAAAGCGAACACCTTTATCAATTTTCGCTGGGCGCTGGAGTTGAACCATCAGAATTTCTTTGCTCCGGGTGCGGCTTACCAACCCGGTCATGTCTGCACGCTGCTGCGCAATCCGCACATTGCCCGGAACGAAGAGATGCAGCTTTATCCTCTTGAAGACAGTAAAAATCTACGCGATCAGTATCTCGGCCATCTGACGGATGTTGTTATGGTTGGCTACACTTCACTCGCCGCGGAGCGTTTGGGCGGTGCCGACTACGACGGCGACATGATCAAGACGATCAGCGATCCCATTTTGAACGAATGCGTGAAACGAAACATCCATCACGATCCTCCGCGGTCGCGGAGCGTATTTTCCCGGTCGCACAACCTGCCGCTGCTGATGATCCCCACGGTCCAGCCCCAGATCCGCAGCGCTGATGACTGGGAGGCTCGATTTGAGACCGTCCGCAGCACCTTTTCCTCCCGCGTGGGCCAGATCTGCAACGCCGCGCTGGACCGCAGCATCATCGCCTACAATGAGAACTCCGACGCCGAGGAGCGGCAGCAGTGCCGGGAGGAGACGGAACTGTTGGCCATCCTGACGGGACTGGAAATCGACTCCGCCAAAAGCGGCATCCGGCCAGACCTGGACGAGTATTTGAGTCACCGCACCGTTCAGCGGACGCCGTTCCTCCAATACAAAAATCTGGTGGAGCGATCGGAGACCCGGCGGGCCTGGTATGAGCCGACCCATGCGCAACGCCTGAAAGCGTTCTTTGGCAAGATCGACTGGGAGCAGGTGGATTCCAATGTGGAGCGGCTGCCCTATCTGGCCAGGCAGCTGGAGAAGCACACACCGGCCTTGAAGGACAAGCCTGCCAAGGACGAGGAGCTGTTTCTCTTCGCCCGGCAGCCGGATTGGAAGGAGCAATTGGACCAGGGCATCTTGGACCAGATCTCCGCGCTGCTGGAAGATTACGAGACCAGCCTGACCCGCATCCGAGCTGCCCGGGCAGAGATCCGGCAGAAGCGGCGGAAGAGCGATGTGGAGCGCATCCTCTATGCCCGGGGCCAGGAGGATCTGTGGGACACGGATGAGCTGTATGCCCAGCTGGGGACTTTGCCCCCTGAGCGCGTTACAGAACTTCTGGAAGCGTTGCGGCAGGAGAAGTGGCAGTTCCTGGACGAGGAGGGCCGAGAGCGGTTTCTGATGACCTGGGTGCCGGAATTCCAATCTTTATTTGATTTCTTCTCCGACTTCCGCTGCGGTGGTTACCGGGTTCTGGGAGACCTGCTGTCTGATATTGCGGAGGAAAATAGCGCGGAGGACCGTAAGCAGATGATCCGCCCCGGTGACTCGCCGGCTTTTGGCGAGCTGATGCGGGCCTATCTGGAGAAACGTGCCTCCCAAAACTACCGGGATGCGGTGTCTGCCCGCTGCCGGGAACTGCTGGAGGACATCGTGAAACCGATAATGGCCGTGCGTTATGTGGTGGCTCTGGGAAAGCGGGATCTGCTGTGGGATCTGTTGCTGGATGTCCTGGAACCCAATGTGCTGGAGGTGCGCCATGCTGAATGAATGGCAGGAGTTCTTAGACTATACGGAGCCTGTCAGCTATCGGGCCTCTGGCAAAAAAGATACCGCCTGGCTGGGGCGGTTCACCTTCGAGGCGCTGCGGGACTTCAGCGGTATGGCCCGGATTCTGACCATTCTGGCCCGGGGCTTTCTGTTCCATGGGCCGGATGGGGAAGTGCGCTCCGAAGATCCCCGCAGCCGGCTGGAGACTGCCCGGCAGGGCCTCTGTGCCTGGTGCAGCATGCCGGAGAACAAGCGTAGCCGGAAGGAGTGGCAGTATCACACGGACTTCTCTTCCCTGCGGGAGGAGTTCCCCAAGCTGGTGGACGAGACGGGATACGGATGGTTCAGCCGCCACTTCCACAGGGCTATGCGGTTTGCCATGGAGCATCCGGATCTGGTTCGGAAGAGCTATGCAGAGTCCGCCCGGGAGATGGATCGGAAATTTGACAAGGTATGGCGGGATAAGGTGCGGCAGTTCCAGACCCCGGCGCTGTCGCCCAACACGGAGGGGGCCTGGACGCTGCGCTTTGACGACGTGCTGGCCGATGCCATGGAACTTGGCCCCTTGCGCCGTATGGAGGCGGAGCTGCCGGCGGAACTGGTGGAACGGATCGAGCGGGTCCGGCCGGAACAGCTGCCGACCAAAGTTCTGCACACTCTGATCGCCTACTATGTGGCCAACAAGCCGGAGGACGGCGATTGGGTGATGCTCCCGGTGACTAACTTTGACTGTTACTTCGGGGATACGAATTTTGGACGGAAGTATCTGAATATGCTGCCAGAGGAGATTATTGAGCGCAGCCACAGTTTCGGCATCAGCCGGTATCGGGTGAGGGCGGAGTATCTCCCTGGATGAGAAAAAGGACTGGCCACCGGCCAGTCCTTTTTCTTTGGATATAGCGTATAAATTTTTGCAGCCCCAGCTTACTGTAAACTTGCCACAAACTGCGTAATCTACTGGACGCAGAGACAGAGATTCACTCGACACCCAGAGCCTTAAACACGGCGTCTTCTGCACTTTGGTAGAAAATCAGGTTGAAGCAGCCAATCAGATCCGCCGGCACCGTTCCAAGATCCGCCGCAGATGTGATAGGCAGCAGCACCTTTTTAGCGCCGCTGTCCAGGCAGACTTGCAGAGCATTGGCCAGTTCGTCCACCTTGATCATCGTCCCGGCGATGCTGATCTCACCCAGAACTGCCAGGCTGCTCACCGTAGGTTTATTCAGCGCAATAGAAGCCAGTGCGATCAGCGTCGGAAGGGCGAGTTTATTTGTCATACCGATGCCCTGCATATCCTGGTAATTGACGATGTAATCCTTTGCGGTCGTACTGATCGTTCCGCTGATGCGACCAGCATTGGCCTTGAGGAAGTTAAAGGCCGTGTTGGTAGATTCCTTTGCTTCCCGGTCAGAGCCCAGACCAGTGCGCTCAAATTTTCCATTGCCGGGAAGCATCTGCGACTCCAGGCGGAACACGCCGATCATGCCGGACTTGCCCTGAGATACCGTGTAAACCTGCCCTGGATTGCACATTCCTTCAGGAATCAGTTTTCCCCCACCTTGCTCCGGCACGGAAACATAGTGTTCCTCAAAGGTATCTTTGTCGATATAGGAGAAGTTGACATCGTAAAACTCCATACCGCCCAGCTTTTTCAGCTGCTCTTTCACACGGCGGCGCATCTCCAGTGCGAGTCTCAAGATCTCTTCCAGTTGTTCTTTTGTGAATTCGCCGTCCGGATAGATCAATTTTACCAGGCCACCGACCATTTTTCTGACAGCTATGGTGTCACGCTGATTCAGATTAGAGCCCAAGCGAAAATATTTGTCCAGAGCATCCCCATACTGCTCTTTTCGCAATTCGCGGATGAACTCAGCCAGATAATCGGTAATAAATCCGTAGTCATCTGTAAAATGCTCAGGTCGGAATTTCGGAATCTCCCATCCGGGAATATAACAGTGAATCCGGTCAAGAAAGGCCGTGTCCGTCCCCATTTCCGGAGGGAACGGATCAAAGAGGCTAGATGTTTTGAGCAACACATCTACGCTTTGATTGATGTTGCCCACAAATACCATAGAGGCGCTGGCGGACTTTTCCTCCTTGCCTCTGGCAAAGGATCCGGAGGCCATGTAGTCCTTCATGATCTGGATCCCGTCTTTATCTTTGAATTTGATGCCGGCGACCTCATCGAAGGCCACACAGTCCCAGAGACCGACCAACCCTACGGACTTCCTAGCCATATTATAGAATAGATTTGCCACCGTGGTTTGGCCCCCGGAAACCAGGATGCTGTTCGGAGAAATCTCTTTGTAAATATGGGACTTTCCTGTGCTTCTGGGTCCCAACTCGCAAAGATTGAAGTTATTCTCCACCAGAGGAACCATGCGGAGGATGAGCAACCACTTCTCCCGGTAGGAGAGCATATCCGGCTCCATGCCGATGGACCGCAGCAGCACATCCATCCACTCATCCTGGGTGAAGGCCTTGCGACCCTGCTTCAACTCATCGATATCCACATGGGGCATCTGGATGGGCGTAAGTTTCCGAATGCTGATCGGCGTCCCGTTTCGGTCTTCTTCCATGTACTCATAGTCCAGTTGGATGATACACCAGATACCGCCGCAGAGCAACCGATCGTATTTAGCCGCGTACTCTTCATCGATAGGGATGTCTTTCAATCCAAGGTTGGAAAACTCTGCTTCATAGAAGTCTCGCTTAATATTCAAGTTTACGGAGATCTTGTCGATCACCGTATAACTGCCCCGTTGCCTGAGAATGGAGAGGATCTTCTGCGCCTCATCCGGGCGGACAAAATTGTCCGCGAGAATGTGCTTGACGTTGTTCACGCCTTCCTCAATGACCTCGGGGTCATCGGAGCTGCAATACTGCCCCAAAAGGAACTCCAGGACATACACGGGGACATTTGCCCCCTCTTTGATTTTCTTGGTCAAGTCTTTGCGGACGATTTTTCCATCAAATTGCTGCCGCAATTTAGACTTGATGACAGCTCTTGCGTCATCTGTCTCTGTAAAGCTGGTCAATCATACCGCCCCCTGTCATATATACTTGTTTAAAATCCATAGTCATCAGCAAACGCCAAATCCATGATGACAGGATGGCGGAATACCTCAAGTCCTGTCGCATCATCGTACACAACGAAGAAATACTGCTTGTCCTTGTCGTACTTTTTATCTTTGAACTGGAATTTCATCCGGAAAATGCGCTTCTGCGCATCCTGATCCCGACTGTCCGCAATATAACTGTTTTCGTTGGAGATCCGTTCATTGTCTTCGGAGAGAAAGAACATACGGTATGTAGCGGCCTTGACCACATCGCTGACTGGTTCAGACTGGATAAAGTCCAGAATGGCGATATTGTTGGTGATTTTCCGCACCATGCTCACCAGCGCGATCCCCGCGATTCTGGTTTCCATATGCCCACGCTCCATCTTCAAGTCGAGGACAGGCACTAGCATCTCCTGGGGTGAACAGCCGCCATGGACATAGTTCTGCCCGCCCCCGGGCACCTTGAACACATCATCGCTGACCGGGTAGGAGACCCATTTTGTGTCAGAGTTACAAAGAATCGCTCCCATACACATACTGGAGATGCCATCCCCCGAGATCGGCTCCTGCGCAACCAAGAAACGACGATTGAGGAACGTGGCCTTATTTTTGATACTGTCAATCTTGTCGCTCTCAGCTACCTTGTCTCGCTTATAGATGAAACCATGGTCTGCTGTGACGATAAAACGATAGGTGTTGGCACTGGTGGAGATACGGTGGATAAGATCCATGATCTCTGTGACTGCCTCTTGGCACGCCACAAAGACTTCGTTCTCCGTGTTGGGCTTGTCCCCCCGCGCATCGATCTGATTGTGGTACACATAGACCACCTGTTTACCGGTGAAAACGCTGCGCAGGTCTGCAATCTTGAGGGACCTAATATCATCGAACCGAACACACACGCCGTCGTGGTTATACTTCTGTAAAATCGTTTCTCGCTCCGAAAGGTTTTCGCAGGGAAGTCCATCCACCAGCACTTTGAAGTCATCCGTCATGGCCAATTCTGAATGAGGCAGCAGGGCAGCCATGCCGAGGCGGGTGTAGGAGGGGAGAACGCTCAACTGAACTTCCAGTTTCGCAGTACATTTGGGATCGTCCTGCATCTTTTGGAACAGTTCTTTGCCCACCTCATAGCGCAGGGCATCCGAGATAATGACCACTGTGCGCTCCTTGGCGTTTTTGAGGTTCCGGGAATAAAAGTCCCGCTGCAGGGGCAAAGCAGTGAGCGCATCCGACTCCTGGATCGCGTTGCTCCACTTGGGGAGCAGGGTTTCCAGATACTCATTTGTGTAGATATTCTCCACCAAGTCCCGCAGTGGTTCAAAGGCAGAGGGATCCTCGATTTGGTCATAGGCGGAGTAAAAACGTCGGTACTCGTAGTCCAACTGATAGTCCTTTTCCTGGTATTGACGGAGGATGTCTTTGAAACTGTCTGGACAATGATAAGTTCCCGCCTGGATGATCTGGTAGGCGCTGCCGAGCATCTGATAGCGTCCGCCGGTCTTCTCACCGAAGTGCATTTTGCTCCGCTTTTCACAGACCTGGGGAATGGTCAGGACGTCCAGCATTGCGCCTAAGTCCTCGGCCATCAGCCGCTCCATGACCCACTTGATGAGGATCTGGTCGATCACTAAGAAGGTGTCGCAGTTCATCAGGTCCTCGGGAGAATAGTCTAAGAAGGCAGTCAGCGCATTCAGCCCTGCGGCAACATGGGCGGAGAGCTCATCATACCGGCCACGGTAGAGAATGTTATTCATCAGGTTGTCCAGGAAGGCAATGATATTCCCGGCCTTATAAGACAGGAATGCCTTCCACGGCTTAGGGAGTTCAGACTGCATATACCTGGCTGTGTAGGTGACAAACATGGTCACCACCAGTTTTTCCAGGGAGGGCTTCACATCCGCATAGCCAAAGTGCTGTTCGCAGAGCTTCCAGAAGTCATCGGCCAGTCCATACTTCTCCATCTCAGCCAGAAATTTGTTGTCTTCCAGCGAACTGTCCGTCAGCATGACCCGAATGACTTCCTCAAAAGAACAGGTGCGGGTGCGGCAAATGGCGGAGAGAAGGCCGTTGATGATATTCTCTTCGTTGAAATTTTCGATCTCCAGGTCGTAGAACCGCTGGGTCCGCTCTTTATTGGCGAAAAACTTGATGTATTTCTCGATGATGGGCTTGTACTTCTCGTCGATTCCCAAGTCCACAGAGAGGAGGGAGGCACGGTCTGCATAAAATCGCTTGGAGTACAGCATGGTGTCTTCCAGATGGTTGTCCCGCACATCCGGCTTCGGGAAGGGGGCATAGATCAGGTAGTTGGTCGTGGTGTCCTGCCGTTCTAAAAGCAGTTTTGTGGCGAACTGGTTGTCCGGCTGCAAAAAGTAGACCTTGGCATTGTCCAGTTCCACATTCTGCATATCCTCCACGAACTCGCCGTTGTCGTCATACCAGAAGACGAGCTTGCGGGCATCCCCGGTAAATTCGGCGTTGAGCCTGTCTATGATCTGTTTGATGTTCATTTCCGCCATCCCGCCTTACTCCTTTTGGTCTATGATGATCCATGATCCCTTCCGGCTGGACCCTTTGCGCTGGAGTTTCCCGCTCTTCTGGAGGCTGCTCATGAGCCGCTTGACGGTGGCAACAGAGATGTCCAGCCTTCTCCCAATATCCTTTTGTGTTACCCTCGGGTCATCCCGAATGATCCTCAGCACGGACGCTTCAATGGTATCATTGGTGTCAACTTTGGTATCAATGGTATCATTAGTATCAGATACTTTGGGATCAATGACACCATTCCGGTCCGTTTGAACCGTTTTCCGGTAGAGATTGATGCGGAAATCACTGCCCATGTCGATCAGTTCCGGCTCACGGAGGCCATATTCCTCCGCCTCTCGGAACATTTTGGGGATGCCGCTGCCCCATGCCTCCACGATGTTCATGTAGGAGAAGGCTGCGGCGATACCACGGTTGCGAATCTTGGACAGACCAGTCTTCATTTTCTCAATGGTGATCTCGCTGTCCAGCATGCCGGGGGAGGTCACCTCCAGCCGGTCATCGAAGAGCGCCACTTGGATCTTCCCGGGTGAGAGGTAACTCCTGTGGCAGACGGCGTTGGAGATCATCTCCCGGATCGTCTTGACGGGCAACTCATAGTAGTCCTGTCGGGCGATCCCTTCGATGCGGGAGCCTAGGTCGATGTGCTGCAGCACAAAGTTGTAGGCGTCCTCAATCTGTTCATAGATGGGGCCGGTGAACTCCTTGCGGGTGATGAAGATGTCCCGAACCGTCCCCTTGAACACGGCGCACTGAATAGCGGCATCCGGGAACTCCTTCAGATCTCCATCCAAAAGGAGATAGCCGTTGGTGGGGTGATAAGCTCCGCTCTGTTCCACCAGCAGCTTCCAGGAGAGCAGCTGGTTTTTCCCTACCTTCTGGATCTGCGCCTTTGCCGTGTCTGTCTCCGCCAGCTCCAAGGCGTGCCGGTACAGCTTGTCACAAAAAGCGGCGATCTCCTCCTCGGTGACCGTCTGCGCCCGCTCCATCTGGTCAAAGGAACGGTTCGTCCCCTCCAGGATTAGTTCCTGCACACGGTACCGCTCCGCATGGCGGGTCGTCCCGGCCACACGGATATAGGTGCCCGCCATGATACCCTGGCTCTTGATATAGTAAGGCCGCTGCATCCCGAGGAGGATCTCCACCACAATGATCGCCTTGCCGTCGATTTCCTGCACCGCAATGTTTGGGGTGATCTGGGGCTCACAGCTGTCAGAGATGGCGTTGGTGATGGCGTCCATCTTCTGAAAGACTTCCTCCTTGGAGAAGCCGGTGACGGTCCAGGTGCCATTCTCCACGCCGAACACCAGCCTGCCGCCCTTCCCGTTGGCAAAGGCCACCACGGTCTTCATATAGGTCTCGCTTTTGGGCGGGATGTCGCTCTTAAACTCCACATTGTCGGACTCGCCGGCAAAGATCTCTTCTGCGGTCATCTGACCACCTCCCCACGTCATCGTGTGCTCAGTAGTATATCATATTTTCGCCAGAACGGGGTACTTCTTTCCATCGCTGGCGGTCTGGACCTTTTCGTAGTTGACTTTCACCCCGTCGTCCAGGTCCAGCTGGATGCGGCTCAGGGCCAGGTGGCCGATCATCTCGTCGTACTCCCGGCATTCCTTCAGCTGTTTTTGCAGCTTCTCCTTCCGCTTGGTGGAGGCGGCCACCTCCCGGGGATTCTCGCTGTTGTCGATCATGTCCTGCATCCGGTTGATCTCCGACTCATAGACCCGCTGCATCTTGTGAAGGTAGTCCACCCGGAGGATGCCGATGGTGTCCGGCGTGTATCGGTGGAGGTAGATCAACGCCTTGAAGCCGTTTTGCTTGCTGCTGTCGAACAGCCAGTAGATGGGCCGCTTCTGGTAGGTCTTGCAGTGGTCCTTGAAAAAGTCCTTGAGGAAGTAGCTGCGGATGATCTCCCGGCTGCTGTTCCCCTTGTTGCCCAGAGCACCCGCGATGAAGTCCAAGTTTTCCTCCAGGGTGTCCACACCGTAGACCGCCTTCACCCAGTCGCACAGGCGGGTGACGATGTCATCTCGTAAATATTCCTCGTCGGTGATGGGCAGCACATTATTCTCATCCGGGAGGAACAGCGCACTGGGATTCCAAGGTTCCACACCCTTCGCTTTCGCTGCATCACTCAAGATGTCAACAATCGTACCATAGTCCCAGTGCCCACCGGCGTACAGCAGCCCATCCTTGTATGTAGTGTACCGCCCAAACATACAGCCCACGGCGTAGGAGAGCAGGGAAACGATCTCATCCCGGAGGGTGCGAATATATGCGCTGCCCTTCATGCTCTCGGGCACATCGTCCTTTGTATTGAAAATCCGATGTACCGTGACATCCTTGTCCGCCACTTCGGGGGTCAGCTCGTCCTGGAGGCCGTAGATGTCAATGAAGATCCGATTCAGGTTCTCCTCGTTGGCCTTGAGCTGCTGGAACCGGGCTTCGCACTCCGCCTGCCAGGCGGCGAATTTATCGGAGATCAGTGTTCCCATTTTTTTCATCCTCCTGGTATGGGCAACCATGGCATACATTGTCGTCCAGTGTTTGCATGACTTCTTTTATTAAAAAATCGGTAAACGCTTTCAAGGAGTCTATAGTAAAACTAAATACACAAATCGCACCATTTTCCTCCTTGTACTGCACCGGCAGACATTTTGGAGTTTCGCATGGTGGCTCACACTTGGGCTGCTTTTTCACATTCTCTGCCCAAATTTTAATATTTCTAATTTGCTTATCTAGGGTGGCACCGGAGTTTACTTCAACATTAAAGTGAGCTAACCCATTTCGCAAGTAACGAGCTATATCATCAGTAGTAAACTTGTTGCCGCACGTATTTACTATCTCGTTTTCACACAAATAATTAGAAATCCTTTTCGCTTTGATGTGTAAATCTTTTCTTTTTTCCAATGGATACATAACTGCAAGATATAGGGTATCCAAAAGCATTGTGACCTCAAAATCACCCTCATAACATTCCAAATTCTTCTTGCTGCGGCATATAACACAGCGACTAAAGTTCTGATATTCACTCATAGCAACTTACCATTTCTTTCATATTTACACCAACGGATGCCGCTTGAAATCCCAAGAGGTTTCGTAGGAGTCCCAATCCAACTTAGATATTGCGATACATCTCTTCGTTAACTCTACAATTCCCTGCTTATTATCTTCTATATATGGTGTCGCTCGTATATCATCGACATTGGTATTTAGCGTTGGAGAAACAATACTCAAATATGCAGAACTTACCGTTCCATTTAATAGAGCCAATCCGTATAAAAGGGTATTTGAATCAGAAGCGAACGCACAGTGTGCCCCTGATCCAAAAATAGAACCAATATCGGTCCATCGGAAAGATAGCGCACCACTGGTTAAAGCGGACCAGGTAATTCCTTCCTTAAAATAAAATTGCGTATTTTGAATTGTCCGTGAGGATGATTTATAAAGTTGAACGGCATAGTCCTTGATTTCTTTTCCATTATTCTCGTAATTGATTATCCAATCAAGATTTCCATACCACTTTCGGAATGCCCCACCCTTATTCATTGGATACCACTTTTTGGTAAAATTACAACGTTCCAAAATACTTGTCTTTAAAATCGAAACTTCAAACCACAACTTTAAGAAACGATTGTTGTCCGATGTAGCAAGTCCATGTCTCGGAATAATTGTATCTCCAATTGGGGGATATAAATATGTCTTGTAAAAAGCCTCACTCACCCAATACGCCACCGGCGCCCCCGGGATCTTGGAGAAGTTGCTCTGCTGGGCGGTGTAGCGGTTCTCCCCCGCCAGGAACATCTCCTCCTTCCCCTGCTGGGTGGTGGGCTCGATCAGGCGGCAGTAGGTGCCCTGGTAGCCCTGGATATGGCTCCGCCGCAGCACAAAGCTGGTGGTCTGCACCACCTCACCGCCGATCTCCTCAAAGGCCCGGGGCCCCAGGTGGACCATGTTCACGATGTCCGCAGACTGGAGCAGCTTCGTCCGCAGCTTCTCAAAGCTGCTGAGGAACATCCAGGCGTGCTGGGTGATCATGGCCTGGTAGCCGTTCTCCTTGGTGAACTGCCCGCACCGCTCCATAAAGCAGGCGAACAGGTCGCCCTTGCTGTCCGGGTAGTTGTTCTTGACGAATTTGTTCAGGGCAGCGTTGCCGTTGCTCACCGCCATATACGGCGGGTTGGTCACCACCACATCATACTGCTGGGCCAGCAGCCGCCGGAAGTTCCAGGCGTTCAGCCTTTCCCCATAGTTCCCGTCGAACAGGGTCAGCTCCTCCGGCGGCTCCGGCCGGGGTTCCAGCTCGTCCACCGTCAGCAGGGAGCCGTACTCCTGGCCGTCGGCATAGCCGTGAGGGGAGTACAGATTAGGCTGGATGCCCCTGGTGAGGATGCGCCGGTCATACTGCCGGGCCTTCATCATGACCGCGAAGTAGGCCAGCTGGGCCGCCCGGTCGTCGATGTCCAGGCCGTACAGGTTGTGCTCCAAGATGCTCTGGGCGGCGTCCCGCTGGCTCCACCCCTGGCTCTCGTAGATCTGCATGAGGACTTCAAAGGCGTAGACCAGAATGTGCCCGCTGCCCATGCAGGGGTCCAGGAATTTGATGTCCTGGGGCTGGAGGTCAGAAAAAGATGTCTTCAACGACCAAAATGGATTATAAAGGGTATCCTCCCGGTCTTCCGGCTGCTCCGCTTCATCCAGATAATATTTCCATTGGCCCTTAAAGAATCGGATCTCCGGATCATGTTTGTGATTATTGTCATCAGGATGCCACATGGATTGGTCGCCTTCCAGGTGATTGATCCACAGTCGCCCCAGGGAGTTCTCCACCATGTACCGCACGATCCAGTCCGGGGTGAACAGCTGGGTGACAGCAGGGATCTCCTCCTTGGTGATCTTGCCGCTCTTGGCAAATGCGGCGTTTTTCGGCTCAGTGTTGTAATACTGATACAACCAGCCGATAATCTCCACCTGGCCGCCCTGTTCGACGTTGAAGTCGTCCTCGGCGATGTCGTGGACCAGGTGATAGACCACGCCCTCCTGATCCACCACAGAGAGGTTCAGTAGCAGTTCCGTGTAGTCGCTGGTGGGCTCGAACAGGGCCGGGAGGATCTCACTTAGGGCGTTGCACTGCTTGATGAACAGCAGCCGGAACAGCTCGTCCAGCTGGTTGTCCGTCCTCAGCCGCAGAACCGTCTCTTCCTCGGCGGGGGAGAAGTCCAGCCCGGCGTCAAAGGGGGTGGTCACCAGGTCCGGCTCCACCTTGCCGCTCTCGGAGGACAGGACCCGGATGTGGGAGGGCAGGTAGTCGTTGACCTCCATAAAGCGAATGGCAATCAGCCGGTTGAACCAGGTGTAGGCGACCTCCTCCAGGATGTACTTGTAGGCCGTGGGGTAGTCGCTGTCCTTCTCCTTCTGGCGGATGATCTCCACCAGCCGGCCGCGCTGGCGGATGGCATCGCCGGAGATGGAGTATGGATCAGCTGTCCCGATGTCATAGAACTCCAGGGCCGCGGTGGACTGTGGAAGGGCGGCTTTGATGCCCTCCGTCGTGATGCCCATCAACCCAGCCCGGTACTGGATGTCCGCAATGAGTTTGTTCCGCGCCCAGATGGCGAAATTTTTAATGGCTGTTTTGTTCATCGGCCTTTACCCCCGACATATCATAGCTTCGAAGCAAGATAGTAATAGTACATTACATTTTTCTTTGCATCATCTTTTTTCTCTGTTACCTCTGCCCGTGCTTTATTATAAAGATCGGCAATTTTCAAAAATCCCGTCGCGGCCTCATTTGATACGGCAGCTATCCCGGCTACGAGGATAAAATTATTTATGAAATCAAACACTCCAAATATGTCAGTTGATGTCGTAATTGCTGTTGTCAATCCTGCGACTGTGTATCCGGCCTTTTTCCGCAGTTCCTCATCTGCCAAGACCTGACTTCCTAAGTTCTTCAATACGCTCGTTTGAGTCAACGCTTCATTGATTTCCTGTACTCGCGGTATCACCTGAGTATTATAGAATTGCAAGCAGTCGTATTGAAAATTGTTGTCCCAAGGAAGAGATTGTATCTGACCTGAAAAATCATATATTGCTTTGCGAAAATTTGTAAGAGGGATTTGATTCTCTTGTTTTAGCGATAACAATTCGTCTACTGACGCAGCTTCCAATGTCGGTAATGTCATAAAAATTTCTGACGCAATGCCTGCATGACGCAGTACCTTTTCATCTAATCTGCCGATATCAAGTAATCTTGTTTTGATTACAGAGTCTATTAGTCTGCTGCTTACCTTGTCAAAAAGAGGATACGCTACGCCATTATACATGGCATTCATCAGGTTGGCAAAATATCCTCCGCATAGTTCATTAACATTACAGCTATCAGATCCATAGTCATAGACGGATATGATGTTTCGCTCTAAGAGATTTTTGATTTTCTGTGTCCCGGGATGAATTAGAAGCTGCTGCAGACCAATCTCTAATTGTTCACGGCATTGCTTTTCAACCTTCTTTATTTCCATTTGAGCAAATATTTCTTGCTTCGAACGATGCTTTTTCTTTTTCAGAAGTGGCGCGTAGACTTTAAGCTGGGAATCAATATAGTTTAGTTGTTGAAGTAATTCCTCGTTTCCATCTGGCTTCAGTGACTGCAAGAAAGTTCTCAAGGCTGGGATCATTGCATCCAAGTCTTGTGCACTAAAAACATGATTTGGAAGGTATTTGTATAGGGCATATTCTGCCAACCCAATTAATTCAATCTCATCAGCATAAAGAATAGAACTCTTAATCAGTTTCAAATCTTCAGCCAAGTCAAGCGAGTTGGACACGGTTCCTATTGTAAATTTCATATTAGTAGTCAGTCATGGCACCTTCTTCTTTAGAACTCCACATTCACGATTGTGTCCCCATCCAACTGCGCCTCCAGCACCCGGCGCAGGTTGGAGATGTACTTGTCGATGTCCTCCTTGCTCTCCAGACGCCAGGAGGCTGTGCCGGTCATCATCTTGATGGAGACATTCTTCGTCCTGCGGATTTTCACCGGTGCGGGAGCCGGTTCCACCTCAGCGGCAGGGGTTCCGCTCTGCTTGGCATCCTCTGCCTTCCGGCGGGCCTCTTCATCGGCCTTCTGCTGCGCCAGCTGGTTATCCAGCGCATCCATCTCATTGAGCAGCCGGAGCTTGAGGGCATCCGCCTTGTCCGCGTAGCTCCGAAGGGAGGACACATTGTTGCAGTGCTCCGCCCCATCCCGGATCTCCTGGAACTGGGCAAAGTAGTGATCGCGTTTCTGGTCGTTGTATTCCTTGATGGACAGGACCTCCATCACGCGCTGCCGTGCCTGGTCAATAGAATCCAGGACAGGGGCAGACTCCTGCTGCAAGATCTTGACATAGCAGGACATGAACTTCTCCCGCAGTTCGGGGAGTTTGGGAATACTTGCATAGGGCTTTTCCTGACGGACGATGGCGCGCATCTGCGCCACGATATCCTCCAGCTCGGAATTTACGATATAGGTCTTACTGTCATCGTAAATTGCCAGCATATCCAGAGCGCGGCCAAAGATGGTCACTTGCTCACCGTTGAAGAACGCCTTGACCGGCTCATAGTCCTCTGCAAAGTCGTAGAAGTCATCCCGTTTCTTGGACACGGTCGCAAAGAAGTCCATGGCAGACTGGATCTGCACGACAGACAGCATCAGAGCTTTCCCCTCCGCAATGACCTTCTTCCCCGGATAGCGGTGCTCCTTATAGTAGACTTCCAGCCGCTCCAGTTCATAGATGGTGTTCTGCGCATACCGCTGGAAGTTCTTCATGATGGTATCCTCGTCCTCCGCCGAAGTGGCGGCCCCAAATACCTCCTTCATCACATCCCGGACGGCTTTCTTGTCCTTGTCATTGACCCGGATGCGCTCCTCCATTAGCAGCTTCTCCACAAACGCCTTCTTTGTGATGAAACTGATGATCTCTTCCTCAGTCTTGTTGTTCAGGCTGACGGCCGCCCCGTTGACGGTAAAGGTCAGATCACCGCGCCTGAACAGCCGGGCCACCAGCCAATGCACATCATCCTCCACGAACCCATAGGGGGCCTTCATGAAGCGGTCTTTTACGCTTTTCATGGAGGTCTTCATGTGATTGCGGGTATTCATGGAAATAAAACCCTGCACATCGTCCAGCGCATGGACGTTTGGCTCCGCGCCACTCTCCAGCCCGAGGGAGAGTTGATTGCTGGCGTGAAGCATTTTACGGATCTCCGCCTCGCCCATGGGCGTGTCGATGTAGGACAGCTTGTGATAGACCGTCTGCACCAGCCGGCCAATCGCCTCATTGATCCGGGTCCCAACTTCCTTGCCGTTGACGCGGACAACATCGCCGTTCACATAGATCGTCGCTTCCTTCAGCGCTTCGGTCAGGTAAAGTTTAGCATTTGCATTGCGCTCCCGCATTTCAACGCGCTTTGCCTCTTTGATGGTCTCATACTTGGCCAGCTGGGTAGAGGTGTTTTTCCGCAGGAAACCCTCGATTTTCAAATAGGCTTGGATCTCCGTCAGGAACTCTGCGTCGTTGGGTAGCACAACCAGAACTTCCTTGCCTTGCCCGGACATCATACGGAGGGTAGCATCGTCGGTACTGCCATCGTACCAAGGGGTCAGGACACGGATACCAATGTCGTAGTTCTGGTTTGCCTTGTATGGGCGGTCATCCACAGATTGATTGAAGGGAAAGCTATAGCGCCCGTTAAAGGCAGGGGAGGTATATTTTTTGCCGGGGAAGATGTCCTCGAAGATCATCTCTGAAACTTTGGTGATGATCTCCGGGGTCTCCACATTTTCTTTTTCAATCTCGTTGTTGACCTCCTGCTCCTCATCAGTCAGGAAGACGTAGACACTGCCGTTTTTCTGCACGAGCATCTGCCGCATCAGGACTTTCAGCGCATCCTCCACACGGCCTTTCAGCGCAAGCCGGTCATCGTCGATGTTCTCAATCATCAAGCTGGTAATATTGTCAAGATTCGCCTCGATTTCCAGCACATACTTGATCATAAAGAGGGTCTTGAGGACATTGATGGTAAAGACATCCTTGTCCTTTTTCGACGGGTTGATGAAGCTGTTGTCATAGGCCCGGATGATGACCCCGCTGTGGCTATGATCCAGGAAATTCTCCAGAGCGTCGTAAAAGAGATGGAAGGGTACGATGACACCCATCTCTTCATTCATGACCCTGACAGCGGACTCTTTGAAGAGGGCAAGCATGGAACGCTCTCCGCCAGACAGATGCTTACCGGAGGCTCCGTGGGTGCGGATGGAGGTCAGCACGCTGGATAGCAAGTTGAACTGGTAGGGCACGAAGGGATAGACTTCGGCAAAGTCCTTCTCGTTGGCGTACAGTTTCTTCTCCGCCGTGTCGTTGAACACGATGAGGTTCTTGATGATCGTGGCCTTCTGTTCGTAGAGAAGGCGGAGCGATTGCGCGGCAGTCTCCGTTTTTTCAAGGATCCTCTTCTTGATGACGGCGTCCACATTGGCAGAAGAGAGGGAGAGGCGGGTGTCAAAGCGGCCTTGAATTTTAGAGAAGTCGTTGCCCTTGACCTTGGTAATGGAATCAATGTCTTGCTGGCTGGTCACGATGACCCACGCCTTGCCCATACACTCCTTGCCCAATTCCTCCGTCACCGTCTGGAGGTTGAGCATGAGTTTGGAATCGTCCCCGATGTACTGGCCAATCTCATCCACCAGAAAGACGATATGGTGGTTATGGCCCTTGCGGTCGATGTAGGTCTTTACCCGCTTGGCAAAATCCTCAATGCTGATGGTGTATGGTTCAACGGCCTTCTCACACCAGTTTCTCGCCGCAACCTCGCTCATGAAGTCCATGGAGACGAGAGCGTCCACTACGCTGTCCTGAATGAAGTCGAAATCCTGCCGGGAGGCTTCCCACGGCTCACCGTATTCCTCCTCAAAGGCAGCTTTAAACTCGTCATAGCGGCCTTCCTCGGACAGCCTGCGCTCCAGATCAGCCACGTGGGGAATGGATCCGCAGAATCCCTGCATTTCATTGAAGACCTTGAGAAACACATTGACGATAGCGTCTTTGTTCTGTTTACCGGTGGACTCGCTCTTAGAATCAATATTGAAGAGGATAACATCTGTGGAGGTCTCTGCGGCCAGCTTCATATCAGCCAGCACCATGGGGTCAACGATCTTTTTGTCCTCAATGAAATAGTCCAGAGCCTTTCTACTGCCCACCTGGCGGTTCTCCAAAAGGTAGGAGAGGATCTTCAGGAAATGAGATTTACCGCTTCCAAAGAAGCCGGAGATCCAGACGCCCATCTTCGGCGTTGTACCCACAATACCCTTTTTATAAGCAGAGTAGAAATCCGCAAAGTGTTTCTGCAATTCCCGCGTGACAACATATTCCTCTAATTCCTGAGAGACATTGGAATCTTCACCCTGGCCGACAATGATAACGCCTTGAATTTCACGGTCGATTTTCTTGGCGAACATTTCCTTGATCTGCATTGTGATACCCCCATCACTTCACAAGCCGAAAGGCTCGGTAATAGTTATCATCCTTGATCTCATTGAAAAGGATCAGCTCTTGTTCGTTATAAGTGCCGGGGAAAAACATCACCACCGGGGCGCGCAGATAAGACTGGTGGAGATTGTTGAGTACATTGTGAGAGCGAAGGAGCGGATAGCTTTTTCCGATGCCGGTCAGAAAGACGATGGCATTCTCCGGCGTGTGCTCCTGGATGTACCGGACGATAAAGCTGTCATCCTCGCTCACCTTCATGGAATTGCTGACTGCCTTCACGATCCGCTGGATGCCGTGTTTCTTCTCGAACTCGAAGCACTTTTCTAAGAAGTTCTTCCGCTCCAGAAAGTCGATGATGATGTCATAGAGGTCGAACACGACCAGTTCATATCCGTCTGTCCCTTTCTGGTTCTTATGTTTCATATACGCGATGCGCTCCCGAACTTCCAGCTCTTTCTCCGGCGGATAGTCAAAGATCCAGTAATTGACCTCATTGGCCTTGCCGCTGCTCTGCCGGAAGGAGGGCTTCTTGATCGAGGCCTCCATCGCATCCAGTCTTTCTGTTAGATCCATTACTGCACCCCCGTCAAGGCCTTGATATAGATGGCCATGTCGTTCTTCTCCAGCCAGCGTGTCAACTCCGGGTCTAAGATGGGCCGAAAAATCTTTCGAGCTGATTTGGCTTTGTCGATCACACCAGCCTCGTATAACATGGTTTTGTAGCACCGTCCAAGCCGCACCAAAGTAGCATCCGTCCAGGCAGCTACCTTCTCATTCTGTTGCTGCTTGTCCTTAAAAAAGACCCGTACATCACTGTCCTTCAGTTCATTGCCGCCAAGCATCAGTTTCTCACGGATCACCTCATAGACAAAATCGAAGAAGAGAGTATCATAGGCCATGGCGGCGATCAGGGCGACCAATTTTTGCGTAGCAAGATCGCCGGTCATGAAGACAGGAATAAAGCTCTCATCCAGTGCCTTGATCCGTCCTGAGACTGTGCTGAAGATTTGATTGGCGCGAAGAATGGTGGGAGCCGCAAATAAGTTCTTATTTAGAGCAAGTTGCTTTACCTCGTCCATGCTTTTTCCCTCATCAAGCAGGTGAACCACCTTGCGGAACTCCACAAACCAGAAGGACATCTTTACCGCGCCCGCACTATATTCTTTCCTTTCCATCCGCAGACTGACCCTCCCCACTGTTACTTTACCTTGGGTTCAGCCCCATTTGCAGGACTGTCCGGCACGATTTCCATGATGTCATTGATCCCACAACCGAGCTTGAGACAAATTTTCTCCAGCACCTCTACCGTTGTGTTCTCGCCTTTTTCCAGCTTGCTCATTGTGGAGTAACTGATCCCAACAAGTTCACGGAATTCCTTCTTTTTTAGGTCTCGATCGATCAAGATTTTGAATAATTTCTTATATGATACGGCCATCCTTCGCACCTCTTTTACCGCAGGGTTTGAGAAATGTAATTTTATTGTATCATATCTGTTGGTGAAAGACGAGAAAATTCATGCGAACGCATAAGTTCTTTTTTCGCTTAGAATTACGAATGGAGCTTTTAGGACTTTTAACAACAGATTCAAAATGTTTTGTAAATTGGCTTGCGGACTCTGGCATGAATGAAGTTAGCAAAAGGCGGAATAGGGGAAAAAGACCGTGGTTCGAAAAAATGAAATGTATTATTATGAAGGTAGCAATATGTCGAGTGGCGCGATTTCAATTTCCTCGCATGATGGGTACTACTTGGTTCCCCCTCGCCGAAATCGGTCCAGCCAGGATTTCTTGAACGGGACATCAAAAAACTCCCTGGCGACGTCCAAGTCCATAACCACCCAATCTCTGGATTTGTGGGCTTCCAGTGTTTCAGGTAATTCCTTCAAAATCCGATCTGCCTCATAAGTGGCTCCGGCGTTGTAGCGCAGCTCATTGGCATGTTCCGAGATCTCAAAGGAAGAACGGCTGGTTTGCCAGGCGCTCCGAATGGTTTTGATGGCATAGCTCCCCGTGACCTTTTCACTAAAATAGTCCTCCAGGGTCAGCGGACGAATATAGGAGGGGAGTTCCTGCTCCGCACATTCCGAAAAAATGTCCAAAAGAACTTGTGAGGACGCTGCCAGAATATCAGGAGCGCTTTCCGCATGGTCATCCTTAAGATTTTCCAGCAAATCGGAGACAATGCCCAGCATGCGCCGCAAGTACTCCCGATAGAACGCGGTTCCAATTTCCCGTTGCACCGTACGCACCACATTGCTGCGCATAACCTCTGTGTTGGTCAGCCCGGCCTGTACCCGGCAGATCACCGTCCGCCTAATCACCTCCGGCGCAACTGCTTTTACGTCTTCATTGGCGCTGATGACAACTGCGGGATAGTGGAGCAGATGGTCCGCTACGCCGAAATCGTCGTTTTTAATGGTTTCGATGGCGTGCTGATTAAAGCGGGTGTTGGTCAGATCATCCACGATAATGGGAGCGCCTTTTACCGTGTGTTTCAGCGCCTCAATGCTGGATCGGGTGAAATCCGGGGCCGAAAGTTTGGTTCTCTGGCCGATCATCATTTTCAGCAGCGTTTCCAGGAAGCTGGTTTTCCCCGCCTTGCTCTGCCCATAGACCAGGCCAAATACCGGGTAAGGAAGCAGGTTCTGGTGATACCGCACGGCCATGTCCCGCATACAGGCCATGAAAGGAGAACAGAAAAACCAGTTGGCAAACTCATAGTACCGCCGCTGCAGGCCACTGACATCACCGTGGAATTTCTCGTAACCCTCCATGTATTTGAGAAATAGTCCAACGTCCTTCTCAACATCTTCTTTGACGGGTGACAGATCTAGGGTGGAATCGTTGAGCTTTGCGATTCCCTCGTCAGGGAATATTTCCAACTGGGGATACTCACTTTGCAGTTCTTTTTCCTTGTCACGGTTTGCCATGACCTGCCGGCGGACTGCCTTGATTTTTTCTGGGGAGAGGATCAGCTTGCCCTTCTTATCCGGTTTTGGTACAGAGGGAGCAAATTTCGCGGCCAGATTTTTGACGTCCAGGGCGAACCGAACCTCTTCCCGGGCCTCTTCCAGATCTGCCAGCCTGTGCTGCAGGTTCTCTTCCTTCTTCTCGATGTTCTCCGTCTTGCGGTCCAGGTTCTCCTCTTTCTGCTGGAGCCGGCGCTCCTGCTTCTGCAGGTCGGCCCGGCGTTCCTTCTCCTCCCGCTCGTACTCGTTGCGGGCCTTCAGGATCTCCTCCTTCGCCTCTACCAGCGCCTCGCGCTTCTTGCTCTCGGCACTCTTGTACGCCTCGTTGACGATGCGCTTGGCCTCCTCTTCCGCGGAGCCGATCTCCCGTTCCGCCGTCGCCCTGCGCCGCTGGTATCCGAACAGGCCGCCCAGCACAAAGGCCAGCACAGCCACGACGCCCCCGATCATATAGGGTAACATTGGGTTTTTACACCTCCATAAATTTCAGATCTTGGAACCTGCGTTCCCTGCGGCGGACCGCCGCGGCTGCCTTTTCGGCATAAAATGAGCCGCAAGGCGCGCCGTGCCGCACAGCGGCGGAGCATCCTTGCGACAACTGAAAAACTTCCCCCATGTTTTTCATTTGTGTCCTGTTCATATTGTAAAGGCAACTGCGGTCTCTGTCAAGATTTATTCACATTTACCACAAATTTATTGTCAGACATTTTTACTCTTTTCATAACGTGCTCCCATATTTCGACAAATTTTTTATTTATTTTGCCGGCATTTCTCTCATATTTTTTGCTTGGGGGATTTTCCGCTCCGCCCGGAGGGCAGAAAAAGGCCCGGCACGCCGGATGGGCGCGCCGGGCCTTCCCGCTCAGACCTGCTGGGGCAGGGAGTCATCCTCCCGGACCCAGTCCTCCACATGGACTACGGAGTACTCCCGCTCGGTGTTTCGGATGACCACCCGGTCTATGCCCGCGTTGATGATGAGGCGCCGGCACATGGAGCAGGAGGTGGCGTCATGGAGCAGCTCGCCGCTCTTGGCCTCCCGTCCGGCCAGATAGAGGGTGGCCCCCAGGGTGTCCCGCCGGGCGGCGGAGATGATGGCGTTCATCTCCGCGTGGACCGACCGGCACAGTTCATACCGCTCTCCGCTGGGCACATTCATGGCCTCCCTAGTGCAGTAGCCCAGATCCATGCAGTTTTTCCGCCCCCTGGGCGCGCCGTTGTACCCGGTGGAAACGATCTCGTCGTTCTTGACGATGATGGCTCCGTAGCACCGCCGCAGGCAGGTGGAGCGCTCCAGCACCGTCTCCGCGATGTCCAGATAGTAGTTCTCCTTGTCGATCCGCTTCATGGCCGCCCTCCTTTTTTCGACAGTATAGCCCAATTTGTCCGTCCGCGCAAGACAGTTTACATTTTGTTTACGATTGGTTCCTTGACCGCCGCCATTTCCCGCGGTATCATATCAACATGCCAAATTGGCGGTTCTCGCTTTCCAGAGGAGGCTCTTTCATGATCCGGAATGCCATTCAGCGCTTTATGTACGGCCGGTACGGCGGCGACCAGCTCAATGTTTTCCTGCTGGTCCTGTATCTGATCTTTTATTTTATTTCTATCTGGACCAATTTTCTCCCCCTGTACTGGCTGTCTCTCGTTGTGATCGTCTGGGGACTTTTTCGAATGTTGTCCCGCAACCTCCCCCGCCGGCGGGCGGAGAACGCCAAGTTTATGCAGCTGGCCGGACCGGCCATCAACTGGTTCCACCTCCGCCGCACCATGCACCGGGACAAGGAGCACCGCTATTTCCGCTGCCCCAGCTGCGGTCAGCAGCTCCGGGTACCCAAGGG
>ERZ827423.1484-NODE-1484-length-22728-cov-11.220571_pt1 | contig 22728 bp, 18 predicted proteins | sample MGYA00519775_ERZ827423 | MGnify/ENA primary metagenome ERZ827423 (study PRJEB31778, sample SAMEA3449296) | human gut metagenome | biome: human gut; feature: human-associated habitat; material: faeces | place: United Kingdom | collected 2010/2012 ...
TTATTGATGAAATATTTGTGTCCGCGCGACTTTAGGCGCGGGGAAATGGAGGAATTTATGAAAAAGCTTTGCCGTTATGCCGCTTTATCTTCTCTCGCGGCCGCGATGCTCATGAGCACCGGCTGCACCAGCACCACCGACGACGCATCATCTTCCACGATCGCTTATAATGAAGCGACGACACCGCATTACGATGTCGTCCTGCGCGAAGATGCCGCAGCCATCGATGGAAACCTCGATGATGCCGTATGGGCAGACGTTCCGTCCATCAGCGGCGGTTTCCACTTCCCATGGGATACGAAGGAAGCTCCGCTGACCGTATTCAAGGGATACCACGACGGAACCGACTTCTACTTCTGCTTCGAAGTGCATGACGAAAATGTCGTCAGCGAAGAAGAGTGGAAAGAAGACGAGAGCACCGTGGATAACGAAGACCGCGTAGAATTGTTCCTGGCCGGCGGCAGCATCGATAAACCGACGACAGAGGGCATGCCGCTCTACTATGGCGTGGAGATCGACCCGCAAGGAAGAGTGCATGACTACTCCATCGAATACTACCGTCACTTTGACGGCACCTGGAACCTGGAAGGCTTAGACAGCGCAGGCGTCGCTACGGATGACGGCTACATCGTCGAAGGAAAAGTGCCGATGTCTTCCCTGCAGGATCTGGATCTGATCCATGACAATGTCATGCGTGCCGGCGTATACCGCGCCGAATTCTCTCTGCCTGCAGAAGATGGCGAGCTTGTTCAGGAATGGATCTCCTGGATCGACCCGAAGACCGAAGCACCGGACTACCATGTCGATTCTTCATTCGGTGAATTCCGTTTCCTGCAATAAATAAACAAAGGGCTGAACGTTCCAGCTCCTTTCCCGAACACCAGAGACAATGGCTGCAAAGACCGTTGTCTCTGGTCTTTTTTCTGACACGATCCCTGTCATGCAAAAAGGCCGGGAACTTCCCGGCACTTGATCGATCGCTCTAGGCGGGCTTCCATGCCACGCTCAATCGATCGTCTCTCTCCAGATATTTGCGCCCAGACTGCTCAGTTTGCCATCCAGGTTCTCATATCCTCTGTCAATATGATAGATATCATGAATTTCCGTGATACCATCAGCGATCAATCCGGCAACGACCAGCGCTGCGCCGCAGCGAAGGTCCGTCGCGGTCACTTCCGTTCCGCTCAGCCTGCTGGGCCCGTTGACAAAACAGCTCGGCACCATCACGTCGATGTTCGCCCCCATCTTGTTGAGCTCTGCGCAATGTTTGAACCGCTCCGGATAGATGGTCTCGGTGATGATGGACTGACCCTGCGCCTGCGTCAGCAAAGTGGTCAGCGGCTGCTGGATATCGGTGGCAAAGCCCGGATACGGCTTGGTCTTGATGGCCGTGCCTTTCAGCGATCCGCGCATGCCGTGCACCCTGACGCGGTCGACCTCTACTTCCATCTCGATGCCGATCTCATCCAGCTTCATCAGCAGCGCGTCAAGATGCTGCGGGATGATGTTTTCGATCACCATCTCGTCTGCGGCCGCGGCAGCCAGCACCACATAAGTCGCCGCCTCTATCCTGTCCGGGATGATCTCATGATAACAGCCCATCAGCCGGTCTACGCCGTCAATGGTGATCACGCTCGTGCCCATGCCACGGATGTGCGCACCCATCTTGTTGAGCATCGTCGCGATATCGATGATCTCCGGCTCCTTGGCCGCGTTCTCGATGGTCGTCCTGCCTCTGGCATAGACCGCCGCCATCATGATGTTGATGGTCGCACCCACACTGGAAATATCGAGGAAGATCTTATTGCCGACCAGCTCCTTTGCCTCGATGATATAGCATCCCTTCTCATAAGTGACGCTTGCGCCAAGCGCTTCAAATCCCTTCAGATGAAGGTCGATGGGCCTGGGGCCGAGATAGCATCCCCCAGGCATCTTCATCTCCACTTTTCCATACTTGCCCAAAAGCGCGCCCATAAAGTAATATGAGGCACGCAGTTTGGATACGGATTCACTGACCATCGGACGGTTCTCCATCTCCGTCGGGTCAATGATGATGATATCGTCAGACTGTTTTTTGACAGCCACGCCTAATTCGTTCAATAATACGGATAAAGAATGAACGTCCGAGATGTTGGGCACACCACAGATCGTAACCGGTCCATGCGCCAGCACCGCCGCCGGAATCAATGCCACTGTCGCATTTTTCGATCCGCTGATGCGGACAGATCCGTGCAGCCGATGACCTCCTTCAATCTTGATAACTTCTTCCATTTTGGAGATTCTCCTTCCGTGGTCTGAAAACCTATTCTATTATAAAACATTTTATGATTGAAAGCCATACTGTGTGTAAATTTAGTCCAAACGTCATGCTTTCTGCAGACCGGCGCGATTTTTCCCGATTTTGATTTCTTTCGTAGTATGTTACTGGTTTTTTTGCTATAATAGCGGAAGTGTTTAAAACGGCATGTACGAAAGGGGATATATAGATGAACAACATCGCGTTTGACAATGACCGGTATCTGAAGATGCAGTCTGCTCACATCATGGAGCGGATCCATTCCTTTGACAACAAGCTGTATCTCGAGTTTGGCGGAAAGCTGTTTGATGACAACCACGCCTCACGCGTCCTTCCCGGCTTTCAGCCTGACAGCAAGCTCAAGATGCTGCTGGAGCTGAAGGAGCATGTGGAAGTCGTGATCGCCATCTGTGCGAGCGACATCGAAAAGAGCAAGCTGCGCAATGACCTGGGCATCACCTATGACGAGGAAGTGCTGCGCCTGATCGACGCGTTCCGCTCCGTCGGCCTCTATGTGGGCAGCGTCGTGCTGACCCGTTATGACAAGCAGGCCCGCGCCGAGGCTTTCCGGCAGCGCCTGCAGCGCTTGGGCGTGCCGGTCTACCTGCATTATGCGATCGAAGGCTACCCCAACGATGTGGAACACATCATCTCCGATCAAGGATTCGGCATCAATGACTACATCGAGACATCCAAGCCGCTGGTCGTCGTCACCGCGCCGGGACCAGGCTCAGGCAAGATGGCCACCTGCCTTTCCCAGCTTTATCATGAGCACAAGCGGGGCATCAAGGCCGGCTATGCCAAGTTTGAGACCTTCCCGATCTGGAACCTGCCGCTGAAGCATCCGGTCAACCTGGCCTATGAGGCGGCTACCGCAGACCTCAATGATATCAACATGATCGACCCGTTCCATCTGGAAGCCTATGGCGAGACCACGGTCAATTACAACCGCGATGTAGAGATCTTCCCGGTCCTGCGCGCCATGTTCACTTCGATCTACGGGGAAAGCCCATACCGTTCCCCGACCGATATGGGCGTCAACATGGCGGGAAACTGCATCGTCGATGACGAGGCTGCCCGCATGGCCAGCGCCAAGGAGATCGTCCGCCGCCTGTATCAGGCCCGCATGGATCTCAAGCGCGGACGCGCCAGCGAAGAAGTCGTAGAAAAGATCCAGCTGATCATGTCGCAGGCAGACATCACCAAATCGGCCCGTCCTTGCATTCAGGCCGCAAGAGACAGAGCGGAGGAGACCGGCGGACCGGCAGTCGCCATCGAACTGGGAGACGGCCGCATCGTCACCGGCAGGACGACCGATCTGCTCGGCGCCAGCAGCGCCGCCCTGCTCAACGCCTTAAAGACGCTGGCAGACATCAACGACAGCATCCCGCTGATCTCTCCCAGCATCATCGAGCCGATCCAGAAGCTGAAAGTGAGCACGCTGGGCAACCGTAATCCGCGTCTGCACACTGACGAGGTCTTGATCGCCCTGTCCATCTCAGCGACGACCAACCCGCTCTCTCACCTGGCGATGCAGCAGCTGGAAAAGCTGAAGCACTGCGATGTGCACAGCTCCGTCATCCTCTCCGATGTGGACAGCGACACCTTCCGCCGGCTGCACATGTATCTGACTTGCGAAGACCGCTATCAGAGCGACGACTCGCTGTATCATAAATAGATCACACAGACGGGCAGGTCCCGTCTTTTTGTATGCAGCGGCTGACAACAAAGCACAGCCAATCGCCAAAAAGCCCTTTACATCTGAATGGAATCTGTTATACTGGATGCAGTTAGTTAAAGCTAACTCGCGGGGGAAATATGAACAATGTGATCATCAGCCATCTGCTGGCAGCCGCATCGATCATCTTATTGGTGATCTGCATCCTGCCGCGCAGAAAGCCAGTGACCCGTTCCGCAATGATCGCGCATGCGCTCTGCGGCATCGCGCTCGCCGTCCTTGCCCTGCTCCATGGCCTGCTTGCCAATGACACCCCTGCCATGCTGAGCGGAAAGATCGCTTGGATCGCGCTGATGCTGCTCTTGCTGAGCGCGATGCCTAAGTCACTGCGAAGAAAAGCAGGATGGATGAAGATCCACCGCACGCTTTCTGTCTGTGTCTTCCTGCTGATCCTCGTGCATATCCTGCATGCCGTGCTGATCTGAACAAACCAATTCCTTTCTTGTAACAGCCTGCGGATCAGCGGCTGCCACAGACATTCATCGAAAAGGATCCAGAGGGATCTTTTTCTTTTTACGCATGATCCCAAAAGAAAAAGGGAACCGCAGTTCCCTCATGTTGATCTTTATTCAGCCTTTCCAGCAGAACCGAACTGATTCATCATAGCGATGACCTTTGCCTTGATGGCATCAGCGCCCGGCTTCAGCAGCTTACGCGGGTCATAGCCCTTGCCTTCCTGGTCTTTTCCTTCTTCGATGTACTTACGCGTTGCGGCAGCGAACTCCAGCTGCAGCTCCGTGTTGACATTGATCTTGGATACGCCCAGCGTGATCGCCTTAGCGATCTGATCTGCAGGGATACCGGATCCGCCATGCAGTACCAGCGGCTTTCCGTTCGTTACAGCCTGGATCTCTGCCAGACGGTCAAAGCTCAGACCTGCCCAGTTTGCCGGATACTTTCCGTGGATGTTTCCGATACCTGCTGCCAGGAAGTCAACGCCCAGCTCAGCGATGGTCTTGCATTCCTGCGGATCAGCCAGTTCACCGGCAGAAACGACACCGTCTTCTTCACCACCGATACCGCCGACTTCACATTCGATGGACAGTCCCTTGGAATGTGCCAGTTCGATCATTTCCTTGGATTTTGCCAGATTCTCTTCAAAGTCATAGTGAGATCCATCAAACATTACAGAGGTGAATCCCGCTTCGATGCACGCCTTAGCGCCTTCATAAGAACCGTGATCCAGGTGCAGGGCAACAGGTACGGTAATGCCCATGCTGTCGTGGATCTCCTTCACCATGGCAACAACCGTCTTGAATCCGCACATGTACTTTGCAGCGCCTTCAGATACACCTAACATGACCGGTGACTTTGCTTCCTCGGCTGCAGCCAGGATGGACTTTGTCCACTCGAGGTTGTTGATGTTGAACGCACCGATGGCATAATGCCCTTCATGAGCCTTGTTAATCATTTCAGTTGCTGATACTAACATAATTATTAATCCTCCTTAATATGTGTTTCACACCTATTATAATACTTCATTTTGCCCTGTTTGTTAAGTGCCGCGTCCTAAATTTCGAACAAAGTTTTCACCATGCAGAAAGGACCGGTTTCCCGGTCCCTCACTGGTCTTATTCCACCTCAGCGTGATCCTCATGGTCCTCATCGAACCCGTCATCGCTGTCCTCATCGATAATGATCGAGCTTGTGTCCACAACGCTCTCGTTGTATGTGTGTCTGGAACGAAGGTCCCACTTGTTTTCGAGCACATTCACGAAACGGTCGTCGAGAGAAAGATCCCCGTAAAACTGTGCGATGTTGTCTTCTTCCTGCGCAGGCGTGAATCCCATGATCTCACTGACTTCCTGCCACAGCTTCAGAAACACGACCGGTTTTTTCTTTCTCGTCATCAGGTCAAAAGCAACATCAACCATCGATTTTTTCATGTTGAATCCTCCTACATCTTTTCAGGCGCTTCCACGCCGATCAGTTCAAGCGCATTGCCCAGTGTGATCCTGGCTGCCTTCACCAGATCAAGACGCTGCGCACTCAGTTCCATATCCTCGCGGTCGATCACCTTGCAAGCGTTGTAAAAGCTGTGGAACTTCTGTGCCAGCTTCTGAATGTAGTTGCACACCTTATGCGGCGCGCGCAGTCTGGCGGCCTCGCTCACCACGCTGGTGAACTCGTTGATATACTTCATCAGGTCCGCTTCCTTCTCATGCGTCAGCCGCTCATAGGATGATGCTTCCGGCACATCCTGCGCCTGACGCAGGATGGAGCACATGCGCGCATGCGCATACTGTGCATAATAGACCGGGTTGTCATTGCTCTGTGAGCGTGCCAGGCCCAGGTCGAAATCCAGATGCGTATCCAGCGCGCGCTGCACGAAGAAATAACGTGCCGCATCTACGCCGACCTCATCGCACAGCTCGCGGATGGTGACGGCATTGCCCAAGCGCTTGCTCATCTTGACTTCCTGCCCGTTCTCCACCAGACGGACCATCTGAATGATGTCTACCGCAAGGCGCTCCGGATCATTGCCCAGCGCCGCGATGCTCGCCTTCAGGCGCGGGACATAGCCATGGTGATCCGCGCCGAAGAAATCCACGAGCAGATCATATCCGCGGTCCATCTTGTCCTTATGATATGCGATATCCGGTACGAGGTATGTGTAAGAGCCGTCTGTTTTGCGCAGGACACGGTCCTTATCATCGCCAAAGCGAGTCGTTTCGAACCACAACGCGCCCTCTTTTTCATAAGTGAGCCCTTTTTCCTTGAGCACCTCGAGCGCTGCTTCCACCTTGCCGGCATCACGGATCGCCTGCTCGCTGCTCCACACATCAAAATGCACCCGGTAATAGTCCAGATCCTTACGGATCTTCTCCAGTTCAAATTCGATGCCCTTCTGCTTGAAGAACGCCAGATTTTCCTCTGTCTCCTCCGCGTAGGCATCCTGATTCGCCTTGGCCAGGCTGACGGCGATCTCTTTGACATCCTCGCCATGATAGCCGTCTTCCGGAAGTGAAAAAGGAAGTCCCAGATATTCGCGGTAGCGCGCCTGCAGCGATTTACCCAGATTGATGATCTGGTTTCCGGCATCATTGACATAATATTCCCTGGTCACATCATAACCGCTCGCCTTCATCAGCCGGGTCACGCTGTCTCCCCATGCCGCTCCGCGGGCATGACCGAGATGCAGGTTTCCGGTCGGATTGGCGGATACATATTCCACATTGACCTTCATCTGCGCGCCGCTGTCGTTTGTCCCATAATCTTTGCCCATCTGCAGGACCTTGCCGATGACCGTCGTCAGCGAATCCCGGTTCATCGTGAAATTGATGAAGCCCGGTCCGGCGATCTCATAAGAGCGTACGCCCGCTTCCTGCAGGTCAAAATGCTTCATCAGCTCCTCGGCGATCACGCGCGGATTGCGATGAAGCGTCCTGGTCAGCTGCATCGCCGTATTGCAGGCATAATCTCCGTGGCTTTTGTCTCTGGGAATCTCGATCACGACCTGATCCCCGCTGAAATCGATATCGAACGCCGCAGTGACGGCACGGCTGACCGCCGACTTGAGTCCGTCTTCAATCTGATTCATGTTGATTCTCCCTCACTTCCAGTTCAAAGCTTTCACACGCAGAGCCCATCGTCAGGACATCGTAGACGATCCGCACCCGGCCGTCCTCCTGTTCCAGGCTGTGTGTGTATATCTCCAGCGGCACCGTGCCGATCTCGCTTCCCGCGTGCGCACGGGTCTTGTGTCCCGCGCGGAACATCATCGTCACAGACAGTGACGAGACGCTTTCCAGCACGGCCGCCTGTTCATATAGATAAAGGGTGACAGAACGATCCGCGCACTGCATGCTGATGCGCCTGCCTCTGGCAGTCTTCGTTTCCGCAGCTTCGCCGCTGTGCTGCCACAGCGTCTCGTGGTTTGCTCTGTTCCTCTGTATCATCGTGATATCCCGTTTCATAAGCCTCCGTTACATGACATCATGAGCATTATATCAGAAACCTTATAATACGCAAGCTTTTATTTTGCCAAATGAACGCGTTTGCCGCTCATCCCTGCAGCGATGTTTAAAACAGCCGTTCATGAACACAATAACACTGGGGTGATGCCATGAAAAAGGCAGCGAAGATCACAGCCTGGATATTGTTCATTCTGGTGAGCGCCATTCTCCTTATATATACATATGCGCTGATCGCACCGCTCTCGCTCAGCGAACAGCGCCATCACATCACATTATATGACCGCAATGGCGACATCCTGTATGAGAGCAACTTCGGCGAAGATATGGAATGGACCGATCTCGAAGACATCCCACAACAAGTACAGGACGCCTTCGTCGCCGTGGAAGACCGCCGTTTCTACCTGCACATGGGCTTTGACCCGATCCGCATCGTCTCCGCGCTGCGAAACAACATGCACAGCGACACCTTGCAAGGCGGATCGACCATCACGCAGCAATATGCCAAAAACCTGTTTCTGACCAATGAGCAGACGCTGCAGCGCAAGATCGAGGAGTTTTTCTATGCGGTCCGTCTCGAGATGCATTACAGCAAGGCAGACATCCTGGAAGGCTACCTCAACACCCTGTATTTCGGCCATGGCATCTACGGCATCAGCGAGGCCTCTTCTTATTATTTCGGCAAAGACATGGATGAGCTGAGCGCCGGCGAGCTGGCCATGCTGGTCGGCGTGGTCAACGGTCCCGGCGCCTTCTCCCCCTATCTGCATTATGAAAACGCCATCAGCCGCCAGCAGACCGTGCTGCAAGTGCTCAAAGATGAACAGGTGATCGATGAAGCGGCATATGAAGAAGCCATGAACGAAGAGCTGGTCATCCTAGACCACCGCGATGATGAACAAGAAGACGATATCCGCGCATATTACATCGACGCCGTCCTCGCTGAGCTTTCTGCCATGAACCTGACCAAGGACCAGCTCGATGTCTATACATATTTCGACCCGCAGGCAAGCCGCGCGCTCTACCTTTCGCTGCAGGAGAATCTGGGCAGCGACAGCGAGATGCAGGCCGCCGCGGTCATCCTCGAGCCATTCACCGATCATATCCTGGCCATGGCAGGCGGCAAGAGCTACACGGGATCCCAATACAACCGCGCCCTGCACGCCGAGCGGCAGATCGCCAGCACCATCAAGCCGCTGCTGTATTACTGTGCGCTCCAGCAAGGCTTCACGCCGTCCACCACCTTCATCTCTCAGCCGACGACCTTCCAGCTGGGCGACAACGAGACTTACGCGCCGGGGAACTATGGCGATCAATACCCATATCGGGAGATCTCGATGATCAACGCCATCGGCATGTCAGACAACATCTACGCCGTGAAGACCCATCTGTTCCTCGGCACGCAGACGCTGCAGCATGCCCTGGCGCAATATGGCATCACCGCGGATGACAACGCTTCGCTGGCCCTGGGCACCGTATCGCTCAATGTCTGCGAGCTCGCTTCGATCTATAACAGCTTCGCTTCCGAAGGGCTGTATGCCCAGCCGCAGCTGATATCCGGCATCCGCAGCAAAGAAACATGGATCATGCAGGATGAGACGCAGATGAAGCAGCTGCTGAAGCGGGATGAGACGCTCATGCTCAGCCAGCTGCTCACTGCGACCTATGACCCGAAGAACATCACTTACGCTTACCCTTCCATGCTGGGCTCAGCGCCCGATGTGCCCACGGCCGTCAAGTCAGGCACCAGCGACTGGGACTCGCTGTGCGCCGGCTACAACCCGCAGTACACCCTCGTCATCTGGAGCGGCTACGACGATAACCGCACGCTGGAAAAAGCAGACATGAGCCATGCGCGGAAGATCTTCCAGGCCGCCTTCGACCGCCTGTATGAAGGACGGGAAGGCCCATGGTATGAACGCCCGGATACGCTGGAAGAACGGCGAGTAGACCCCGTCAGCGGAGAGCCCTCATCTCAAGGCAGCGTATACTGGTATAAGAAGGAATGATCCGCAATATTGCCCTGTTTTTTGTACTTTTTAGCGAGACATGTGCACTTTTTAGCGGTTTTATTTGTACCAATCTTACAACAATGTTATACTGGACGCGTCGGAACAAGAAAATACGAGGTGAAACGAATGAATTTCTTAGAGAAACACAGCAAGAAGATCGCTGTCGCACTCTGTTTCGCAACATGCGTGCCAGTGGTTTCTGCTGTATACGCCTTTGAAGCACAGCCGGGATGGCATGGCGAAGGTAGCGACAGATATTACATTCTTGAAACATCGCGCGAACAGGCCGTCGGATGGCTGAAGCTGGACGAAGGAACATACTACTTCAACGATGAAGCAGATATGCAGTTCGGATGGCAGGAGATCAACGGCGCGAAATATTATTTCGATGAGAGCGGAAAGATGACCGTCGGCGAAGCAGAGGTCGACGGTGTGGCCTACCTGTTTCAGGAAGACGGCAAGATGCTGAGCGGATGGAATGACGATCATCTGTATGGAGAGAACGGCTATCCGCTGACCAACCAGTTCCTGGAACTGAAGGACGGCACCGTTTACTATCTGGATGAAAACGGCAAGAAAGCGACCGGATGGCAGACCATCGATGACAAGCGCTATTATTTCCAGGAAGACGGAACGCTTGCACGCGACATGGTGCGTGAAGGCAAAGAAGTGTATTATCTGAACGAAGACGGCTATGTGTACACCGGATGGCGTCATGTCAATGGCAATTCCTATTACTTTGACAAATACGGCATGATGTACACAGACATGAGCGCGGAGATCGACGGCGAAGAGTATGTCTTCGACAGCAACGGCGTAGCGACGAGCAAAGCTGACCTCGAGAAGGCAGAAGCAGAAGCAGAAGCACAGGCCGATCAGGAAACGCAGAGCAGCAGCTCTTCTTCCTATGGCGGTTCAACGTCCAGCTCTGGTGCGCAGAGCTCCAGCGCGAACAGAAATGGGATCGTACAGGCAGCGCTGGCACAGGTCGGCAACATTCAGGACTGCACGATGCTGGTGACCAACGCGCTGGCAGCCAACGGCATCTACTACCACGGCTGGCCTTCAGGCTATCTGTCACTGGGTACGGTGACGAATGATCCGACCCCGGGCGATCTGATCTACTACGCGGACGGCGGCATGGGCATGGCGCACATCGCCGTATACATCGGAAATGGACAGGCCGTACACGGCGGATACAACGGCAACCAGACCGTGGTATCCACGGTCAATGTGGGATCTGGCCCAGTATACATCCGTTTGAACTGATCAATAAGCTGAATGCTGCTCATCAGATCATGATGCTGCGCTTCAGCTTTTTTGATGCGCAAGATCATTGACCGCCGCATGGCCGGCAATCCCGCTCACCAGAAGCGATGCGGGCATTTGGTGACAGATACGATCTCATCCTGCGTGCTGGATCGTAAGCACAGACCTTATTTCCTCGCTTTGCCTTAAGGCGATAAAAAGGACAGGTCCTTACTCAATGTAAGATCCTGTCCTTTTCCTTTGCTCAGACCGATCAGATCAGCTGACTCATGATCCATTCTTTATCATCAGTCGTCTTCATCTTTTCCAATACGGCGGCATCATCGAGCGCGGTGCAGACTTTGGCCAGCACTTCCATATGCTCACCGCCCATACCGGCAATACCGATGACGAGCTGTGCTTTCTCCTCGCCGAAATCAATGCCTTCCGGATACTGAAGCAATACGATGCCTGTCTTATGGATGATCCCGGCATCATGCGTAGTGCCATGCGGGATAGCGAGCCCCATGCCGATATATGTCGTCACGATCTTCTCTCGCTCCAACATGGCCGGGATATACGCTTCATCCACATATCCCAGCTCATGCAGCAGCTCTCCGGCTGCCTGGATGGCTTCTTCTTTGGAAACGGATCTCAGATTGAGACGGATGCCCTCGGGGATCAGGATATCCTTGTTGCCTGCCGCAGCACCTTCTTCCGGCTCTTGATCATCGCTCTCTACCATCAGCTGATCGCCGGTAGACAGCTGGAAGAACAGATCATCCAGTGCAGGATCCGCAAGGAAATTGCCGATGGTGATCAACTTGGCCTGCGGGGCAGATTCCCGGGCACGCTGTGCCAATACCGCCTGTACGATGGCAATATCACAGTCAGATGGAATATTATCTACCGAAGTGTTGATGACCGTGATATCCGGGCGCACAGCTTTCAGACGATTGCGGAACTTGGTCGCGCCCATCGCTGAAGAGCCCATGCCCGCGTCACAAGCAAACACGATCTTTTTCGCGGTCACCACATCGATGAACTGTCCTTTTGACTGTGCCTTCATCTCCTGCATCTGGCCTTTGGCGTTCTCCAGGCTCTGTGTGCCGCGCGCATTGGCCAGCTTGACCAGCGGACATGCCACGGCAAAGGAGACACCTGCTGCGATGACCACGCCCAGCAGCGTCGGGATCATCGATCCGGTAGGAGCCATAGACGCAAAGGCGATGATCGATCCAGGCGAGGCCGGTCCGACCAGCCCGCATCCCATGAGCGAGTAAAATGCGATGGCGCACATATTTCCTACGATCGGCGCGATGATGATGATCGGATTCATCAAGATATACGGGAAATAGATCTCGTGGATGCCGCCCAGGAAATGGATGATGATGGCGCCTGGCGCCGAATCACGCGTCGTCTTATCTGTCGAACACAGCCAGTATGCCAGCAATACGCCAAGACCCGGTCCCGGATTGGCCTCCAGCATATACATGATAGATTGTCCGGCTTGCGCTGCCTGTTCCACGCCGATCGGCGTAAAGATGCCATGATTGAGCGCATTGTTGAGAAACAAGACTTTGGCTGGTTCCACAAAGATGGACACCAGCGGCAAGAGCCCATATTCCAGCAAGATGCCAACTCCGGCACTGAGCACGCTGAGGATGCCGGTCATGAGCGGACCGATGAAATAATACCCCAAGATAGCGAGGATCATGCCAAGGATACCGACTGAGAAATTGTTGATGAGCATCTCAAAGCCGGCTGGCATATGTCCCTCCATCAGCTGATCAAATTTCTTGATCACCCAGCCCGCAAACGGACCCATGATCATGGCAGCCATCAGCATCGGCTGTCCATCCACACCGCCGACTCCGGCGATGCATCCGACAATGGCGATCGCGCCGATGACCATGCCGCGTTCCTTGGCAATCATCTTGCCGCCGGTCGCAGCGATCAAGATCGGAAGCAGATAAGTGAGCATATACGGCTGTATCGATGCCAGCTGCTCATTAGGCAGCCAGCCGTCGGCGATAAACAATGCGGTGATGAATCCCCAGGCAATGAACGCGCCGATATTGGGCATGACCATTGCGGATAGAAATTTTCCAAACTTCTGAAGTGCTGTTTTCATATGATATCCTCTCCAGAGAATGCCGGGGTGCCGCTCCATCAGCCATAGCCGCTAGTAAACAGCTACGCCCAGCTCCTCACATTTCTCTTTAAACGCTTGCGGAAGTTCATTGTCACAGATCACAGCGTGCGCATCCTGAAGCTGACAGATCGTATACGTTCCCCGTTGACCGATCTTGGAGGAGTCCATCAGCACGATGATCTTTTTCGTGCGTGCGATGACCGTGCGCTTGAGCAGTGCGTCCTCCAGCGATTCACAAGTAAATCCTGTCTCTTGATCAAATCGGGTCACGCCGATAAAGGCAATATCAAAATTGACCTTCTGCAGGCTTTGTATCGCTTCGCTGCCATTGACGCTCAGGCTGCGGCAATTCACGCTTCCTCCGACCAGTGAGATATGTGACTGTTCCAGCCGTGCCATCTCAATGGCACATGTCAGTCCGCTGGTAAAGAACATATCCGGCTGATCCTTGAGGATATGCGCAAGCATGGTCGTAGTGCTGCCAGAATCAAAGAATATGGTCCGGTTTGCCTCCACGAATGCCAGCGCCTTTTTCGCGATCACGCGCTTTGCTTCGGTATTGCGAACGAATCGCTTTTTCAGCACATCATCATTGCCGACCACCTGATCGATAGATTTCGCACCGCCATGGATGCGGACCAGCTGTCTGTTCTGATCCAGCACTTTCAGATCGGTCCGCAAGGTCATTTCCGATACCGATGGGAACCGTTCCTTAAGCTGCGCAAAAGTGACGCTTTCCCGTTCATTGACAAATGCGACGATCTCGCTGCGTCTTTGTTCCATTACTTCCATTCTGTTCATGCTCCTTTCACCTTGTCGTGTTAATTCTTATTATACACGAGGCGTTCGGAGTTGAACAAATCATTCACTGATAAAATGAGCCAGCAGATACTCCTCTGCTTCTGGGCACCACAGCCCTTTATGCGCATCGACGATATCTGCCAATGCGGCAAAGCGCGGATCATCCTTACCTTTGTCACGCAGCTCGCTCAACGCGGTCAGCGGCATGTTGAGATGTGTGTAGATCAGCTTTTTTCCGCCTGAGATCTTAGGCAGGTTCAGCGTCGTTTCCGCCGCGGAATCCAGTCCGCCGATATGCGTCACCATGACTGCAGGATCGATGCGTTTCTCCGCGGTAAGACGCAGTGACTCGATCATATCCTCGGTATTGCCTCCGGTCGTGCCCATGACATGTGTAGAGTTGTAATGCACATCATAGAAATTCATCTTAGCGCTGAATTGCTTATCAGTCGGTCCGGCAAAGAAATTCAGACAGCCATCTCGGCCGAGGACAGCGCTGGACAGTTCTACCACTGAGGCGATCGGCGCATAACAGAATACATCGTCAAAGCCATCTCCCCCGCTGATCTCGCGCAGGCTGGCAGCCGGATCATCCATATCAGCAGTATTGACGAAATGCAGCTCGATGCCCTCTGCAGCCGCTTCTTCGATCGGAAACAGATGCTTCGCGCGATCCAGACGTTCCTGATTGATGTCAGTCACGACGATCATGCCCGGACGTCTGTCGCAGTGCAGCGCATAAGTCAGCGCACCCAGTCCCATCGGCCCGGCGCCAGCAAGGATAGCGAGCTTTCCTCCTTCACGGATGCCCATCTCATGATGGTATACCCCCATCTTCGTATGATAGGCGGCATGGAATGCGCCGATGCTGCAGGACATTGGCTCTGCCAGCGATGCTTCATAATATGCGCGTCCCTTATATTCCAGCAGACAGCCCAATTCCATCACTTCAGGCGGAATGATGCAATACGTGGTGTCGCCGCCGAAGAACTCATAGGAATAGCCCGGGCTCCACATCGTCCCTTTATAATTCAGGGCCGGCTGCAATGTGAACTTCATGCCCGGCTTGAACCGATCCTGGTGCTTCTTTCCTACTTTGATGATGTCTCCTGCCATCTCATGTCCCATGATGGCAGGATGATCCGCCACATCTTCATGCACGCGCTTGTGCGCGGTGCCCAGGATGGCACATTTGTAGGTGGACATACAAACGCTGTCGGATACTACTTTTACCAGGATCTCATCATCCTTGATCTCGGGCAGCTCGAATTCTTCCAGCCGCAGGTCGTTCGCTCCATGTAATCTGACTGCTTTAGCTTTCATTTCAAAAACTCCTTTCTGTATATAATTGTTGAATCAAAAGCTTCAACCATATAATATCACGATTTTGCGCTCTGTCAACTGTTATTTCGAAAATTATTATTTGACTTTCAACAATGTTGGTGCTATGCTGATGATGAAGAGGCCAACATCGTGGCATAGGAGGAAGAACATGATTTATACGGTAACGTTCAATCCATCGCTCGACTACATCATCCGGGTGAATGATTTCAGCACTGGCACCATCAATAAGACGACTTTTGAAAAGCTTCTCCCTGGCGGAAAAGGAATCAATGTATCCATCGTCCTTGCTAACCTGGGTCATGAAAGCACCGCCCTGGGCTTTGTAGCCGGATTTACCGGAGAAGAGATCGAAGCTCGGCTGAAGCAATTCGGATGCGGCATCGATTTCATCAAAGTTCAAGACGGGCTTTCACGAATCAACGTCAAGATGAAATCACAAGAAGAAACAGAGATCAACGGACAAGGACCGCGAATCAATGAAGGAGAGCTGGAAACGCTGTTTGCTAAGATCGACGCTATCCGCGATGAAGACATGCTCGTGATTTCCGGCAGCATCCCCGCTTCTCTGCCAGACGATATGTATGAGCGCATCATGAAGCGCATGCAAGGCAAGCGCACACGTGTGATCGTAGATGCAGCCGGCAGTTTGATGATGAAGGTGCTGCAATTCCACCCATTCCTGATCAAGCCGAACCATCATGAGCTGGGCGATCTGTTTGGCGTAAAGCTCACCACGCCGCAGGAGGTCATCCCTTATGCCTGCAAGCTGCAAAAGCTGGGCGCACGCAACGTGCTGGTCTCCATGGCCAAGGCCGGCGCCGTGCTGCTGGATGAGCATGGCCAAACACACATGAGCCCGGCGCCGCAAGGCACGCTGGTCAACTCTGTAGGTGCAGGCGACTCCATGGTCGCTGGTTTCCTATCCGGCTATCTCGAATCAGATGGGGACCATGCATATGCGCTGCGAAAAGGGATCGCCGCCGGCAGCGCCAGTGCATTCTCTGAAGATCTTGCCACTGCCAGGGAGGTCAGCATGCTGCTCAGCCGCATGAATGCCTCCTGATCAGCTTAAACACACACAGGCCGCACGATCGACATGCGGCTTTTCCGTTATTCAATATTCTTAAAAAAATACAAAAAAATCCTTTATTTGACATCAATTTTTGCATTTTTCAACGCATTATTTATACTTTTTAGCCATTTCCTTTGCAGCCATCTTACAAAAATGTTATACTGCTTTTCGGTCAAAATGAGGTGAACAGAATGAATCTTTTAGAGAAACATGGCAGGAAGATCGCGCTGGCGCTCTGCTTCGCGACATGCATTCCCGTCATCTCCACCGTTTACGCCTACGAAGCACAGCCGGGATGGCATGGCGAAGGCGCTGAGCGATACTATGTTCTCGAAACGACCAGGGAACAGGCCACAGGATGGCTGAAGCTGGACGAAGGGACATATTACTTCAACGAGACCGGCGAAATGATGACCGGATGGCAGACCATCGGCGATTTCCGTTATTATTTTGATGCAGATGGAAAGATGGCCGCTGGCGAACGGACCATTGACGAAACAGACTGGTATTTCCAGGAAGACGGCCGTCTGCTGAGCGGATGGCAAGACGATACCCTGTATGATGCGCACGGCTATCTGATCACATCCCGTTTCATCACCACAGAAGAGGGCACCCTCTATGTGGATGCGGACGGCAGAAAGGTGAGCGGATGGCAGACCATCGACGGCAGCCGCTATTATTTTGATGAACATGGCATCCGCCAGAGCGGCACGATCGAAGTGAACGGCGAGACGTATGTGCTCGATGAGGACGGCGTCTTGCAGACCGGCTGGTCTTATGACGATGCCGGCAATGCCCGCTATCGCGATGAACATGGCATGTTCCTTCGCGATACTGCCCTTGAGATCGATGGCATAAACTACATCTTTGATGAAGAAGGCATCGCTATGGACGAAGCAGAAGCCAGAAGACAAAGCGGCGCCGGGATCGCGGAGGCCGCGCTGGCACAGGTCGGCACGACACAGGACTGCACGATGCTGGTGAGCAACGCATTGGCCGCCAATGGCATTTATTACCATGGATGGCCGGCTGGCTACCTCTCTTTGGGCACAGTGACCGACGAGCCGCAGCCAGGCGATCTGATCTATTATGCTGACGGCGGCATGGGCATGGCCCACATCGCCGTATATATCGGCAACGGACAGGCCGTGCATGGCGGCTACAACGGCAGCGAGACCGTAGTGGCCAGCGCTTATCTCGGCTCAGGCCCCGTATTCATCCGCATCGGATAAAAACCGCGTCTGCGGTTTTTTTTACAGTTACGCAGGATTGTCCATGCCCTTTTCCCGTTTCAGCGATTATAATGAAGAACGTCAGAAAGAGGGATGCTCATGATCAGACTTCTGGCCGTCGATATGGACGGCACCTGCCTGAATCGCAAAAACCAGATCAGCGAACAGAACATGGCGGCTCTGCGCCGCCTTGTGCAAAGCGGCATACAGATCGTGCCGGCCAGCGGCAGGGCCCGCACATGCCTTCCGCATCAGCTGCGCGCTGCGCCGCTGCTCTTCCGCTATGCCATCACATCCAACGGCGCCCGGGTGGATGATGTCCGCGGACACTGTCTGTTCTGCCAGGAGATCTATCCCGATACCGCCTTGTCCCTGCTCAGCGACTGCCAGACGCTGCGCATCGGCGTCAGCGCCCATATCCGAAGAGAATACCTCCTGCAGGGCCGTCTGCTGCAGATGATGGGCAAGGCCGTCTATGGAAAAGATGCAGAGCAGGCGCGCTGTGTGCCCGATCTCCGCCCGCTCATCAAACAGAGCCGCGGAGTGGAAGAGCTTCAGTTTTATTTTTTCAGCCGGACAGCCAGGGAAGCGCTGCGGCAGATCCTCTCCTATTATCCCACGCTGAATGCCGCTTACTCTTCTTCCTATGTGGAAATCTTTTCCGCCGAGGCATCGAAGGGCAAGGCGCTCTCAGCCCTTGCCCAGCACCTTCATCTCGATCGTTCCCAGATTGCCTGCATCGGCGACAGCGAGAATGACCTCAGCATGTTCGAGGCCGTCGGCACACGCTTTGCCGTGGGCAACGCGATCGACGCGCTGAAACAGCAGGCAGATCATGTACTGCCCGACCGCGATCATGACCCGATCGCCTCCGCGGCTGCCATCTTAGGCATATAAAAAGTGAAGCACGAGCACTTCGCTTTTTATATGCCGATCTCCTTAGGAAAATAAATCAGCTCCTGTCCGCTGAATTCCGCCTCGGTGAGCGCGCGGACGATCGTGCTCTTTTCCGAGAGCTCATGCAGCGATCCATCCTCGCTGACGATCCAGATCACATGTGTGCCGCCGCGCCCCTGGTATGGAGAATATGGCTTTTGGACGACATGGTCCTTGACAACATAATAGCGCGGATCATAGCCGCTCTCCCGCGCCTTCCGGCGGATCTTTTCCAGCTGTGCCTCATCCTCATATTCCACATAGTCAAACAAGCGGCGGCTGCGAGCCCTGGATGCCAGATCGCGCAGCACAGGATCATCGCCATGCTCCAGCAGGGAGAAGCCATAAAGCGCGGCAGACTCATCCAGCACATACAGATCCTCGATGCCTGCCGGCCCATCCTGCAAAAATGGCACGAACATCTCCAGGCGGGAAAACGCATCCGCATCCTTCTGCCACTGTTCCTTCATCCGGCGAAAGATCATCGTGATGATCGTCTCATAGCTGCGGGCGACCGGATGCAGGTAGACCTGCCAGTACATATGATAACGCGCCATGATATAATCCTCCACGCTGTGGATGCCGCTCTCCTTGACGGCCATCCGCCCGCCGCGCACACGGATGGTGCGCAGCATCCGCTCCATATCAAAGGTGCCATAGCTGGTGCCGGTGAAATATGCATCTCTCAGCAGATAATCCATGCGGTCGGCGTCCAGCTGTCCGCTGACGAGCTGATTCAGCAGATCAAGGAATACATCCGCACAAGCGACCTGAAAAGCATCCACCTGGGCATGATTGCCGATCATTTCTCCTACAGCCCCAACTACCTGAACCATATCTTTAAGGAGGTCACGGACGTGACCATTCTGGACTACATCACGCACTGCCGCATTCGGCAGGCGAAGAAGCTGATGGCGGAGACCAATAAAAATCTGACCGCTATTGCTGCAGAGGTGGGTTACAGCCACGCTACCTATTTGTCCATTGTGTTCAAGCGGCAGGAGGGTATGACCCCGAAGCAGTTTATGGAGGGACGGCGATGAAGCGCGTAAAGAGCTGGCTGAACACCATTCATGGGCGCATGTTCATGGTCTCTGCCAGCGTCATTATGATGGTCATCGCCTGTATGGTACTGGTGTTTCACCGCAACGTGCAGCGGGACATGGACACGCAGGTACGCTTGGCGCAGCAGGAGGCAACGGAGACCTCCATGTCGGAGCTGGACATTTACCTGTCAACGCTGATGGCAAAAACGGACGTGCTGTTTGTTAACGATGAATTTGCCAGCCTGCTGTCCGCCCAGCCTGTGACCCTCAGTGAACAGATCCATGCGTCCAATCAAATGCGCACGCTGATGGACTACGCTATGTTCAACTTGCGCTATGCCGAGGTGCCTGCGACCACCTACCGCGGTGGTTCGGCTTACGGCAAGCTCTATCTGCTCCATCCCAATGTGTACATTGACAACCTGGGCATTTTCGATTTTGCTGATATTGCCGATGAACCCTTTGTGCGCCGCCTGAATGAGCATGACGAGGTGTTCAGCTGGAGCTGCCTGGATCTGAAGGGTGCGGGACAGTATTTGCATTTCAACCGCTGGATGCTGGACGCTGCCAAGACGCAGCGCATGGCCTTGCTGCAAGTGCGAATCCCGCTTGCGAAAATTGAAGCGGTGCTGATGTCCAAGTTAACGCCCTATCAGCTTGCGGCATTTTATCTGTCGGAGGACGGTGAAGTAGTCTGTGCCAAGGGTGACAGATCGCTGCTGCCGCTGATGCAGGCGGAGCAGCTGGACAGCGGCTTTATTGTGGGGGATGCGGTCAGCAGCTTGAATGGCTATCGGCTGGTGACAATCTACGATGCGCGTCTGAGCAGCAGTCGTATGGCTTCGCTGAGCGTTTTCTACTGGCTGTGCGGGGGCGTGGGTATTTTGCTCAGCGGTATTCTGCTGTTTTTCATCAGCCGCAGCCTGCTCAAGGGCATCAAGCGGCTGGTGGAGAAGGAGAAGCTGGCGACTGAGGCCCCGGATCAATATGTAAAAATGCCCAAGATCACCGGCAGTCAGGAAATTGTGGAGTTGGATGATTCCTGCGTGCAGTTGGTCAACACCATCAATAGCCTGCATGCAAAGGAAGCCGTGTATCAGGCCACCATTAACGAAGTACAGGCGGAGCTGATGCAGGAGCAGTTCAATCCTCATTTGCTATACAACACCCTTTCGCTGGTGAATTACAAGGCACAGGAGCAGGGGCAGCAGGAGATTTCGGACGTGCTGACAAGCCTGATCAAGTTTTACAAGCAGGTGCTGAACCGAGGCCAGATGATTTACACCATCCAGAAAGAAATGTGCATGATTGAAAACTATCTGTCCATTGTACGGCAGGTGTATAACATTGATCTGACCTTTACGCTGCGCGTAAGCGAGGAGGCACAGAGCTTCTACTCTGTGAAGATGTTCCTGCAGCCGCTGGTGGAAAACGCTGTGTTGCATGGTATTCGGCAGATCGGCTCCGGGACGCTGACTATCACGGGTGAGAAGGAAGGCGACACGCTCCATTTTGTGGTGGAGGATGACGGTGCGGGCATGGAGGAGGAAGCACTGGCGCGGCTGCGTGAGGTGCTGGACTGCGGGAACAACGCCCACCCGGATCACAGCTACGGCATCAGCAGTGTGGCGCGGCGGCTGTATCTGGTGTTCAATAATAATTATCGCATGACGGTGGACAGCGAACTGGGTATGGGAACACGGGTGGAGCTTTGGATTCCTGCTCTGCGGGAGGAGCAGATCAACGCAACGCTGGCTCACCGAATGATTTGATGGGAGGACAGAAAACGATGCACTATCAGAAGGAACTATGGCGCGGACAGCATACGCTGACGCTTACCGAGGACGCTATGACGCTGCGGCTTTTGCCGGAACGCGGCGGGAAGGCGGCTTCGCTGCAATGGCGGGGCGTGGAGCTGCTGGCCCAGCCCCGGGGCGAAGCATACCCGCCGCTGCGGCCCGATATGCCCTTTCATGAGGGTGATGCCTCCGGGTTCGATGATGTGTTTCCCTCCATGGGAGTGGAGGAACTTTTATGGCAGGGAAAGCGCGTTACGCTGCCGGATCATGGCAGGCTCTGGAGCCGTTCCATGACCGCAGAGGCTGCGAATGATCGAGTGACACTGCGCTATGCGGATGCAATGCTATCCTTTGCCTATGAAAAGCAGGTATCTCTGACAGGAGAAGCTGTGCGGTTTCAGTATGCAATCACCAACCGAGGGGAAGCGCCAATGCCCTGTGTATGGGTCTGCCACTGTCTGCTGCGGCTGGAGCCGGATTGCCGATTCATCTTTCCGCAAGAGGGCGGCGTGGCGGAGAACTTGATTCCCGGCACAGCACTTGGCGGGGCAGGTGAGTGTCATCCACTGGTCGGTGACGGCTATGATTTCTCCCGTCCGCCTGTCCCTCAAAGCGCATTGAAGTTCTACCTGCAAGCCCCCGTGCAGGATGCGCATTGCGCGGTGCTGTACCCTTCACAGGGCATACAGACCCATTTGCGCTGGGATGGGGAAGCGCTGCCTTACCTGGGCTTCTGGATTACCACGGGAGCCTATCGTGGCGACTGTAATTTTGCCTTTGAGCCTGCAACGGCATATTACGACACAGTGGCCTGCGCAGCGAAGCATGATCGACTGCCCATGCTGGCCCCGGGAGAAACAAAGCGCTTCTGGATGGAGCTTCAGCCGAAAAAAGCATAATAAAAAGCCGAAGCGCCGGAACACATGCAGTTCATCCGGCACTTCGGCTTTTTACAGCATGTTGGACAGCGTAAAGGCATCCCGGTGATACAAATACCGCGCGCTTTCTGCCATTGATTGCAAACCAGCAGCGCAAGGGACATATCGCGGGTGCGCAGTTCCATGTTATACCACTTTTTAAATGCTGTTGCCCTGCACTTCCGCTAAATCACAAAAGACACCGCTGCGTCAAACAG
>ERZ827423.1491-NODE-1491-length-22668-cov-3.283111_pt1 | contig 22668 bp, 20 predicted proteins | sample MGYA00519775_ERZ827423 | MGnify/ENA primary metagenome ERZ827423 (study PRJEB31778, sample SAMEA3449296) | human gut metagenome | biome: human gut; feature: human-associated habitat; material: faeces | place: United Kingdom | collected 2010/2012 ...
ACTATAGATCTTGAAAAGAACGGACAGCTGCTTTCCGAAAAATACAATCTCGAAGCCCTGAGAGCAATGGCAAGACAGAGAAAGCCTTATTACAGACAGTGGTCAGACATCAAATGCGCTTTCAATATAGACCCTCAAAGACTGTTAAATGAAATAACCGAATATATTAAAGAGAAGCCGTTATAGCTTCTCTTTTTACATTAATTTACATATGTTAACCTAAGGATTTAAGCAACTCTATAAGTCTTTCAAGCTCATCTCTTGAATAGTACTCTATCTCGATTTTGCCTTTCCTGCCTGTACTGCTGAGAGTAACCTTTGTTCCCAGGGTATCCTTAAGCTCTGCTTCAAGGCGCATTACATCTGCATTCTTTTCAGGCTTAACCTTTGACTTCTTTTTAGCAGGCTCTCCTGCCAGCTTCTCTATGTTGCGTACAGAAAGGCCTTCCTTTACTGCCTTTAATGCCAGTTTCTTCTGCTTCTCTATATCCTTGATACCGGCCAGCGCTCTTGCATGTCCTGCAGTAAGCTTGCCCTCTCTTGTCATCTCACGAACATCATCTGAAAGCTTGAGAAGTCTTAGAGAGTTTGTAATATACGGTCTGCTCTTGCCTACTCCCTTTGAAACCTGCTCCTGAGTAAGTCCGTAGACCTCTATCATTCTGCTTAGTCCCTCAGCTTCTTCGATAGGGTTAAGGTCCTCTCTCTGCATATTCTCAATTATAGCGACAAGCATATTCTGCTCATCTGTAAGCTCCCTGATAACGCAAGGAATTTTTTTAATTCCTGCTTTTCTTGCAGCGCGCCATCTGCGCTCACCTGCAACAATTTCATAACCGCCGTCTGTACTGCGCAGAACCACAGGCTGTATTATACCGTGCTCTCTGATTGATGATGCAAGCTCTTCAAGCTTATCCTCATCAAAGGTTTTGCGGGGCTGATGTACATTAGGCTTAATATCATTAATATCCACATACAGCACGCCGCTTTCGGCTTCTCTTTTATCTGTTTTTTTATCCTTCTTTACAGTTTCTTTTTCTTCAGGGATTTCAACAGATATTTCTTCAAACAGAGCCTCAAGTCCTCTGCCCAGACCCTTTTTCTTTGGTGCTGCCATATTATTCTTCCTCCTCAAGAGCTAAAAATTCCTCTGCGAATTCAGTATATGCCGCCGCGCCTGTGGATCTGGGATCATATTCGGTTATAGGCATTCCGTAGCTTGGAGCTTCGGCGAGTCTGATATTTCTTGGAATTACTGTCGCATATACCTTGTCCTTAAAGTATTTTTTAACTTCCTGAACAACCTGTATTGAAAGGTTTGTTCTGCCGTCAAACATACTGAGTATTACACCCTGTATTTTAAGATCAGGGTTCATATTCTTTTTAACAAGCTCTATAGTGCTCATAAGCTGGCTTACACCCTCAAGCGCATAGAACTCGCACTGAATTGGTATCAGCACACTGTCTACTGCTGTAAGTGAGTTGATTGTAAGCAGTCCCAGTGAAGGAGGACAGTCTATAAATATATAGTCATAGTTGTCTTTGATTTTGTCTATTGCTTTTTTAAGACGCTTTTCTCTGCCCTTCTGTGCTACAAGCTCTACCTCTGCGCCTGCCAGCTCAACGCTTGCAGGTATTATATCCATACCCTTTACTCTGGTATTGATTATAAAGTCTCTTGGGTCAACATCGCTTTCTATCAGAATGTCATAAGTGCTTCCCTGAAGTGTTTTCTTTGAAATTCCGATACCGCTGGTCGTGTTTCCCTGAGGATCTATGTCAAGAATAAGTATTTTTTTCCCTTTAAGTGCCAGACATGCGGCAAGATTGATATTCGTAGTTGTCTTACCTACACCGCCCTTCTGATTAAATATTGCTATCGCTTTACCCAAAATTGAGCCTCCTTTTTTCGTTGTTAATTCATTATACACTAATACATATTTTTTTACTACTCATTTTATATATTTATTTAATTTAAAAAGAGAAAAGATTTTAACAGTATCTTTTCTCCCTGTAATATTTGTTTCACGTGAAACATTTTATTTGTTACACGAAAGTTTCACGTGAAACATTCTTCCTGTATCAGCTGCCCACTCTCTGCAGAGCATGCTTTTCTTTCTTTGGAATAAGTATTTTTACTTCGACAAAATCGTCTTTCTCCTCCTGCATCAGCTGCGCGTCCTTTTCTATTTCTGAAATCTGGGTAAACAGCTTCCTTATTGAATTTACATATATTTTATAGTTCATACAGCTCTTTCTGTTTCTTTTATTCCTGCCGGCTTCTCTTTTTTTAAGCGCCTCATCCACAAGCCTTTCACTCTGTCTTACATTCAGATTATATGTAATTATTCTTTTGAGTACCTGTCTCTGAAGCTCTGCATCCTGTATTTTAAGCAGAGCCCTCGCATGTCTTTCTGTCAGCTTGTTTTCAAGCAGCGCCTTCTGTATGTCGGCAGGCAGACTCAGTATCCTTATTTTATTCGATATGGTTGACTGGGTTTTACCCACTCTCTGCGCAATCTCTCCCTGTGACAGATTGTACTCATCTATGAGATTACGGTATGCGTAAGCTTCTTCTATATAGCTCAGGTTTTCTCTCTGTATGTTTTCAACAAGAGCAATAAATGCGGCGTCCTTTTCGTCTGCATTTTTAATTACTGCAGGTATTTTTTCAAGCCCTGCAAGGCTTGCCGCTCTAAATCTTCTTTCTCCTGCTATTATTCCGTATGTACCGTCTCTGTTCTTTTTTAATATTATAGGCTGCAGCACACCGTATTCCTGTATTGAATTTTTAAGCTCCAGAAGATCCTCTTCCTCAAAGATTTTTCTGGGCTGACCCGGATTTGCTTTTATTAAACTTATGGAAACATCGCTTACTTTTCTTGTAATCATATTATCCCCCTGACTTTTCTTCAGTATATCTTTTATTAGATATTATCATACTGTAAGGGAAATAAAATATTTTTCGTACAACAAAAGAACCCTATTTTCGCTATTTAATAGGGTTTTTCGATGGCGTTCCCGCTTTTCTCGGATATTGCGCCGGCGTGTTTTTTATTTTTTCAATAAATATTATATTATGATTAAATTCAGTATCAGCGCTGCCTATGCTTTCAATCCTTGAGGTTTTGCCTCCCACAGTCCTGATTGCTTTCTTGGCGCCTGCCAGTTCCTCCTCATAGTTAGGTCCCTTGTAGGAAAGGAAGTATCCTCCCTCTCTGACAAGAGGCAGGCAAAGCTCTGAAAGTACTGACAGATCTGCAACCGCTCTTGATATACATATATCAAACTGCTCTCTGTATTCCTTGTTTTTCCCTGCATCCTCTGCCCTGGAATGAAGCACTCTGACATTGTTTATACCTGCGCTGTGACATATTTCACTTACTATTTTGAGTCTTTTGTTGAGAGAATCAAGGAGTACAAATTCCTTTTCCGGAAACAGTATTGCAAGGGGAACTCCCGGAAATCCCGCGCCGGTTCCCACATCTATTATCATCTCTCCCGCCTGAAATTCATCGTTAAGCGCGCCCAGAATTGAGTCCACATAGTGCTTTTTAATGAATTCATCTCTGTCTGTAATAGACGTGAGATTTATATGCTCGTTATATTCAAGTATCTGCTCCATATATTCAGCATACTGACTTATCTGTTTGTCTGTAAGCTCAATATTATATTCTTTCAGAATTTTAATTAGAAGCTCCATTGTTTCTCCTTCTGTGTTTTTCAAGATATATTAAAAGTACATTTATATCAGCCGGTGATACGCCTGAAATTCTCGATGCCTGCCCTATTGAAAGAGGTCTGAATTTCTCCAACTTTTCCTTTGCTTCAATTCTAAGCCCCTCTATCTGTGAGTAATCAATATTCTCGCTTAATTTCTTATCCTCAAGTCTTTTGAATTTTTCAATCTGCTGAAGCTGCTTCCTGATATAGCCCTCATATTTAATCTGCACTTCCAGATGATCCACTATATGCTGCGCAAGCTCAGGTCTTGAATTGTCCACTGCTGCAAGTCCCGCATAGGAAACCTGCGGTCTTTTGAGAAGCTCCATCAGACTGATGCTTCCCTCTACTTTGGTAGTACCCCACTGCTCCAGAAGCGGATTTATCTCTGCAGGAGTAACTTTGGTGTTTTTTAATCTTTCTCTTTCTTCTTCAACTGATTGCTTTTTACTTATAACTTTATCAAATCGTTCCTGTGTTGCCAATCCTATCCTGTAAGAGCGCTCTGTCAGTCTTAAATCTGCATTGTCCTGCCTCAGAAGCAGCCTATATTCCGCTCTGCTGGTCATAATTCTGTAAGGCTCCATAGTACCTTTAGTCACTAAATCGTCGATTAGAACGCCAATATAAGCCTCGGATCTGTCAAGTATAAACGGTTCTTTACCATTTATTAACAGTGATGCGTTAATTCCTGCCATCAGTCCCTGAGCCGCAGCCTCCTCATATCCGGAGCTGCCGTTGAACTGTCCGGCGCAAAAAAGATTTTTTATATGCCTGTTTTCAAGATTTAATTTTATATCCAAAGGATCTATGCAGTCATATTCTATAGCATATGCCGGTCTTGCTATTTCTAAATTTTCAAGTCCCGGAATTGTTCTGTAAAAATCATACTGCACATCTTCGGGAAGTGACGATGACATTCCCTGTATATACATTTCCTCTGTATCAAGTCCCTCCGGCTCTATAAAGAGCTGGTGTCTTTCCTTGTCCTTAAATCTGTTTACCTTATCCTCTATTGACGGACAGTATCTCGGACCTATGCCCTCTATCTGTCCTCCGAACAGAGCCGACCTTGAAAAGTTTGCTCTGATTATATCATGGGTTTGTTTGTTGGTATATGTAAGCCAGCATGAAATCTGATCCTTGTCTATATTGTCATTCATAAATGAGAAAGGCTGAATTTTTTCATCACCTTTCTGCTCTGCCATCTTTGAATAGTCAAGGCTTTTTGCAAGAGCTCTTGCAGGAGTACCTGTTTTAAATCTTCTCATTGGAAGCCCCAGGGCTCTTAAATTTTCCGCAAGCTCAACCGACGGCGCAAGTCCGTTGGGACCGCTTGAATAAACTGCGGAACCTATAAAGATTTTGCCGGCAAGAAATGTTCCTGTTGCCAGAATTACCGCCTTTGCCCTGTACAGTATATTTGTTCTTGTTAAAACGCCGCATACTCTGCCGTCCTCAACCTCAAGGCTTACAACCTCTGCCTGCTTGAGTTCCAGATTTTCCTGAGCCTCAAGAGTTTTTTTCATTTCCTGATGGTACTTGTGCTTGTCTGCCTGCGCTCTGAGAGAATATACCGCCTGTCCCTTTGCAGTATTTAGCATCTTGCTCTGTATAAATGTTTTATCTATGTTTTTGCCCATTTCTCCGCCAAGGGCATCTATTTCTCTGACAAGATGACCCTTGCCTGTGCCGCCTATGGACGGATTGCACGCCATCATTGCAACTGCTTCAAGATTTATCGACAGTACCAGCGTTCTGTTGCCCATTCTTGCTGCTGCAAGTCCGGCCTCACAGCCTGCGTGGCCTGCTCCCACAACAATTATATCGTATTCTCCCATAAAGATTTTTTCCATTATAGTAAGCTCCTATTTACCAAGACAAAATCTTGCAAAAACTTCATTTATGATGTCGTCTGCAACTGTCTCTCCTATTATTTCTCCAAGAAGCTCATAGCTTCTGTTAATATCAACTTCAATAAATTCCAGCGGCTGCATCATATCCGTCATTTCAAGAGCATCAGCTACAGCAGAGTCTGCCTGCCTCAAAAGCTCCTCGTGTCTGACATTTGTAACCATAAGGCTGTCCTGCTGCTTTGCCTGTCCGCCGTATACCATATTTTCAATGGCTTCTTCTATTTCTGTAATTCCCTCACCTTTAAGCACAGATGTATGTATTATCTGAGCCTGAGGTATTTTTTCCTTTATTTCTTCTTCGTCTGCAACTGTACCCTTGTCTGTTTTGTTTATAAGGGTTATGCAGGGACGGTTATCAACGTATTCCATCAGAGTCTTGTCTTCCTCTGATATTTTTTCTGAACCGTCTATTATAAATATTACAAGGTCCGCCCTGTTAAAGGACTCCTTGCTTTTTTCTATTCCTATTTTTTCGATGGTGTCTTCTGTTTCTCTTATTCCCGCAGTATCTGTCAGAAGTACCGGAATTCCTCTGATTCTCATCTGCTCCTGTATTGTATCTCTGGTAGTTCCCGGTATTTCGGTAACTATCGCTCTTGTTTCTTTGAGCAGCGCATTCATAAGAGATGACTTGCCTACATTCGGCCTGCCTATTATGGCTACGTTAAGCCCCTCTTTAATTATTTTGCCTCTGTCTGCAGTGCTGATTATCTTTTCCAGAGAAGCTTTGACTGCCATTAAATCATCTTTTAACTTGCTGTAGGTAAGCTGCTCTATATCCTCATCGGGATAATCTATGTTTACCGTAACATTTACAAGAATATCAACAAGATTTTTTCTTATGCTTTTGATTTCATCGGAAAAGCTTCCGTCAAGCTGTTTCAGCGCAACATCAAAGCTTTTGTCTGTTCTGGCCCTGATTAAATCTATTACCGCCTCCGCCTGTGACAGATCAAGCCTGCCGTTTAAAAATGCGCGCTTTGTAAATTCACCGGGCTCTGCAATTCTCGCGCCCTTTGCAAGCACCAGCGCAAGAGTTTTTCTTAATGATACTATGCTGCCGTGACAGTTTATCTCAACCACATCTTCTCTGGTGTAGGTATGAGGAGCTTTCATATATACTGCCATTACCTCGTCTATTGTTTCTTCTTTATCTCTGATATGGCCGTATGTAAGTTTTCTTTCTTTTATTTTGTTTTCTTTAAAAGGAACAAATACCTGATTTAAAATATCAAGCGCGTTTTCACCGCTTATTCTTATTATTCCTATTCCGCCCTCACCATAGGCTGTTGCAATAGCAGCAATAGTTTCTTCCATTTTGAATTTCTCCCGAAAAAAGATTAAAGCCCGCAAATATGCGGGCCATTTTTAACGTTTAAGTTCAATTATAACCCTTCTGTACGGCTCTTCGCCTTCACTTCTGGTAATTATACCCGGGTTACTCTGAAGAGTTGCATGAATAACCTTTCTCTCATACGGATTCATAGGTTCAAGTCTGACACTCTTCCTTGTCTTTATAACCTTGTCAGCTAATCTGTTTGCAAGCTGCTCTAAAGTTTTTTCTCTCTTTGCCCTGTAGTTTTCTGCATCAACTATAACGCGGATATATTTTTCTTTATTTTTGTTTACTACAAGACTTGTGAGATACTGTATTGAATCTAAAGTCTGTCCTCTTTTACCTATAATGGTTCCTGAATCATTACCGGTTATATCAAGATAAAGACTGTCATCGTTACCCTGAGCTTTTATGTCCAGTTTTAAATTCATCTGCTCTGCCACGTTTCTAAGGAAAGTCAGAGCTTCACAATCTTCGATGTCCACTAAATTATCAGGTCTCTGTGTTACTTCGAATTTTTCTTTTATAACAGGTTTTTTAACCTCTTTTACAGCTTCCTGTTTAACTTCTTTTTTGATTTCTTTTTTTGTTTCTTCTTTTTTAACCGGTTCAGCTTTCTTTTTAGGTTCAACTCTTACCTTTGCAAGCTTTGAGCCTATTCCAAAGAATCCCCTTGACGGTTCTTCTAATACTGTGACATCGACTTCATCTATAGTAAGTTTCAGATCTGCCAAAGCCAGTTTCACAGCTTCGTCAATATCTGTTCCCCATTTTTCTGAAAAGTCCATATTAATTTTTCCTCCGGTAAAATAGTAACGTACTATTTTCTTTTCTTTTTATTTTCTTTGTCTGCTCTTATCTTTTTTCTGATGGAGTTTAAACGCAGATTAATGAAAATCTGGATTATCTGGCTTACGAACCAGTAAATTGATAAGCCTGCAGGATATGTTCTTGCCATCCATACAATCATTACAGGGAATATGTATTTCATACCCTTCATCATTGCATTTGTCTGAGCGGCAGCTCCTCCTGCGGCGTTTCCTCCCGTAAGAGCCTGAGTCATTGTAAATGATATAAATGTTGCCACACCTGCAGCAAGCGGAAGTATCCATTTGTCCGGCTGGGTAAGGTCGGTCATCCATAAAAACGCATCGTGTACCGCAAATAGAATGTCATTGTCGGTACCCATAAATTTCAGCGGATCTCTGAGCAGCACAAACAGTCCCATGATTATAGGGAACTGGATAAGCATAGGAAGGCAGCCTGCCATAGGGTTGAACTTTTCTTCCTTGTAGAGCTCCTGCATCTTCAGATTCATCATCTGCTGATCATTCTGATATTTTTTCTGGATTTCTCTTACCTTCGGCTGTATATCTGTCATTGATGCCGTGCTCTTTGTCTGCATCGCATAGAGCGGATAAAGACAGCACTTAACTATTACTGTAAGTATTATAATAGCAACACCATATACTCCGACAAAATCGTAAATTAATTGTAATAGTGCACCTATCGGTTTTGCAATTACTCCCATTAAATTCCTCCATTATTTTAAAGGGTCATAGCCTCCGGAACTAAAAGGGTGACATTTGAGAATTCTTTTAGTTCCGAGAAAGCTTCCTTTAAAAAATCCGTATTTCTCCAGCGCCTGAACAAAATACACCGAACATGTCGGATAAAATCTGCATCTGGCAGAAAATAAAGGCGATATAAATTTCTGATATCCCCTTATTAAAAAAATCAAAAATCTTTTCATTTTTTTATAATTCCGGATCTTCTGGCGGCAGACTTCATTGATTTTAATACTTCCTGACATTTCCTGCCGTTAATAGTGTTTCTGGCTATAAATATAATGTCATATCCCGTATTAAAAGTATCTCTTATCTGTCTGCAGCTTTCTCTCATTAATCTGGCTGCTCTGTTTCTTGCTACGCTGTTTCCGACCTTTTTGCTTGCCAGAAATGCAGTTCTGTTGTAAGGAAGACCATTCTTTTTATAAAATAGCACAATATATCTGTCACCAACAGATCTGCCTTTTTTGTAAACGCTATTAAAATTCTTAGCTCCTCTTAAAACATCTTTTTTTAGCATCAAACAAAAGCCCTTTAAATAAATACTGTTTAAAGTTTTATTATGCTGATAAAACTTTTCTTCCTCTTGCTCTTCTTCTCTTAAGTACGTTTCTACCGTTCTTAGTCTTCATTCTTTTTCTGAATCCGTGTTCCTTTTTTCTCTGTCTTTTTTTAGGCTGATAAGTCTGTTTCATTGTTATTTTCCTCCTGAATTGAAAATTTAATTTTATGCCATCTAAATTCCAAAGGCATAGATACGCCTATATATTATATATTCAAATACTGTCGATGTCAACGTATTTGTTCATAATTTACTTTTTATATTACTTCAAACCCCTTGAGATTTAAATGTTGATAATGTTCACAACTTTTTCCACAACCTGTGTATAAATATCCCTAAATAAGTTTTTTTGCTTTATTAAAAAAAGCAATTGTCTGTGGATAACTTTTTTGATATTATATATACAGTAATTTTGGAGATGTGAAAATGAATAAAAAGAAACAACTGGAAAAATGGAACAAAACACTTGAAAAAATCAAAGCGGATTTAACACCTATCAGCTATGACACCTGGTTTAAGCCTCTAGTTTTTAATTCTGTAGACGAAACAAACAAAATAATATACTTTGAAGTTTTTAACGCGCTTCTTGTAAAGGTAATAAATGAAAGATATCTTAAGCTTCTTGAAACCAACATACAGGAAGTATTCGGCGAACCTCTCAAGGTTTCCTTTAATATACCTACAGATACACCTAAACCAAAAAAAGAAAACAAAGAATATACAGAGGAATTCTATTTCAATCCGAGATATACATTTGATACATTTGTTGTTGGAGATCACAACAAATATGCTCATGCTGCGGCAGTTGCAGTTGCCGAGTCACCGTCAAAGGCCTACAACCCCCTCTTTATATACGGAGGCTCAGGTCTTGGCAAGACACATCTTATGCACGCCATAGGCTGCTACATAATGCAGCATCACCCTGATCTCAAGGTTCTTTATGTTTCCTCGGAAATGTTTACAAACGAACTTATAGATGCTATCAGAGATACCAAGAACAATAAAAAGAAAACAAAAGAATTTAAAGAGAAATACAGAAATCAGGACGTGCTTCTCATAGACGACATACAGTTTATAGAAGGTAAGGACTCAACAGAAATAGAGCTTTTCCATACATTCAACGCTCTTTACGAAAACAACAGACAGATAATAATATCAAGTGACAGAGCCCCAAACAAGCTTGTAAATCTTGATGAAAGACTGCGTTCCCGTTTTGAATGGAACATCATAGCGGACATACAGGCTCCCGACTATGAAACAAGAGTTGCAATACTTCAGCGAAAAGCAGAGCTTGAAGGCATCAGGCTCAACGATGATGTTCAGGAGGTAATAAGCCTGATTGCCGAAAAAATCAAGTTCAACGTCAGAGAGCTTGAGGGAGCTTTGAACAGAATAATAAGCTTTTCAACATTAATGGGCGAGGACATAAACATAAAATTTGCAAAAGATACACTAAAGGATATACTTTCAAATACAGATTCGGGAATTACACCTGACCTTATCAAAAAGAAGGTATGCAAAAAATTTAATCTAAAGCTTGCCGATATGGAAAGCTCAAAGCGCGTAAGAGCCATAGCTTTCCCAAGACAGATAGCAATGTACCTCTGCAGAGAGATGACAGAGCTTTCATTTCCTAAGATAGGAGAATACTTCGGAGGCAGAGATCATACAACAGTTCTTCATGCCTACGAAAAAATAAGGGATGAAATTAAATTCAATGATGAAACCAAGCAGATTGTCAATGAGCTTGTCACTGTAATCAACGAAGAATAGTTTTCCACACACAAAAATACATAAAAAAACATCTTATTAACAGAAATTCAATAATAATTTCTGTTGAATTTACAGGGCTTTTGAGTACTTATCCACAAATCCACAGCCCCTACTACTATTACTACTAATATATATTAATAAAAATAATAGAATTTTGGAGGAAAAAAATGAAATTCACTTGCAGCCAGCAGAAACTGTCAAAAGCATTAAATATCGTTTCAAAAGCGGTAAGCACAAGAACAACAATACCTGTTTTAAAAGGTATACTTTTGAAATCCGAAGAAAACAGCCTGATACTTTCAGCATCTGACCTTGATTTAAGCATTGAAAAGGCCATAGATGTAAATGTCATAGAGGAAGGCTCGGTTGTAATACCTGCAAAGCTGTTTGGAGATATAGTAAGAAAGCTTCCAAATGAAGAAATATTAATAGAGGAAGAAGAAAATAATGTCATAATGATAAAAACCTCAAAATCAGAATTCAAAATTATAGGATTTTCATCAGAGGAATTTCCTAATCTCAGCGACGAAGAAGAAAACATAAATGAGCTTTCATTTGACAGAGAAATATTCAAGAGTATGATATCAAGAACATCATTTGCCGCAACCATTGATGAATCAAAGGGAGTGCTTACAGGTGTTTTAATAGAAATAGAAGAAAACTATATCAACATGGTTGCTCTTGACGGATTCAGAATGGCTGTAACCAGAGAACTTATGAAAAACGCTGAAAACAACAATATCATAATTTCCGCAAAAATATTAAATGAAATAAATAAGATAATATCTGAATCAGACGGAGAAGAGGATATTAAAATATCACTGGGACAGAAAAAAGCATTCATTAAGGTTGATACAACACATATAATACTCAGGCTGCTTGAGGGTGAATTCATTAAATACAGAGATATACTTCCTAAGAGCTGCAGCACTACTGTTACTATCAGCAGAGGCGAGCTGATTGAAAGTATCGAAAGAGCATCACTTCTTGCAAAGGAAGGTAAAAACAATCTTATCAGAATAAATATCAAAAACAACCTGCTTACTCTTACTTCAAAATCGGAAGAAGGTAATGTCAAGGAAGAAATAATAATGGAAAAGACAGGTGAAGATCTTGAAATAGGCTTCAATTCAAAATATATGCTGGACGCTCTCAAGGTTATAGATGATGAGTATGTAAAAATAGAGCTTAATACCAGCATAACGCCGGCTCTGGTAAAGCCTATTGAGGGAAATCTATATGAGTACCTGATACTGCCTGTAAGAATTTCATCGAACTAGGTAAAAAAATTTTACTGATTTAAAATCTTGTTTTTGTCAAGTGAAATGCTTCAAACGTTTAAATATCAACGGATTAAAAAGATTACAGAAAAAAATAAAAAAGGAATTAACTATAAAAATAAGGTGTAGTAAAATGGTAGCATAGAAAATTTGTAAAGACGCACAGATAAGCCGTTTAGGCTGAATTAAGTTTCAGCTTAAGCGGTTTTTTATTGTGCGTTTTTCGATTTATGAAAACAAAAATAAAAGGAGAAAAAACAATGACAGAAGAGAAACAACAGAATGAAAGAGCACAAAACAAGGAAGATTTTAAACCTTTTACAAATGATTTTATATTTGCTCTGGTAATGAGAGATCCTGATATCTGTAAAGGAATTGCAGAGCTCATAATTCCTGATGAGGAGATAGGCAAGGTAAAAATAGCAGCGTCAGAGAATTCTTCGCCTGATGAAAAAAACGAAAAAGATGAGCTGGAGATAGCGTTGCAGGCATATCTTGATTTCGGAAAAGATATGCGAGGAGTCAGGTTTGACGCATATGTGAAAACTGCAGACAAATGGATTGACATTGAAATGCAGACAACCAATAAGCATGATCTTGAAAAAAGAAGCAGATATTATCAGGCTCTCATGGATACCGACTGCCTTGAAAAAGGTGGCAGATTCAAAGATCTTAAAAATACCTATGTGGTATTCATTTGCACATTCGACTATCTGGGGCTTGGCGAGCCCATGTATGTCGTAGAAAGCTATATTCGCAAGAATGACTTGCATTTTAATGACGGGACAAGTAAAATATTGTTGAACACAAAATGCTCTCCGGACAAGGTGCCGGAGAAGCTGAGGTCATTTTATGAATATATAAATGACCCGACAAAGGTAGGAAACAAACTGATTGAAGGTATTGATGAGCGTGTTAAAAAATACAACACAAAGGAATGGAGGGAGAGACTGGTGACATTAGAATATATGATTGCTGAAGCAAAAGAGGAAGGCATCGAGCAGGGCAGAACCGAGGGTCTTGCAGAGGGTGAGGCTTCCAAAGCACTCGAGATGGCCAAGGCGATGAAGTCTGAGAATATTGATATAGAAACCATAATTAAGGTTTCAGGATTGACTAAAGAGGAAATAGACAGCTTATAACTGCATTAGTCAGAGTGTTTCTCCATAGAGGCCTATCAGCAGTGAACTGAACTGCGGTGCGCCGGTTTGTATTGACCTGCGTTAATTAAAAATCGGGATTAGGGTGTATTTCTTTTGGAATGCACCTTTTTAAGTACATTGATTATGATATTATATTTACAGCAGCCGGAACAGACAGGGTGATAAGAGGCGTGTAGAGAGGAGTATGATTGTAAATTTTCTGAGCAATGAAGGCTAATGTCGAAAAATGTGACATAGTGTTACATAAATCGGCAGGGATTAATATTGTCCGGGCAATGAGGAGGTTTGTTATGTGTGAATATGATGACAAGAGAGGAGATTGTGAGGATAATATCCTGATTAATGCAGAGATTGAGGATGAAGCAGAGGCCAAAAAGGAGCAGGACGATGAGGATTTGTTTGATCTGTTTATACTGAATGAGTTTTTTGATCTGTAGGGATAGGGAAACAACTGGAACAATGAAGTTGCTTCCGCTTTTTGGTGTATTAAATTATATAGAAAAACTTTTACTGATTTCAGGGTTTCGTTTTTTGTCAAGTGGTATGCTGTAAATGTTTAAATATCAATGGAACAAGGAAATTACAGAAAAAATTAAAAAAGGAATTGACTGTAAAAACGGGGTGTGCTAAAATAGTAGCATAGAAAAGGTATAGAAAAACCGCATATGCGGTTTTTTCTATGCCTTTTTTGCGTGCCGGCGTTTTTTACAGGAGGAAAAAATGAAAAGAAAAACAAGAATAGCAGTATTAACAATAATATTTGTGTTAGGCTTATCGGTATTAAGCGCAAGCGCCATTGCAGACTCTGTAAAATTTCAGCTCTACACTGCGGCACCTGCGGCTGTTAAAGTTGCAGCAGATGATACGGTGTATCTCAAAACTGTAGAGAAGTACACATTTACCTACAAGGGAAAGCAGACTTTCAGCAATTTCAAAAGACTTATGAAAAGCATTGACGGAAGCACACTGCTTCCTCTGAGTGTAAAATGGGTATCTTCAAATGAAGAAGTTGCAACTGTAAACAGCTACGGTAAGATTACAGGGATAAAAAAGGGAAGCGCTTATGTATATCCACTGCCCAAAGGAGTTTACTCATACAAATGCAAGGGCAGATACATAACGTATACAAGCGGTAATATGCTTGGAGAAATTAAAATCTACGGCGGAATTGGAGTTAGGGTTAAAGTAACTAAATAAAGGTATGAACGCCGGCGCGTTTTTACTTACCGGGCAGCAGCCTGTAAGTGAGCATACTGTTGCGAAAACTGTCATTTTGTGATAAACTTTGCTTACAAACAGAAAATAATTATTAAAAGCGGAGGCCTGCAATGCCTGAAAAGACTAACAATGCGGATAACAGAATAAAACAGCTCTTTTCAGGCTTTTCCTATGCCTGCGATACAAATGAAAACAATCTTCGCAGGATTTTAAGAGACAACAAAGAAACAGAGTTCGGCAGGCGCTTTGGCTTTGCGGATATTTCATCGGCGGAGGAATTTTCAAAGGCAGTGCCGCTTGGTGAATATGATGACTTTGAAGAATATATACAGAGGACATACAGCGGCGAGGACAATATACTTACTGCATATCCAATCAGAAACTTTATACTGTCATCGGGAACCAAGGGCAGAGTCAAGAGATTTCCGCTGACAGAGGAGGCTCTTTTTCGTTATTCCTCACATATTATTGATATCCCTACAGCGATTACAGGCGCAGATGATAAAAAAATGATACATACCAGTGTTTTTCGTCCCTTTGGCAGCAGAGGGGAAACACTGCTTTCTTCGGCGCATTACAGGTATATTGACAGCATAGGAAACCTGCAGGAATACCTGGGAGGAAAGAAACTGCTTTTTTCAGGCAGGGTAACTGACGTGCCTTATGTCAAGCTGAGAATTATGCTTGCATATGAGGATCTCAGTGCGATACAGTCAATATTTCTGTATGATGTGCTGCTGCTTTTCAGATATCTTGAAAAAAACCATAGCATGCTGCTGGATGATATAAAGAGGGGCCGAATATCTGCGGAGCTGCCGGAGGACATAAAAGAGGAGATAAACAGAATCCCCGCTTTAGATGCAGGGAGAATTAAAGAGCTTGAGAATATTTTCAGCAGCGGGGGCGGCAGCTTTACCGCTTCTGAAATATGGAAAAATCTCAAATATATCAGCGGAATAGGCGGCCGCTGCTTTGCCATGCAGACACGTATGCTCAAAAAATATACAGGGGATATACCGATTTACTATTTTGGTTATGCGTCCTCTGAGGTAATGGCGGGAGCTGCGCCGGAGATGGACAAAGCGGAATATGCGCTTTGTTCAGACTGCGCCTACTTTGAATTTCTGCCTGAGGACTCTTCGGAGACTGTGACAATTAAACAGCTTGACACAGGCAGGATTTATGAGCCTGTGGTAACTACCTTTTCGGGTCTTTACCGCTACAAAACAGGCGATCTGATTAAAATTACAGGATTTAAAGAGCAGGCTCCATTGTTCGAGGTGATTGGCCGTAAGGGCGATATTCTCAACATTGCAGGAGAAAAAATAGATACGGCGTCAATGAATGATGCGGTGAGCAGGGCCTCGGAGGAAACATCGGATATAGGCGATTTCTGCGCTGCCGCGGATTATTCTGTTATTCCTGCAAGATTTCATATTTTTGCCGAAACAAAGGCAGACGGGAAGCAGCTTTCGGAAGTCCTTGACGATAAGCTCAAAGCCGTATCGGCAGACTATGAGGATATCAGAGAGCTCAAAATGCTGGGAAGACCTATTGTAACCTGTCTTGAAAACGGCTTCATATCCGGAGCTCTTTTCAATGAAAAAGGACACAATAAACCAAAGCTGTTTCTTATACAGGAGCAGTATGAAAAGCTGAAACAAGAGGTGGCAAAGCGTGAGAGAAAATGATCTTTCATTTATAAATAAACTTTATCTGTGCGCACTTTTTCCGAACATTATAGCAGTTCTGGGAGGAACCGTAAACGTGCTGTTTGACGGTATTCTGGTGGGCAGAAGACTGGGAGATGCAGGTCTTGCCGGCGTAAACCAGAGCTTTCCCGTATATTTAATCCTGTGCGCGCTGGGAGCGCTTGTGGCATCGGGCGCGGCGCAGCTTTCGGCAATGGCAGTAGGAGAAAACCGGAAACAGGACAGCATCAGAATTTTCAGGTGCGCCGTTTTGCTGGGAAGTGTTATGTCTGCAGCTGTCTGTCTGATACTTCTTGCATTTTCACAGCCTTTGGCAGAGCTTCTGTCATCAGGCGAAAACAGTGAGTATGTGCGTACATATATACAGATTACACTTATAGGCGGAATTTTTAAGGTTATGCTGTATATTCCGTACTTTTATCTGCGACTTGAGGGCAGAAACGTGCAGGCTATGAGAATAATGCTGATTATGACGGCAATAAATATTGTTCTTGACTACATATTCCTGTTTGTATGTGACTTTGGAATTGCAGGAGCAGCATGGGCAAGCGTCACTGCAACAGCGGCTGCCTGCATTCTCGGATTTATATATCTTGCTGCGGATAGCGGTGATTTTTGCATCGGATTTTCATTTCCGCGTAGGGATGAATTTGTAGGGATTGCAAGATACGGGGTTATGATGTCCTTTAATAATATATTATCCGCGGTCCGCATATTTGCGCTTAACAAAGTGCTCTGGATATTCGGAGCAGGCGAGTTTACGGCAGTCTTTGCGGTCGTAAACAGCATAGCGGAATTTTCGATGTGTATTCAGAACGGAGTGCCTCAGGCCTCGGGAGCTATGATGGGTATATTTGCGGGTGAAAGAGATTCGGCAGCAATCAAAAAGCTGCTGCATACGCAGCTTCTGTGCGGAAGCCTGCTGTCAGCGGCAGTTGCCGCGCTCCTTATAGTATTTGCAGGCGGCATAGGGGGTATATTCGGAAGTAATGCAGACTCTGCGGCGGCTATATGCTGTTTTGCCGCAAGCCTTGTATTTGCCACAATAAACAATGTTTTTTCATATTATTACAATGCAACGGGCAATGTATGGCTTGCGAATATTTCGTTTCTTTTCAGAGTATGTATATTTGCAGTAGGCTTCTGCTATATGTTCGGAGAACTTAACCTTATGGTATGGCTGTTCTTTCCGGCGGCTGAGATTGCAACAATGATGCTGTGTCTTTCGGCGGGTTCAATCAAGGCGGAGAAAATGAAGCTCAATCCGTTTTATCTCATTGACGACAGCCTCGAAAAAAGCGGCAGAAGCATAGCCATGTCCGTAGAAGCAGAGCAGGATAAAATCTGCGAGGCCAGTGAAAAAATACAGGAATTCTGCGAGGCAAACGATATGCCTCCAAAGACAGCTATGGTGATAAGCCTTGCAGCAGAGGAGATAATGATGATAATTTCGGAAAAATCCCTTAAAGCAGGAGGCAACATAGACGTTAGAGTACTGAACGGTGATGATGCCGGCGTGCTTAGAATACGCTCAGGCGGTGAGAAATACAATCCTCTCGCGGCTCAGGACGAAAGCGATGAATATATGGGAATAAGAATGATAACAGGACTTGCAAAGAACATTGACTACCAGAGCGCTCTGGGCGTTAATACACTGACAGTTATTATATAATCCGGAGGAGACAGAATGAAACATCGTATATCCAAACTTGCATTTAAACTTACAATAGGCTTTGTGATACTGGGTATTCTGATATGCGGGATAAGCTCGTTTATCGGCTACAACCAGTATAAAAACAGCATAGAAAAGCAGTATAACGCAACAGCCTATGATATTGCGGAAACAGCGTTTTCATACTTCAAAAACGGTGAGCTGGCGCAATATGCAGAGCTTGCGGAGGGGTATAAAAACGGTACCGTAAGTGAAGAGGAAATAAAGGCTGCATTAGAAAGCGACAGGTACAAGGAAATCTCATCGGCCTTTGACAGTCTGAGAGAAGCTATGGGAGCAAACGATGTGCTTGCATTTGTACTCGACAAGGAAGAGCTTCAAAGCTATAACGGTGACCGTAAGAACTGGAATCCGCTTTTATATATGTTTGACAGCTATACTGTACCTGAATATTCCTATGAACTGGGTGACAGCGGCAGCTTTAATCCCGACTATATAAATGAGCTGGCGGATATAAAAGATACGGGGTGTATATCCTCAAGCTATTTTGTTTCAAAAGGGGATTACGGCTACAATACGGCAGGAATACTTCCGGTGACAAATCACGACGGTGTTTTTGCAATGATTTCGGTGGAGATACCTATGACTGCACTTAAATCCTCGCTGCAGCAGTACATATTAAACGCAATACTGGTTACTGTGGCGGTAATAATTGTTGTAATTGCAGTATATATGATTTACCTGTTCAGAAGAGTTATAAAGCCGATAAATACAATTGCGGCAGAGGCCGGAAGCTTTACCAGCAATGACAACAGAATATCAGATGCTCTTGCAGGAATAAATACAAAGGATGAAATAGAATCCCTTGCAGGCAGTATTCTCAAGATGGAAACAGACATAAATGAATACATAAAAAACCTCACAAAAGTGACAGCGGAAAAAGAACGTATAGGAGCAGAGCTTGACGTGGCGCGTCACATTCAGTCCTCGATGCTGCCTTGCATATTCCCTGCATTCCCTGAAAGAGATGAATTTGAAGTCTATGCAACCATGACTCCTGCAAAGGAGGTCGGAGGGGACTTTTACGATTTCTTTATGGTGGATGAACGCCACCTTGCCATAGTTATGGCAGACGTTTCGGGCAAAGGAGTTCCGGCGGCGCTGTTTATGGTAATAGGCAAGACTCTCATAAAAGATCACACCCAGCCGGGCAGAGATCTGGGAGAGGTATTCTCCGAGGTCAATGATCTTCTCTGCGAATCCAACAGCGAGGGACTTTTCATAACTGCCTTTGAGGGAGTGCTGGACCTTGTGACAGGCGAGTTTAACTTCGTAAACGCAGGGCATGAAATGCCTTATATATATAAGGGAAGCAGCTTCGAAGCCTACAAGATAAAGCCGGGCTTTGTCCTTGCAGGTATGGAGGGTATGCGCTACAAGGCGGGAAGTATGACCCTTGAGCCGGGAGATAAGCTGTTCCAGTATACCGACGGCGTTACAGAAGCGACAGACTCCGCTAATCAGCTTTACGGAATGGAAAGTCTTTCGGACGTTTTAAATAAAGTGAAAGACGATACCCCTGAGGCTGTTCTTGATGCGGTTAAGACTGACATTGACAGGTTTGTGGGCGATGCACCGCAGTTTGACGATATAACTATGCTGTGTCTTGAATACACAAAGAAAATGGAGGACAGATAGATGAAAGAACTGACCCTGCCGGCTGCTGCCGAAAATATAGAAAAAGCCGTTGCGTTTGTAAACAGTCAGCTTGAGGCTGCCGGCTGCCCGCCTAAAACAATGATACAGATAGACGTTGCCATTGATGAGCTGTTTGGAAATATAGCTCATTACGCCTACGGAAAAGATACAGGTGATGCAACCGTCAGAGTTGAGGTTACAGAGGAGCCGGCGGTAATAATCACCTTTATAGACAGCGGAGTCCCGTATAACCCGCTCAAAAAATCGGACCCCGATGTGACAAAAGACTTAGAGGAACGTGAAATCGGAGGCCTTGGGATATTTATGGTCAAAAAAAGTATGGACGATATAACTTATGAGTACAAAGAGGGGCAGAACATTCTGCGTATAAAGAAATATATGGAGAGAAAAAATGGATAACAGCATTTTCAGGAAAAAGAGTATAGAGCGGATATCCTCGCCGGAGCAGCTTGGAGACTATATCAGAGTTTCAAATCCATCCGTATGGATTATTCTGGGGGCGATAATAGTGCTGCTTGCGGGAGCGTGCGTATGGGGAATATTCGGAACCATTGAAACAAGAGTATCGGCTCCGGTTGTATCTGATGGAGAAAGCGTTACCCTTTATCTTGATGAAGAAGAAATAAAAAACGTAAATGTAGATATGGAAGTTACTGTTGAGGAGGCGGAATACAAAATAATATCAATTTCACAAAAGCCCGTACAGATTGGCAGAGGCTTTGATCCGTATGTGCTTCATATAGGAGGCTTTTCCGAGGGTCAGTGGATATATCAGGCTGCGGTATCAGGCGATATCCCCGCCGGTATATATGAGGCATCTATAGTAACCGAAAGAATTTCGCCTATGTCATTTGTATTGAACTGAGGTAATATATGAGTAAGAGGAATATAATCAAAAAACCGGTTGCCGGCGGTGTCGCAAAGGTGCCTGTTGTAATGCAGATGGAGGCGCTTGAGTGCGGAGCCGCATCGCTGACTATGATTCTTGCATATTACGGCAGATGGATACCTCTTGAGCAGGTGCGCGCCGACTGCGGTGTTTCCAGGGACGGCTCCAATGCCAAGAATATGCTCAAGGCTGCCAGAAACTACGGACTGATTGCAAAGGGCTACCGCTATGAGCCGGAGGAGCTCAAAAAAAGCGGCAGATTTCCCTGCATAATACACTGGAATTTCAATCATTTTCTCGTTTTATGCGGATTTAAGGGAGATAAAGCTGTATTAAACGATCCTGCAAAGGGCAGCTACACTGTATCTATGAAAGCATTCGACAAGGCTTTTACAGGTATATGCCTTATGTTTGAACCGGGAGAGGATTTTGAGCCCGGCGGCAAGCCAAAAAGCGTTGTCAGCTTTGCGCGCAAAAGACTCAAAGGCGCAGGGACTGCGGTGGCATTTGTAATTGCCACGACAGTGATATCCTCACTGATAGGAATTATAAATCCGGCATTTTCAAGAATATTTATGGACAGAATTCTGACGGGACAGAACCCCGACTGGCTGATTCCCTTTATTATAGCGCTGTCGGTGCTGTCGGCGCTGCAGATTATCGTAAGTCTGATACAGACCGTATGGTCACTTCGCATTAACGGCAGACTTGCGGTCACAGGAAGCTCGGTCTTTATGTGGAAAGTTCTGCGTATGCCTATGGAATTTTTCTCCCAGAGAATGGCGGGAGACATACAGCAGAGACAGGCCTCCAACGCATCTATTGCGGGCAATCTGGTTAACACCTTTGCACCGCTGGTGCTTCAGGCTGCAATGATGATATTTTACCTTGTCGTAATGATAAGATACAGCCTTATCCTTACAGTCGTAGGCATTATGTCAATCCTTGTAAACCTTGTTATTTCAGATGTCATTTCAAAAAAGAGAGTCAATATAACAAGGGTTCAGATGCGTGATGCGGGCAAGCTCGCAGGCGCTACAGTAGCCGGAATTGAAATGATAGAAACAATCAAGGCAAGCGGCGCCGAAAACGGATATTTTGAAAAATGGTCGGGATATCAGGCCAGCGTAAACACCCAGAAAGTAAAATTCGCAAAGCTTAATCAGTATCTCGGACTTCTGCCTGCATTTGTTTCAGAGCTTACAGGGACTGTTGTGGTTGTAATAGGCGTATGGCTTACCATGCAGGGGCAGTTTACGGTAGGTATGATTATGGCGTTTCAGGGCTTTTTAACCTCCTTTACGGGACCTGCAAACTCCCTTATTTCAGCGGGACAGACATTGCAGGAAATGCGTACCGAAATGGAAAGAGTAGAAGACGTTATGGAATACCCGTGCGATGTTGAATTCGATGAAACCTTAGATGAAAACGCCGGATATGACAAGCTTTCCGGAAGCGTTGAGCTTAGGAATGTCACTTTTGGATATTCACGTCTTGCAGACCCCCTTATAGAAAACTTCTCTATGAGTCTTAAACCGGGCTCAAGAGTTGCATTTGTAGGAGCTTCGGGCTGCGGCAAATCGACGATTTCCAAACTCATATCGGGACTTTACAAGCCGTGGAGCGGGGAAATTCTCTTTGACGGAAAGCCAATGGATGAAATAGACAGAAGCGTGTTTACAGGCTCCCTTGCTGTTGTAGACCAGGATATAATTCTGTTTGAGGATACCATTGCAAACAACATAAAAATGTGGGACAATTCCATTGAGGATTTTGAAATGATCATGGCAGCCCGCGATGCACAGCTACATGAGGACATAATGCAGCGTGAGGGCGGATATCAGTATAAGCTGACCGAAGGCGGAAAGGATTTTTCCGGCGGTCAGAGACAGCGTATGGAGATAGCTCGCGTGCTTGCACAGGACCCCACGATCATCATTCTTGACGAGGCGACGAGTGCACTTGACGCAAAAACGGAGTACGACGTTGTCAGATCTATCAAGGACCGCGGTATAAGCTGCATCGTTGTGGCGCACCGCCTTTCCACGATCCGCGACTGTGACGAGATAATCGTTCTCGACCGGGGAAATGTTGTTGAACGCGGGACACATGAAGAGCTGATGGCGCACGGCGGCGT
>ERZ827423.1494-NODE-1494-length-22664-cov-6.891238_pt1 | contig 22664 bp, 19 predicted proteins | sample MGYA00519775_ERZ827423 | MGnify/ENA primary metagenome ERZ827423 (study PRJEB31778, sample SAMEA3449296) | human gut metagenome | biome: human gut; feature: human-associated habitat; material: faeces | place: United Kingdom | collected 2010/2012 ...
AGGATGCGGCTCGGCATAATCAAATTTGAAAACTTCGTTTTCATTTGCTTCTGCGCTCGCCTTTCACTATCTTTGCCCCTATAAATTATAAACCAACAACCATTATACCAATGGAAAAAACTTTAGGAATCATACGGCACGACCCATGGCTCGAACCGTATTCGGAAGCGATAAAGGGCCGCCACGAGGACGCGGTGCGCAAGGAAACCGAGCTCGTGGGCAAGGGAGGCAGTCTCGTTGACTTCGCCAACGCCCACCAATATTTCGGATTGCACAAGACAAAGACCGGATGGGTGTTCCGCGAATGGGCGCCGAATGCCACCGCAATCTACCTGATAGGCACGTTCAACGGCTGGAAGGAATCCGACGAATATAAACTGAAACCAATCGGCAACGGCGCGTGGGAAATCACCCTGCCGAAAGAAGCGATGAAGCACGGCGACCTCTACAAGCTGATGATGCATTGGGACGGAGGCTGCGGGGAACGCATCCCGGCCTACTCCACACGCACGGTGCAGGACGAAAAGACGCTGATTTTCTCGGCACAGGTATGGTTCCCGCCACGCAAATACAAATTCAAGGTAGAAAACTTCAAGCCGCAGACCAACCCGCTGCTTATCTACGAATGCCACATAGGCATGGCGCAGGAGAAAGAGGGCGTGGGCACCTACGAGGAGTTCCGCAAGAACATACTGCCGCGCGTGGCCGACGACGGCTACAACGCCATACAGATAATGGCCATACAGGAGCATCCTTATTACGGCTCGTTCGGCTACCACGTTTCGAGTTTCTACGCTCCTTCGAGCCGCTTCGGCACACCGGAGGAACTGAAACGCCTCATCGACGAGGCCCATCAGAAGGGCATTGCCGTGATTATGGACATAGTGCATTCGCACGCTGTGAAGAACGAAGTCGAGGGACTGGGACGCTTCGACGGCAGCTACGACCAGTACTTCTACGGCGACTCGCGGCGCGAGCATCCGGCTTGGGACTCGCTATGCTTCGACTACGGCAAGAACCAAGTGCTGCACTTCCTGCTGTCGAACTGCAAATACTGGCTTGAGGAATTCAAGTTCGACGGATTCCGCTTCGACGGTGTGACCTCGATGCTCTACTACAACCACGGATTAGGACAGGCTTTCTCCTCCTACGACGACTACTACAACGGCGGACAGGACACCAACGCCATCACCTATCTGACGCTTGCCAACAAGCTGATACACAAAGTCAACCCACACGCAATAACAATAGCGGAGGAGATGAGCGGAATGCCGGGGCTGGCCAACAAGTTCAGCGACGGAGGCATAGGCTTCGACTACCGCATGGCGATGGGCATACCCGATTTCTGGATTAAGACCATCAAGGAAAAGAAAGACGAGGACTGGAAACCCACGGCAATATTCTGGGAACTGACCAACCGCCGCGCCGACGAGAAGACAATCAACTACGCCGAAAGTCACGACCAAGCCCTCGTGGGCGACAAGACAATCATTTTCCGGCTCATCGACTCGGAAATGTACTGGCATATGATGGTTGGCGACAACAATTTCACCGTTGACCGCGGAATGGCGTTGCACAAGATGATACGCTTGGTGACGCTCGCAACCATCAACGGCGGCTACCTCAACTTCATGGGCAACGAGTTCGGCCATCCGGAATGGATTGACTTCCCGCGCGAAGGCAACGGCTGGTCGTATAAATACGCGCGCCGCCAGTGGGATTTGGTCGACCGCGAGGAACTGAAGTACAAGTTCCTCGGGCGTTTCGACCACGATATGATACACTTGGTGCGCGGCGTGCGCAATTTCCAAGCCACCCCGGTGGAGAAGCTGTGGGACAAGGACGACGACCAAGTGCTGGCGTTTAAGCGCGGCGACCTTGTATTCGTGTTCAACTTCAATCCGTCGCAGTCGTTCACCGGCTACGGAATCCTCGCCCCGCAAGGCGAATACGTGCACGTGATGGACTCTGACCAGCCTGAATACGGCGGTTACGGCAACATCGACCCGGGCACGAACCATCTGACCCAGCCAGACCCGCTCTATACCCCTCACGGACTCGGCTGGCTGAAGCTCTACATCCCGGCCCGCAGCGCGCAGGTGCTCCGCCTGAAAAGAGGAAAGAAATAGGAAGAATACGCGAATCCGTGATAAGGAAGTAGAAAATATTACGGAGTTGAAGCATAGATAAGCATCTGCTATGCAGGCAAAGCCTCATGGAGGCTGCGTACAGTCAACCGCATGCAAGCGGAGCGGGACTTGTGGTACGACACACCCTCTACCACACGGCCTCGTGGAGGTCACACTTGTGGCACAGTCGCTTTAAGCGCGACCTCCACGAGGCCGATGTTTTGTGCGCCTTTTACCCACCGCCAAGGCGGTGGGTTACGCATCAACAGCCCCCACGGGGCTGGCATCGACAGTAAATAGCAGGGCCTTATATACACAAACCGAATGTCCGTATTTTCAGCGGACACCAATAATTACTTATCACTCTGCCCGCATATATATTATTGCAAGACAATTATTTTTTTGTGACTTTACCAAAATCCTTCCATTATGAATAAAGCGATAACGGCGACATTGTCCGCAATATGCTGCATTGCGGCAACCGCAGGGAATTTCAAGCTTGCATGCAATATCGACGGACTGTTGCCCGGCGACACTGTGGTTTGCGACCACTACCAGCTCATCAAATTCCATACGCTGCACACCGACACCGTGCCGGTCACGGAGGCCGGCAAGGCAGTGATAGCCACGGATGTGGACAATCCGTGTGAAATGATAGTAAGGATTTACCGAAACGGCGAGATGCTCCATAACTGCCACAGCGGAGAACAACTGTTCGCGATGCCGGGCGAAACACTGACGCTCTCGTCGAGCACCGGGCTGCTCGGCTCGGCAGAAATTTCAGGCGGAATATATGACAACCCTGCAGTGCAGGAATATCTAAAAGAAGAGAACGCCTACGCCAAAAGCAAAATCAGCATATACAAGCAAATCGAGAGATACCGCGACGCGGATGCCGACAGCGTGAAAAAGTATTCCGACCTCTATAATGCCAACCGCCCGGGCGAACGCCTGATGAATCTGCGGAAAAAGTTATGCATGGAGACCAACGACAACATCTTCGGGGCATTACTCTACATATCGTACATACATCAAGTAACCGCGCCAGAGTTGGAACAACGAATTGCGGAATACTCGCCGGAAATACAGTCGTCCTACCCCGGAAGCGAGCGTGATGAAAGACCATCTGGCAGTGCTGCGCAACACCGAGACCGGAGCCACGCCACGCAATTTCACGCTCATCGACAAGGACGGCAACAGCCACAGCCTTACTGACTACCGCGGCCACTGCCTTATGCTGCTCAACTGGGGAATGTGTCCCGGAACGTTCTGGGCCAACCCGCGCATCGTGCCGCTCTACGAAAAGTACCACGGCAAAGGCTTCGACATCCTCGGGCTGACCGATACCGACTGGAAAAAGACAAAGTATTACGGCTCGGACGAATACCTGACGGAGCAAATCGACAGCCTCGCGGCACACAAATGGCCGACCGTCTACAAAGAGAATCCCGCCAACGCATACATCGACGACGAGCTCTACCTGCCGGGCGTGCCTTTCGCCATCCTCATATCGCCCGAAGGCAAAGTGATAGCCCGCGGATTCTACAACGAAATCGAGGACACCCTCAAAGCCACCCTCGAACAACTACCGTGACCGATTTGAAAACATCAATAATTGAAACCGAAGAGCCAAAGAGGGATGACATTGCCATACCCATACTCGATGTCGTCCTTCACGACAAAAGCGTCAGCCATCCCGTCAATCTGCTTCTTGCCTTTCTTGCGGCCGCCGATTTCGAAAGTGTGGCCATCAACCACAAAATCCGACACTGAAGAGGCAACAACATCCTGCATCACCCTGACCTGATTAAGGAAAAATGTCTCCCTGACATTCCCAATCTCGGCATTTTCACGACCAAGGGCATAAATCAGATTCGTATTGTCGAGATAAATTTTCTCCACTTTTCCCAATCCGCGTATCCCGCCGGTATCATCGCGCAGTTGCGCTATCAGCCCGGCTTCCTCGATATACATACAATAATCCGCCACACTGTTGCGGCTCACATTCAACACCGTTGCAAGGCTGCTTACGTTAGGCTTGAAAGGCACGCTTTTAGCAATCACCGCCAACAATTGCTTCAACTTACGCCCGGTAGAGACATTCATCCCGGCATATTGAGGGATGTCGGACTCCAATGCAGTATTTACAACTTGCATCAAACGCAAGCCATAGTTATCCCCTGCAAACGGATAATACCCACGCTCCAGATACTCACGAAAATATTTTAAAGGACGGAAATCCGCAGGGAAATCATTTTTCAACCTCAAAATTTCATCAAAGGTGTAAGTTTGAAAATCAAAACCGTGAAAAAGATTCAAATATTCCCGAAACGAAAGTCCTTGCATATTGTACATCACGGCACGGCGGCTCAAATCGGCCGCCCCTTTGTTAATGTCAAGCACTGAGGAACCGGTGAAAACCACACTAAGTTCGGGATGATAATCATATATCAGTTTCAATTCCTTAGACCAGTCCTTATAGCGATGAATCTCATCTATAATCAGATATTTACCGCCCTGTCTGGAAAACGAGTCGGCAAGGTCAAGCAACCTATGGTCGGCAAAATAGAAATCTTCAGCCGTCACATACAACGAGCATTCCCGCGGCAGATTCTCCTTGGCATATTGCAAAACAAGAGTAGTCTTGCCGACACCCCGCGGGCCTGTAAGCCCTATCAACCGGCTCCTCCAATCAATACGGGCGTACATATAGCGGTGAAAAGCCGTACCAGTCTCTGCCAGCAATTTGCTGAATCTGTCTTGCAACTTATCCATAATCCTCTTTTTTAATATCAGACAATGCAAATATACAAAAAATGCTCAACGTGTGAGCATTTTCAGTGCATTTTTGCTCAATTGCTGAGCAATTTCAATCCGCAACGGTAATCATAGTGACCGGCTGGCGCTTCACCGCGTCGAGCGGCACGGAGCGGTAGCCGACTTTCGAGAAGTCGATTGAGCGCAGGTCGATGCAACGTATCGCGCTGTCGTACATAGTGCGGTAATAGATTCTGCGCCCCGCAATGTCGGTAGCCGAAGTCCATTGCGTAGCACTCGGTATATCGGCCACCGGCTCGCCCGGAAGCGACTCTATGCCTACCGGTATGTCGAAATTGTTGAGAATCTGGAAACATTGCAACACGGCATCTCCCGCCTTAGGAAGCTTCGGTGCGGAAGCCTGATAGAAAGCGGCACGCACGAAACGCGACGGCGGAGTGACATCGCCGGGCATCCCGAGGAATCCGCTGCCCGCGCCGAACGCCGTCAAATCGGCCGCACCCAGCTTCTGCGGCTTCGCCGAGCCCGGAAAAAGATTCACATAGTTGTTGAGATTAGTGAGCTGCCACTCGAAACCGGGCGAATTGGTCAACACACCCAGTTCATTCTCATAGAAATGCGCCTTGCCATCCACGATTTCCAGCACAACCTGCCTCCCGGAGGCATCCGCAAAACGCCAATGCACAGTGGATGCCCGCGGATCTATCGCAACTATATCCACAGCGGCAACAGCCTTTTCCGCATCCTCAACCGTGGCACAGCTTCCCAATATGTAGGAAACGAGTTGCAAATCGGCTATCGACTTATCTTTCCGCTTAGCGTCATAATCGACATACCGCCCATAGCGCGGGAAATAAAAAAGCCCGGCAGAAAGGCCATCCTCGTTGATTCCTTCGGCAACGAACTCCTCCTGCTCGACAGAAAGCCCCACATATCCATATTTCGCCGTAAACTTCATACCGTCCTTAGCCCCCGGAACATACGACTGCTGGCTGTAGCCGCGCGGCACGACGGCATAACGGCTGTTCAGGTCGCTCCCGCCCCATTCTATCGTCCTCGCAACCACCGTGGAGCCGTCGGCCGACTGCAAAGTTATGCCTGTACAAGCATCAGCAGAAGCCGCTGCCATCAAAGTACCGGCAACAAATATCGCCTTGAAAACACCAATCTTTTCCATATCATTATGTTTTGATTATAAAACAAGAGGCCCCGCCCCAATGTTCATTTCCGGCAATATTACCTGCATTGAAAGTTGAGGGATCAAGGTTGAGAGTTGAGTGGCAATTTTCTCTCAACTCCCCCGTTCAATACTAAGCGCGGCCTCTTCAAGGCTGCATAGCAACTGGTTCTATCCCATCCCTTATCCCAAGCCCGCGTAATATTTCGGTTTGGATTTTCGTCAGAAACAACATATCTTTACACACAACCCAACCATTTACAGACAATTATCGTTCCGCTGTATGCTCTGTCGGGATTATGCAATAATAACGGCGGAAAAACGTTATTTAATTCATAAGCATTTTATAGGATGAAGAAACTACTGTTCACCATATGCGCGACAATCGCGCTGTGCGTCTCGTCGTGCATCGAGGACGGCTTCACGACAAGCAGCAACGACCTGCTCGAGTTCTCGACCGACACGCTCAGCTTCGACACCGTGTTCACCGGCGAGACCACGGCGACAAAACGCTTCCTCGTCTACAACCGCCATAAAAAACAGCTCAACATCTCGCGGATATACCTCGACGGTATCCCGGAAGGCGCGCGGTTCTACCTCAATGTGGACGGACGCAGCGGAGAAGAATTCAACGACATCGAGGTCAGAGGGGAAGACAGCATTTACGTGTTCGTGGAAACGCACATCGACACAAGCAACGAAAACCTGCCGTTCGACATCTACGGCAACCTGCGCTTCCAAACCAACGGAGTGGAACAGACCGTCGTACTCCGTGCCGCCGGACAAAACGCCAACACCGTGCGCAACTGGCATATAACAGAAAACACCACCCTCACGACCGACCGACCGTACCGCGTGATGGACAGCATAGTGGTGGAAGAAGGGGCGACACTTACCATACCGGCCGCCACTACTGTCTACTTCCACGACAAGGCACGGATAAAAGTGCGTGGCTCGCTGATTGCCGCCGGAGAACAGGACCGGCCGGTCACGCTGCGTGCCGACCGTCTCGACAACGTGGCCGGAGAAATACCGTTCGACCTCATGGCCGGGCAATGGGACGGCATATTGCTCGAACACCAGAGCTTCGGCAACGAGTTCAGGTATTTGGTAATGAAAGGCTCCACCACCGGAGTAGTGGCCGACTCTTGCGGGACGCTCGACCGCAGGAAGCTATACATATTCAATTCCGTGCTCCACAATTCGGCAGGCTCGGTGCTCACCTCCCGCCATTCGTGGATAGATGCCGACGGCTGCGAGTTCTCAGACTCGAAAGACGGCGTAGTGGACCTCACCGGAGGCAAGCACACTTTCAACAACTGCACATTTGCCAATTATTATCTTTTCGATGCCGTGACAAGCCCCATATTGTCGCTATGGTACGTATTGCCGGACGAGAAAATCTACGACAATCCGCTGATGACTGCCCGTTTCAACAACTGCATAGTGTATGGCAACGCCTCGGACATATCGGCCGGCGACCTCACCGGCAGCGACGTACTGCTGCAATACTGCCTGCTGCGCTCGTCGGGCACTGACGACAGCAATTTCCTCAACTGCGTATGGGGAGGCGACCCTCTATTCTACACGGTACGCGAAGAATACATATTCGACTACCGCCTCCGCAATGAAAGCGACGCCATCGGCAAAGGCTCGCGCGGGCTATGCCCGCCGGAAGTACGCTTCGACAGGTACGGCAACGACCGTTTCCAATCGGAAACAATCGACATTGGCGCATACGTATGGATTCCGGAGGCGGAAAACACAGAACAGCAATGAAAACAATAATCACACTCGAAAAAATGCGGTTTTTCGCGCGCCACGGAGTGATGCCGCAAGAACGCGCCACAGGCAACTGGTTCGAAGTGTCTGCCAGACTGGAATATCCGTTTGAACAGGCAATGGCGGACGACAACCTGTCAGGCACGCTCGACTATGGGGCGGCATACGAGACTATCAGGCTGGAAATGGCGACGCCGTCGAAACTCCTCGAGCACGTGGCAGGACGTATAAAATCGGCATTGGAACGCCAGTTCCCGGAAATAGCAGGCGGAGAAATAACCGTCGCCAAGCTGCATCCCCCCATTCCCGGCGCAACCGGCCCGGCATCAGTGACCGTGATATGGTGACATCTCCAAAATTCGAAGATATTGCGGATTTGCACAATCAACCGCAACACAAAAAGCAGGAAAGTGTTGCATATTAGCGAGGAATGTAATAACTTTGCACCGCTTTTCGCAATCTCTGGCAAGAGAAGGAGCTTGTTATATTGCGATTATTATTAACGTTTTAATTTATAATAAAATGGATTTGATTAAAGTTGCCGAAGAGGCATTTGCTACAGGCAAGCAGCATCCGGAATTCAGACCGGGCGACACTATCACAGTGGCATATCGCATTAAGGAAGGTAACAAGGAACGTATTCAGCAATATCGCGGTGTGGTAATCCGCATCTCCGGCGAAGGCGAGAAAAAGCGTTTCACAGTTCGCAAAATGAGCGACAACATCGGCGTAGAGCGTATTTTCCCGATTGAATCGCCGTTTATCGACAGCATCACTGTCAACAAATACGGTAAGGTACGCCGTGCAAAACTTTACTATCTGCGCAAGCTGACCGGTAAGAAAGCACGCATCAAAGAGCGCCGCATAGCCGTTGCAAAATAACAGCACCGTGTTCCAACACGAATAAAAAAGCGTGGACGGAAGCCATCAGAGGTTTCCGTCCACGCTTTTTTATTTATATTCCAACTTTTTCGTAACTTTACCACATTATTAATCACATTATTAATGAAAAAGATTCTTAGATTATTTACAATCGCGCTTACGGCCACGGCCGCGCTGACCTCCTGCATACAGGACGAGGCGCCGAACGCCGAATGCGACATTCTCACGGTCACCCTGCCGGAAGAAATACTCGAGTCGACACCCGTCATAACCAACAACGCCGTGACTATCCGCGTAAGAAGCACGGCCGACATTTCCAGCCTCGCACCGGTTTTCACCGTAACCGACGGAGCGACGCTCACACCTGAGAGCGGCTCCCTGCAAGACTTCGCCAACGCTGAAAACAACACAGTCTACTATACCGTCAAATCGGAGGACGGACAATGGGAAAAGACTTATCCGGTGCAGGTGATACAACGCAACATAGCGTCGGAATACACTTTCAACTCCAGCGAGCTCGACGCTTCGACAGGACAATACACCATATTCAGCGAGCTCGACGAAAGCGGAACGTCCGTAATGACATGGGCATCGGGCAACCCGGGGTACGTGATGTGCGGAGTAGCCCCGCAAACAGCACGGCAACAATACGGTGACGAATACGTTGATCATATCTACGAATTTTTCCCGACTTCGGCCGTATATCCGGAAGGCACCACGATAGAGACCGACGAAAGCAGTCCGTCGAAGACAAAATACTTTATGAACGGCGGCAAACGGGCCGTACCGGAATACATCCATCTCGTGACACGCTCCACCGGATTCTTCGGCAGCAGCATAGGCATGCCCATTGCGGCCGGCAATATCTTCCAAGGATTTTTCCAAACCACAATCGCGACACAACGCCCGCGCGAGGCCACCAAGTTCGGCGAGCCTTACCGCTACGAGCCTGTGTCGTTCAGCGGAAGCTACCGTTACACGGCCGGCGAGATATTTACCGACGAGAACGGCAACACCGTGCAGGGGAAAAAAGACATATTCTCGATTTACGCGCTGTTCTACGAGACCGACGAGAACACCGAATACCTCGACGGCTCAATCCACGAGATGAACTTCTCGCACCCCAACTTGGTGGCAATAGCCATGCTTCCTAATCCCCACGAAAGCAAGGAGTGGGTCGACTTCGACATACCGTTCGCATACGTTACAGGCAAGACAATCGACCCTGAAAGGCTTGCAAACGGAGAATACAAAATAGGAATAGTAATCTCGTCGAGCGCCGACGGCGACTTTTTCCGCGGAGCTGTAGGCAGCACCCTCGACGTTAAGAATTTGAAAATTGACCGCAAAAAAGAAGAAGCAGAATGAAAAAGACAATCATAGCGGCACTGCTCGCCATCACGGCGGCGACCGCACCGGCACAGGTAAACCGCACGCAAGCCCTAATCAACGCCGCACTGAAGGGCTGGGACATTGAGCTGAGAATGGGTTACAACCTCGGCGGCACATCGCCGATACCGCTCCCGGAAGAAATCCGCAAAATAGACAGTTACAGTCCGGGGCTTCCGCTGTCGTTCGAGGCAAACTTCATCAAACGCTTCGACGCGGACAAGAAATGGGGCCTGCTTTTCGGGGCGAAAGTAGAGACAAAAGCGATGGAGACAAAAGCCACAGTGAAAAACTATGGTATGGAGATAATCGGCGATGACGGCGCGCGTGTGTCGGGACGCTGGACAGGAGGCGTACAGACCACCGTCGAGAACTATTACCTCACATTCCCCATACTCGGCACATACCGCGTACACCCGCGCACAAACATCAAGGCCGGAGTATACCTGTCATACCTGATGCGCAGCAAGTTCAACGGATATGTCTACGAAGGCTACCTGCGCAACGGCGACCCGACGGGAGAAAAGACATCGTTCACCGACGGACAGACCGCAAGCTATGACTTCTCCGACGAGCTGCGCCGCTTCCAGTGGGGAGCGCAAGTGGGCGTGGACTGGCAGGCGTTCAAGCACCTGAAACTGTATGCCGACCTCACTTGGGGACTGAACGACATATTCAAGAACGATTTCAAGACAATCACATTCGATATGTACCCCATCTACGTGAACCTCGGAGTGGGATACGCATTCTGACAATCTAAAAAACATTGTTACTTATGATTAAAGCAGTCATTGTGGGCTACGGCAACATCGGGCGCTACACGCTCGACGCGTTGCTGGCGGCCGGCGACTTCGAAATCGCCGGCATAGTGAGGCGCGACGCCACCAACATCCCGGACGAATTGAAAGGCTACAACGTAGTTTCCGACCTGAGCGCAGTGGAGGCCGATGTGGCCATCCTATGCACGCCCACGCGCAAAGTGGAGGAATATGCCAAGAAAGCGTTGGCTTTAGGAATGAACACAGTCGACAGTTTCGACATCCATACCGGCATCGCCGACCTGCGCCGCGAACTCGACGCTGAAGCGAAGCGTCACGGAAAGGTGTCGGTCATATCGGCAGGATGGGATCCGGGAAGCGACTCCGTAGTGCGCACCCTCTTGCAGGCATGCGCCCCGAAGGGCATCACCTACACCAACTTCGGGCCCGGCATGAGCATGGGCCACACCGTAGCCGTGAAAGCCATCGAAGGAGTGAAGGCGGCATTGTCGATGACCATTCCGCTCGGCACAGGCATACACCGCCGCATGGTATATGTGGAATTGTGCGACGGCTACAAGCTCGCCGACGTTGCGGCTGCCATAAAAGCCGACCCTTATTTCGCGAGCGACGAGACCCACGTCATTGAAGTTGATTCAGTCGACGAAGTGAAAGACATGGGACACGGCGTGAACATGGTGCGCAAAGGCGTTTCGGGCACGACGCAGAACCAGCGGTTCGAGTTCGACATGAGCATCAACAACCCGGCACTTACCGCCCAGATACTTGTAGGGGCGGCACGCGCGGCGATGAAGCAGCGTCCCGGAGCCTACACTATGATAGAGATTCCCGTTATCGACCTTCTCGAAGGCGACCGCGAGACCCTCATCCGCCATTTGGTGTAAAGAGTGTTGAAAGTTTAATGTTGAGGGTTGAGAGTGATTACGCTCCCAACCCTCAATTCTGAACAAACAGTTCGAAAGCGTACTGCTGTATCCGCCACTGCCCGCTTGCGTGTGTTTATGCTTCAATAGACGGCACAGTCCGGTGTAAGTGAAGCCTTAATCCTGCCCGGCTGCAGCCCTTCATCCGTTTTCAAACCGGCACCGGTAACTTCCAATTCAATATACACGAAACCGGTTCCGGATTTTGGAGAATCGTCAGGAGAGAGAGTTTTTTCCGTGCGGTATGAGCAATTTATATTAATGATGCCATTTGCCCTGTGATAAATATTCTCTACAGTCAGCCCCTCGCCTTTCAGCAGCCTCAAAATAGCAGCGCCGCCAAACTTATCGGAGAATTGCCGCTCAGATATGGCTTTCCCGCCATATTCCCTGAACTGATTCCCGTCGAAAAAATAATAGTAATTGTAAAAACACCTTCCCGGTGAGAATGTTTCATCTTCTCCGTCGGCCTTAAAGCTGTCAAATCCTGATTTACTGCACTTTAAGCAATTATCACCTATGCGTTGCATCTCTCCCGGCATTGAGAGCGGAACCAGCCCGTTGTCAGCACATTTCCAGCAAAAAGACTCACCCGACGGACCGCCATACCCGACAGTATAGAACATTATTGCAGGAAAATCAGCAATCTGCATCACCTCCGGAGACACGTAGAAATCGCCATCAAGAGTGTCACATACGGCAACACCATCCTGCGTGCTGTAATACAGATAGTACTGCCCCCATTCCATTTCCCCGTCGCCGCCGGTCACTTCATAAACAAAAGCCACCATTTCCTCTTTGCCGTCCCCGCTGAAGTCACCATACTTCACAATCCATTTATTTTCCGATTCCAAGGCTTTCCGCGGCACAATTTCCTCTATGCGCATCAGATGCTCGCCATAGGTCTTGGGCGCGGCGGCATAGCAACTACACAAAAAAAGCGTACTTAAAAGAAAAATCATTCCTGCTTTCATTCGCATTGGTTAATGTTAAAGCCTGTGTCAATATCATTTGTCGAGGTAGAGGGTGTGGAGAGTGCCTTCATAGTCGCATTCCACGGTATAGAACGTGCTGGACTGCGTCTCGGTAAGCGTACAGGCAAGAATCTTCGCCCCCGGCAACTGCTCTCCGACAGTCTTGACAATATCCTTGGAGACAAACGCACCGTTCAAAGGGGTGGTAGTGAACAGCCAGCCGCCATCATTGGCAAACACGGCGGTCTTAGCCGCACCGCCAGTGACAAAAGCTATCAGGTACGCGCCATCTTTCACCACGGCGTTGTAGACAACGGCATCCGGATATTTTTCCGACATCGCGGAGGAAACACCGGCATTGGCCGGAGCAGGCAAATATTTAGCCGTCCCGGATTTTGAATTCGTCACGTCGGACTTGCGCACCAAAGTGCCGTCTTCGGCAAAATACAAATCGTAAACCACCTTGTTGCGCTCGACGGTCACGACATACACGGCAGCCAAGCCCTTGCGGTCGGCACGATGCACCCCGACCGTCTCCCAAAGGGAATAAGAGTCGGAAAGCTCGTCCTGCGCCTTTTGCGGCAGTTTTTCACAACACGACCGGCGATACGTCATCACCCAGCCATTATGGTCGAACCACGCCTCTGACGGATTTCCATGGAATGAAAAATAAGCAATCTCGTATCCCGGTTCCGTAGCCCACTTATCGGCACTACAATTCGGGAAAAGCGCTCTGAAAGCACTTTCCGATTTGTAAGAAGCCTCGCCGCTGTCGTCGGCGCATGCCGTAACAGCAACCGCCGCCACAAAAACAAGCAAATATTTCAGGATACGTTTCATAAGCTGCATTTACGTATATAAACGTTCTATTATGGCATTTGTATCTTGTGTTTTGCAAAAATAAATAATTATTTGCAATTAATCAAACAAAGAAACGATTTTTTAATCCGTAATTCAGACTATTTAACACATAATACCCCAAGACGCGCGATGAGGGGTGTGTCGAAACTAAATCGACAGAGTTGAGAGAGATTTTACACTCAACACTAAACATTAAACCCTCAACTTTCAATGCGCAGTCTCCTGCCACAATATCAAATTATCACAAAACGCAACCAATTAGAAGACAAGACAAAAGCAAGAATTTACAGAGAATAATACGCTGACGCTTGCATCCGAATGTTATTTTTCGTAAGTTTGCAATATAGATTCTAAAACTATCCTATAAAACTATGAAAGAGGCGTTGAACATCAACTGGTCAGAATTGTCGTTCGGCTATATGCCTACCGACTACAACGTCCGTTGCTATTATAAAAATGGCGAATGGGGCGAAATTGAAATCACATCTTCCGAACTTATCCCTATGCATATCGCCGCCACCTGCCTGCACTACGGGCAGGAAGCATTCGAAGGCCTGAAGGCATTCCGCGGCAAAGACGGAAAAGTGCGCGTATTCCGTATGGAAGAGAACGCCAAGCGCATAGCCCGCTCCGCCGAGGGAATAATGATGCCGGCGCTCCCGCAGGAGAAATTCGAGGAGATGGTGAAAACCGTGGTACGCCTCAACGAACGCTACATACCGCCCTACGGCAGCGGAGCGTCGCTCTACATCCGCCCGCTGGAAGTAGGCATGTCCCCACAAGTGGGAGTGAAACCCGCCAAAGAATACCTGTTCGTGATATTCGTGTCGCCGGTAGGTCCGTACTTCAAAGGCGGATTCAAGACCACTCCGTACGTCATCACACGCAAATACGACCGCGCCGCGCCGCTCGGCACCGGGACGTACAAAGTGGGCGGCAACTACGCGGCCAGCCTCAAAGCCAACCACGAGGCGCACGCCGCCGGCTATTCGGCAGAGTTCTATCTCGACGCAAAAGAGAAGAAATACATGGACGAATGCGGAGCCGCCAATTTCTTCGGAATCAAAGACAACACATACATCACGCCGCTGTCGACTTCCATACTTCCGTCAATCACCAACAAGAGCCTGATGCAGCTCGCCGAGGATATGGGCATAAAAGTTGAACGCCGCCACATCCCGGAAGAGGAGCTCGCCACCCTCGAAGAGGCCGGGGCATGCGGTACGGCTGCCGTGATAAGCCCGATAGAGCGCATCGACGACCCGGAAAACAACAAAAGCTACGTCATAGCCAAGGACGGCAAGCCGGGCCCGCTGTCGACCAAGCTCTACAACACGCTGCGCGGCATACAGCTCGGCGAGATAGAGGACAAGCACGGATGGAACACTGTAGTGATAGAATGAGCGGACTGAAGGCCAAAGAAATTTTACTGAAATACTACACTGAAGATTCCGACCTTTTCCGACTGCTTTGGCGGCACAGCAACCAAGTGGCGGAAAAAGCCGCAAAAATAGCAGAAAAATGCGTTGTGGGAACTGCAACCGCGGAATTTGTCTATGAAGCTGCACTACTGCACGACATAGGCATTTTCCGCACTTCCGCGCCCAAAATATTCTGCTACGGCACGGAGCCGTATATCCGCCACGGCATAATAGGCGGGGAATTGCTGCGGGCGGAAGGGCTGCCGCGGCACGCCTTGGTGTGCGAACGGCACACCGGAGCGGGATTGTCGCGCGCGGAAATCATAGCGGAAAATCTGCCGCTGCCTCACCGCGACATGCTGCCTGTAAGCCTTGAGGAGAAAATAATCTGCTATGCCGACAAATTTTTCTCGAAATCGTCGCCCGACAAAATCAAGACCATAAAAAGCATACGCCATTCGATGGAGAAATTCGGGACGGAGCAACTGCGCCGTTTCGACGAGATGCACGCCATGTTCGGAGGCTGAATGCGGCCGCCGTTATTGCGACTGCGTCGCAGGTTAGTGCAGCTGCGCTTGCATAGGTCGGGAAGCGGCTGCACGACAAAGAGCGGAATCCGTTAAGGCTGCACCGTTGCTTTGGCTGACAATGAGAGTTTTTTTTGTAACTTTACGGCGGATTTCAAAGATTGGAGATGGACTTAAGGAAACTGATATACGCCGTGCTTGCCGCAGTGATATGGACTGTACTTTACTCTTGCGCCAGCATAGGCAACCCGGAAGGAGGCCCGCAGGACAAACTGCCGCCCATATTCGTGAAAAGCGAGCCCGAGCCCGACGCGCTCAATTTCAACAAAAGCAAGATAGAACTGTCGTTCGACGAGATAGTCACTCTCGACGATCCGTCGAACAAGATAATCGTGTCGCCGGCACAGACCGAAATGCCGAAACTGACGGCAAACGGAAAGAAAGTGACCGTCGAAATCATCGACACCCTCATCCCCAACACCACTTACACGATTGATTTTTCAAATTCCATACAGGACAACAACGAAGGCAACCCGCTGGAAAACTTCGCTTTCGCATTCTCGACAGGCAGCCACATCGACTCGATGCGGGTGGCCGGCATCGTGCTCGACTCGCACACCCTCGAACCGCAACAGGGCGTAGTGGTTGGGCTTCACAGCAACCTTGCCGACTCGGCTTTCCAGAAGATAAAACTCGAGAGGGTGGCGCGCACAAACGACCGCGGGCAATTCATCATCCGCAACATAAAGCCCGGAAAATACCGGCTCTACGCCATCAACGACGCCGACCGCGACTACAAGTTCGCCAACCCGTCGGAAGACATAGCGTTCTACGACTCAATCGTGGTGCCCCGCTGCGAACGGATACAAGCGGCCGACACGGTGTTCGGGCTTGACGGAAAGACAATCGACACGGTGAAAACGGTGGCAAAAACGATGTATCTGCCAAACGACATATTGCTGAGCATGTTCAACGAGAACTACAAGGCACAATACATGCAGACTTACAGCCGCATCGACTCCACACGCCTGTCGCTCGAATTCGCGGCACCGTCGGACACGCTTCCGTCGCTGCGCATCATCAACAAACAGCCGGAGCCCGAAGACTGGTACACGCTCGAACGGTCGCTGACCAACGACACCCTTACGTACTGGATAAACCGCCCGGAGCTCGTGTCGTCAGACACGCTGCTTGTGGAACTGAAGTCATTGCGGACCGACACGCTCAACAACCTTGTATGGGGAACCGACACGCTCAACTTCTCGTTCCAACGGCCGAAACCCCAAAAGAAAAAGAAGCGCGACAAGGACGAGGAAGAGACCGACACCGTGGAAATGCGCTTCCTCGACCTCAGAATAACATCAGGAACGACGCAAGAGGTATATGCCCCCGTAGTCATGGAATCGGCCGAGCCGATAGCGTCGCTCGACACGGCCGCCGTACACTTGGAAATGCAGCAGGACACCCTGTGGACTCCTGTCACAGACTTCAAAATCGGATTCCGCGACTCCACCCTCAACCGCAGGCAACTCTCGCTCCGCCACCGCTGGGAGCCGGGGGCTACCTACCGCGTGACAATCGACTCGACAGGCATCACGAGCATCTACGGGCTATTCATAAAGACTTTCAGCTCAGAACTCAACGTGCGCAAGCTCGAGGACTACGGCAACCTGATATTCAACATCCCGGCCGTCAAGGACTCGGCGTTCGTCGAGCTCCTCAACTCAAGCGACAAATTGGTGCTTTCCGTACCGGTAAAAGACCACCGCGCGGAATTCATCAACATGATGCCCGCGAAATACTACGCCCGCATCGTAATCGACCGCAACGGCAACGGCGAATACGACACCGGCAACTACAACGAGAAGCGCCAGCCGGAAGAGACCTACTACTATCCTTCGGCAATCAACCTGAAACGGAACTGGGACGTGGAACAGACATGGGACATCTATGCGCTGCCCATCGACATGCAAAAGCCTTACGACATAAAGAAGAACAAGCCGGAACGCAAACGTTGGGAAGAGATAAAGACTCCGGAAAATGAAGACGAAGAAGACGACGGATTCAACGACTTCACCGACCCCAACGACCCTAACCAGCAGTTTTTCAACGACCTTAACGGCTATTATTAAAACAACACCGTCCGCAATGGAAATATTCGGATTCGCTTTTTTCAGAAACGCCCTCATAGGGCTTATGCTCGTGAGCATAGCGTCGGCCATCGTAGGCACCTACGTGGTCACGAGACGGCTGATGTTCGTCACCGGAGGCATCACCCACGCTTGCTTCGGAGGGCTCGGACTGGGCTACTACATCGGGATGAACCCTATAATCGCCGCCGGAGCGTTCGCCATAGCGTCGGCTCTCGGTGTGGAATGGATGTCGGCACGGCGGCACATCCGGGAAGATTCCGCCATTTCCGTGATATGGGCGTTAGGCATGGCCGCCGGAGTAATCTTCATATTCCTCACATCCGGCTATGTCCCTGAACTCAATTCTTTCCTGTTCGGCAACCTGCTCACAATCTCAAGCGCCGACATCTGGGTTTTCGCCGGATTCCTCGTGTTTTTGCTCACATTCATCACGCTGTTCTACCGCCCGATAACGGTATGCGCCTTCGATGCCGACTACGCGCGCACCATCAACTTGCCGGTACGCCTGATAAACGGCACGATGATGGTGATAGTGTCGGTGTGCGTGGTGCTTACTTTGAAACTGATAGGCATAATGCTCCTCATGTCGCTTTTCGCCATCCCGCAGATGATAGCCGAAGCGTTCACATCCAGATTGAAGCCTATGTTAGCGATAGCCTCGGCGGCAAGCCTTCTATGCTCCGTGGCAGGACTTTTCATTTCCTATTGGAGCAATGTCCCGGCCTCGGCAACCATCGTGGTGACGCTAATCGCGGCATATGCGGCCGCACGCCTTATCCTTTCGTTGAAAAAGAAGAAGCGCCGCAATAAAAGACCGACCAATACGTTATCAATTAAAAGCTGAATAAAGAATTGACCCGCCGCCCGATATACATACTGCTACTCGCCGCCGTGGCTTTCGCGCTATACTCATGCAGCACGAAGAAGAACACGGCAGGCACACGCTTTTTCCAAGCGTTCACCACCCGCTACAATGTATATTTCAACGGAGAGGAGCACTATAAGGAACAGATACAGAAGATGGAGAAAGAATACGAGGACGACTACTCCGACCTCGTCTACATCCATCCCGCCGAAGCCTACGCCGACCCCAAGGCACCGCAGCCGTCGGCCGACTTCGAGCGCACCATCGAGAAAATGGAAAAGGCCATAGCCCTGCACTCCATACAGAAACGCCCGAAAAAGGACCGCGGCAAGATGAAGAATCCGAAATACCGGGAGTTCCTGAAGCGCGGCGAATACAATCCGTTCCTCCACAACGCATGGCGGCTGATGGGAGAAGCACAATACCTGAAAGGCGATTTCCTCGCCTCGTCGGCAACGTTCATGTACGTCGAGAAGAATTTCACGTGGCTTCCGGAACTCGTGGCGGAGTCAAAGATATGGCAGATAAGAAGCTATTGCGCCTTAGGATGGACAAACGAGGCGGAAAACGTAATCAGCAGGCTCAAGCCGGAAGAGCTGACAAACAAACGGCTGCGCACCATGTACAACACGGCATACGCCGATTTCCTCATAAAAAGCGGCAAGATGAAAGAAGCCGCCCCCTATCTTGAAAAAGCGGTGGAAAACACCGGCGGGATACAAAAGACACGCATGCGCTTCCTGCTCGGACAAGTGTATGCGGCAAACGGCGACAACGGCAACGCCTACAAGATGTTCAAGAACGTGGCAGGAGCGTCGAACGCCAGCTACCGCACGCAATTGAACGCCCGCATCAAGCAGACCGAGGTGTACCAAGGCTCGAACATAGAGCCGGAAGTGAAATCCTTGCAGAAAATGGGGCGGCAGGACCGCAACAAAGACTATCTCGACCAGATTTATTACGCCATAGGCAATCTCTACCTCTCGCGCAACGACACGGCAAAGGCAATAGAGAACTACATCCTCGCCAACGAAAAAAGCACCCGCAACGGCCGTGAGAAAGCCATCAACCAAATTACGCTCGGAGGACTGTATTTCGAGCAGTTCAAATACGACTTGGCACAGCCGTGCTACTCAGAGGCGATACCCCAATTGCCCGACGACTATCCGAACTACGAAATGCTGAAACGCCGTTCCGACGTTCTGGACGAGCTTGCCGTATATTCCCAAAACGTCACGCTTCAGGACTCGCTGCTCGAACTGTCGCGCCTGTCGCCCGAGGAGCAGATGAAAGTGGCGGAACGCCTCGTGGAGGAATTGAAAGAGAAAGAGCGCAAGCAGGCCGAAGAAGCCGCCCGGCAGGAATATATGGCACAGGCCAGCGCAAACGCCTCGCAATTGCAAAGCAACACCACGACATATACGCTCAACACCGACAAATCGTGGTACTTCTACAACACGGCTACAAAAAACGCCGGTAAAACGCAATTCCAGAAACTATGGGGCAGCCGTAAGCTCGAGGACGACTGGCGGCGCATAAACAAGGCGACATTCTCGATGTCGGATTTCGAGGAAACCAATTACGACGAGGAAGAGGAAAAAGTAATGACCGACTCGCTTGGCAATCCGCTGTCGGAAGAACAGATTGCCGAGGTGAAGAAAGCGGAAGAGGAGAAAGCCAAAGAAGCCGACCCCCACTATCCGGAATACTACCTCGTGCAGATACCCAAGACCGACGAGGAAAGGCAGAACGCCGAGAACATCATACAGGAAGGGCTGTTCAATATGGGAATCATCCTCAAGGACAAATTAGAGGACGTGACAGCCGCCGAGAACGCCTTCAACGAACTCGACACACGCTTCCCCGACAACATCTACCGGCTGGACATGTACTACAACATGTACCTGATGTATATCCGCTACGGAATGAACGACAAGGCCGAGGTGTACCGCCAGAAAATACTCGCCGATTTCGCAGACTCGAAATACGGGCTTGCCCTCGCCGACCCGAATTACATACAGAATCTGCGCGACATGGACCGCGTGCAGGAAGAAATGTACGCAAAGACCTACGACGACTACCTCAACAACCGCAACGCCGCCGTGCACGAGAGCTACAACGAGATGATGCGGCGCTACCCGCTGTCGAAAATCATGCCGAAGTTCATGCTGCTGCACGCATTGGCCTACGTCCCTGAAAAGAAATACGACGATTTCCAGAACACCTTGAAGGAACTGCTCGTAAGATACCCGGAAACCGACATCACCCCCCTCGCCTCGTCGATACTGAAAGATATGGCAAGAGGCAGGAAAGTGAACGGAGGCTCGACGAACATGCGCGGAATGATATGGTCGATACGCCTGACAAACGACACCACGGCACAAAGCGGCGAAGGGGGCGTGACGCCTTTCGACCCGTCGCCGGAAGGCGAACACATCTGCCTGCTGACATATCCTACCGACAGCGTATCGTCGAACCGTCTGCTGTTCGACGTGGCACGGCACAACTTCTCGTCGTACACCGTCCGCGACTTCGACATCGAGCGCATGACGTTCGGACAACTCGGCATAATAGCGATAAAAGGTTTCACAAGCCTTGCCGACGTGGAGGAGTACAGCAAGCTGCTGTTTGCCGACAAGCAAGTCAGCATTTCCGAAAAAATCCGCCCGGTGTTCATCAGCAAGAAGAATTTCGACATCCTGCTCAACGAAGGCCGCTCGTTCGCCGAATACTTCCAATTCCTCAGCGAACTGTCGGACGATGCCGTCGAGGAAAAAATCGCCGCTGCCGAAGAAGAAATCCTTACAGGAACCGGCGAATGACCCCTGCCGCATCCGCCCGCAGGCAAGGCGGGGACCAGTGGAATTTCAATCCATATCCAAACCCTGCCGGCACAAGCTATGACGTTTCCGCCAAAATTCCTAATTTTGCAGAAAATTAGGACACTTTCAAATCAAATATATGCTTTCAATAATCGTATGCTCCGTCAGACCGCAGATGCTTGCGGCACTTAAAGAAAACATATACGCCACCATCGGCAACAATGTGGATTACGAGATAATCGATTTCGACAACCGTAAAGACAAGTATTCCATCGCAAAAGTTTACAACCTGTGCGCGTCGCAGGCAAAATACCCCTACCTGCTTTTTATCCACGAAGACGCTTGTTTCCTGAAAAAAGACTGGTTCGGGAAGATATGCGGAAAGCTTTCAGAACCCGGATGCGGAGTGATAGGCTTTGCCGGGAGCAAGGCAAAGACCTGCGTGCCGTCGTCGTGGTGTTCATTGCGGAAGCTCAATGTGACGAACTATTACTACATGTCGGACAAAGGGGAATCCAACCACAGCTGGTCCGGAATGACAAAGGATAAGGAGTTCGAGGAGGTAGTGGTGCTCGACGGTTTTGCCTTGTTCGTGCGTAAGGACGTATGGGAGGAATATCCTTTCGACGAAAGCGTGATAAGAGGATTCCACTGCTACGATTTCGATTTCTCGCTTACGATAAGCAAACGGTACCGGAACTATGTATGCGGCACGATTGACATAAAGCATTTCTCGAACGGGAACTTCGACGGACGTTGGTTTGCCGACACTTTATACGCCTTCAACAAAAAATGGCATCGCATGCTTCCGGCGACTTCTTCAGACTTAAAATTGTCGTGCGACGAAATGAAAGAGTTGGAAGAAAAGGAATATTTCAGGCTTTTACGCAATTACCGCAACCTGCGTCAATACAATTCATGGCGGCATTTCGGAAAGTTCTTGAAATACCCGCTGACTCCAAAACATTTAGGGCACATAATGAAATTCATGGTCCTCCCCAATTCACGTGTATCGGGCATCATCCGGCGGCGGTAGGCCGCAAGCCGGCGCGAAAAAGCCGGCACCGCCCGGCGGAAGGCGCTTACATCCTGCCTTCCGGCCACGCAAAGCAAACAAAGCATCAGCCTTGACGACTGATGCTTGTCACGTAGCCCATAGGAGAATCGAACTCCTCTTTCAAGAATGAAAATCTTGCGTCCTA
>ERZ827423.1495-NODE-1495-length-22654-cov-43.130802_pt1 | contig 22654 bp, 19 predicted proteins | sample MGYA00519775_ERZ827423 | MGnify/ENA primary metagenome ERZ827423 (study PRJEB31778, sample SAMEA3449296) | human gut metagenome | biome: human gut; feature: human-associated habitat; material: faeces | place: United Kingdom | collected 2010/2012 ...
TGAGTTCCTTCACCATCTGCATTTTCCTGACCCTGACCAACGGCTTCAAGCTGTTTGATCAGAACCTGGCCCTGACAGGCGGCCGTCCCTTCCTCCAGCAGCCGGACGGCAGCGTCATCAAGACCACGGAGATGCTGGCGCTGAACATCTACAGCGCCTTCTACTCCGGCGGCGGCAACAACCGCGGTGTGGGGCAGGCCAAGGCCGTGGTGTTCTTCATCCTTGTGGCTGTGATCGGTCTGATCCAGCTCCAGTCCACCCGCAAAAAGGAGGTGCAGCAGTAATGCAGACAAATCTGGCGAAAAAGCATGAGCGCAGCAAGATGGCGCTGACCGTGGCCTTTGCCGTGATCTGCATCGTCTACGTGCTGCCCATCCTCATCGTACTGATGAACTCCTTCAAGAGCAACGCCGCCGTGAACACGGAGACCTTCGCCCTCCCCAACGAGGACTCCTTCGTGGGGCTGCAAAACTATATCAAGGGCATGACCTTCGGCAACTACCCGTTTATCAAGGCGGTGCTGTACAGTCTGTTTATCACCCTCGCGTCCTCAGCGCTGATCCTGCTGTGTACGTCTATGGCGGCGTGGTACGTCTCCCGCGTGGGCAGTCTGGTCAGCAAGATCATCTACTACCTGTGCGTGTTCTCCATGGTAGTGCCGTTCCAGATGGTGATGTTTACCCTGTCCCGTACCGCCGAGCAGGTCAAACTTCCCTACTTTAGCTTCACCTCTATGGCTTTTGCCAAGATCGGATTGAACACACCGTGGACAATACCTATCGTGTACCTGGGCTTCGGCGCGGGACTGGCGGTATTCATGTTCTCCGGGTTTGTCAAGACGATTCCGCTGGAGATCGAAGAAGCCGCTGTAATCGACGGCTGCGGCCCGCTGCGCACCTTCTTTCTGGTGGTTCTGCCCATGATGAAGCCCACGTTCATCTCTGTGGGCGTGCTGGAAATCATGTGGGTGTGGAACGACTTCCTGCTGCCCTATCTGGTGCTGGATCGTACCAAGTATATGACCATCCCCATCGTCATCCAACACCTGAAGGGTAGCTACGGACAGGTGGACATGGGCGCTACCATGGCGCTGATCCTGCTGAGCATCCTGCCGGTCATCGTCTTCTACCTGTGCTGCCAGAAGCACATCATCAAGGGCGTGGCGGCAGGTGCCGTCAAGGGCTGAAACAGTTTATACGCCGGGGGCGGGCACAACGCCCGTCCCCGTATTTTTATCCTATCCAAGAGAGAAGTTGAGTTATGAAACGAAGCAGCGGTATTTTAATGGCAGTCTCCTCCCTGCCCTCCCCCTACGGCATCGGCACCCTGGGCAAGGCGGCCTATGACTTCGTCGATTTTCTGAAGGCAGCCGGTCAGTCCTACTGGCAGATGCTGCCCCTGAACCCCACCAGCTACGGCGACTCCCCCTATCAGAGCTTTTCCGCCTACGCCGGCAACCCCTATTTCATCGACCCGGATATGCTTGTCAAGGATGGGCTGCTGAAAAGATCCGAATGCACCAAATGCGACTGGGGCGGCGACCCCCGCTACGTGGACTACGGCAAGATCTACGAAAGCCGCTTCGCCCTGCTGCACAAGGCCTATAAGCGGGGCTGGGAGCGGGACGCCGACAAGGTGGCCGCCTTTGTGGAGGACAACAGCCGCTGGCTGCCGGACTACGCCCTGTACATGGCCTGCAAGCGGCACTTCGGCATGAAGGCATGGACGGAGTGGGAGGACGAGGACATCCGCCTGCGCAAAAGCGAGGCCGTTCTGGAGAAGTACAGAGCGCTGCTGGCGGATGATGTGCAGTTCTTCACCTACCTGCAGTTCCTGTTCTTCTCCCAGTGGGAGCTTCTGCGGGACTATGTCCACCAACAGGACATCCGCATTATCGGCGACCTGCCCATCTATGTGTCGCTGGACTCCGCCGACGTATGGGCGGAGCCGCAGTTCTTCCAGCTGGACGAGGAGCTGGTGCCCAAATCGGTGGCCGGCGTCCCGCCGGATTACTTCACCGCCGACGGCCAGCTGTGGGGCAACCCCCTGTATGACTGGGACGCCATGCGGGAGGACGGCTTCGGCTGGTGGATACGCCGCATCGACGGCGCAGGCAAGCTCTATGACGTGATCCGCATCGACCATTTCCGCGGCTTTGCCAGCTACTGGTCGGTGCCCTACGGCGAGACCACCGCCAAAAACGGCCACTGGGTCACAGGGCCCGGCATGGATCTGATCGACCGGCTCAACGGCTGGTTCCCCCAGCTGGAGTTCATCGCGGAGGATCTGGGCTATCCCACGCCGGAGGTGGCGCAGCTGCTGCACGACTCCGGCTGGCCGGGCATGAAGGTGCTGGAATTCGCCTTTGACTCCCGCGACACCAGCAGCTACCTCCCCCACACCTACACGCCCCACTGCATCTGCTACACCGGCACCCACGACAACAGTCCCCTGCTGCTGTGGCGGCAGGAGGCCGCGCCGGAGGACATCGCCTACGCCACCGAATATCTGGCGCTGACAGAGGACGAGGGCTTCCACTGGGGCGTGATACGGGGCGGCATGTCCAGCGTGGCGGAGCTGTTCGTGGCACAGGTGCAGGACTATCTGGGGCTGGGCGAGGGACACCGCATGAACATCCCCGGCACCCAGGGCGGCAACTGGACGTGGCGGCTCCTGCCCGGTGAGCTGACGGAAAAGCTGGCCGCCAGGATCGACCGCATGACCACCCTGTACGGGCGTAAATAAGCGAAAAAAGTACGCGGAACACATGTTCCGCGTACTTTTTTGCTTTTATTTTACCTTCGTGATGCGACCGCCATCCACGGTGACGCCCCACGTCTCCTGCGCCGCCTTTTCCGGCAGCGCCTGCACCGCCTCGGCCAGCACCGTTATCTGCTGGTACACAGGCGCGCCGGTGGGCGAAACAGAGGTTCCCATCCGCATAGGTTCACAGAGCACCGTGGTGCTCTGTCTCGGCTCCACGGGCAGCGCATAGTAATACAGCCCGTTTCCGCCGTCCAGCCTGTTCTGCCGCAGCGTGATCTGCGGGAGGACGGACGGCGTTCCGGTGGTATTTCCCTTCGCGTCCACCCAGCAGGCGCTGAGCCGCAGGCGCAGGAACACCGTGGTGCTCCCGGTGTTTTCCGCGGTAATATCGGACTTGACGGAGCCGGACGCGGCGGAGCCTGTCACCTCCGCACCGTTGACCTTTTCGTGAACGGCGCAGGTGACGATGGCGGGGGTAAAATCGCTCTGCGCTTCCGCCCGGCGGAGCATGAAGGCCACCGCCACAGAAGCCAGCGCAACGGCGGCGGCCACGGCGATCACCGCCGCCGAGCGGCGCTTATTTTGCGGTCGTTGCAGTCTTTTCGCCACGTTACGCCTCCCTTCTGTTCACCACAGCATCGCTGCTGCCGGTGAGCCACTTCTCCTTAACGGCAGCTCTGTCAAACGTCACGGTCTTCGTCTGACTGTCCTCCACCGTCACCGTCTGCGCGCCGTCGGCGTACCGCCACGACCAGCTGTTCACCTGCTCCACCGTATAGCTGCCGCAGGGCAGGTCGTACACGGTGGTGCTGCCGCCCTTGGGCACCGTCACCTCCACCACATAGGCAGGGTTATCCTTGGATGTCAGGCGGTACACATACGTCCCAACGCCGTTGCTTTCATCCTCCTTCGCCTCTCTTGTGATGGTCACATTGCCGTACACCGCCTTGAACCGTGCATAGAACACGTTGGTCTGGGGCGCGGGAAGCAGCTCGCTGCGCTCCGGCGTCAATTGGCCGGTCGCGTCATCCACCGTTCCCTTCTCCCCCACCGGGATGGTGCACGCGGCGTCCTGATACCATCCGACGAAGGTATAGCCGCTCTTGGCGGTGGGGACGGAGCCACGGAAGGCATTATTGCCCTCCACCACCTCCAGCGTGTTGTTCAATGTGCCGCCGCCATACGCCCACACGCGGTACTCCACCGTGTATTGCAGCGGCTCATAGTAGAAGATGATCTCGTTCTGGCTGTTATCGGGACGGAGGACGATGCTCTGGCTGAGGTTGGAGACGCAGTTATAGCCGTCGATGGACTCCGCAGCGGCCGTGACCACCGCACCGTATTTTCCCGTGCCGCTCACAGGTGCGTGCAGCACATCGCCCGGCTGCGTGCTGTGGGGATTGCTGCCGTAGCGCAGGTAATAGGTGGTGTAGGTCTGTGTGTTGCGGGTATAGAACACGTACAGCTCCGTGCCCTCATCGCGCACCTTAAAGGTGAAGGTGCCGTTTTCGAGCGTGTCCTCGCGCCTGTTCGCATCATCCGTGCCCCAGCGCACCACCGCCGTATCCCGCATGGTGAAACCGCTGAAGGTCTGCGGAGTGACGTTAATATAGGCGTTGATGGCGCTGATGCCCTCGGTGTAAACGGTGGACTCGGTGTAGTTGGAATAGATACCCGGTCCCACGCTCTGCGGCTCGTCCGTGGCGGCATCCACATTTTGCAGCATGTAGTGGACGGCATAGTAGGCATTCTCGATGTTTTTGGTATAGTAGAAGGTGACGACATTATCCGGTGAACCCATGTAGCCACCGTTGCCGTCCTCGACCACCGCCAGAACAAGCCGCTTGTAGAAGGCGTCCGGCACATAGTCCTTCACCACCGCGAAGCGCTCTGTGACCACCGCCTTGGAGGTTTCTTTCTCCACAGAGCCGGTACCGGTGGCATCGGACTCGATCAGCTCACCTGTGCCATGATACCGGTATTCCACCTTATAGGACACCGTGGCGGCATGCACATAGTAGAAGGTAAACACGTTGACGGTGGGGTTGGAGGGGGTGTCCTCCTCCATGGTGATGGAGTGGCTGGCCAGCGTGGGATAATAGCCGCTGTTGAAGCCGCTGTACAGCTGGTTGTAAGGATCGCCCGCCTTGGGATAGAAGGTGCGGGTGCTGCCCTGGTTGGCGTAGCCGCGGGAGTCCGCGGCGATCTGCCGGTGGTAGCCGCCGCCCTCACCGGCGTAATAGATGTAGGTACGGCTCTCTCCGCTGCCATTGGTAACGGTGTAGGCTTTTCCGTCCTGCGGGCTGTACAGGGACGCGTCGTCCAGCAGCTTCTTCCACTCTGCGTCAGCCGTTTCCTTCAGCACGTAGTGGATCAGATAGGGCTGCGCGGTGAGATGGCTCCACTCGGCGTATACCAGCAGATTCTCCTTGACAGCCGTATCAGTGGGGGTAAGGGCGACCTTTTTCCCGCTCTTTTCATAGAACCAGCCGCCAAAGGTATACTCATGCCCCGACGGATCGGTGGGATCGGCTATCTCGCCCAGCGTGGAGCCGTGATCCACCACCTGCGTGTGGTACACCAGCGCTTCATTGCCGGTGGTCTGGTACGTCTCCATGTCCTTCCGGTTCTTGAACAGGCGGACGGTATATGTCACCGGCTCCCATTTCGCATACAGGCTGATATCGTGCTCCGGCATGGTGCTGCCGGGGACGTACTCACTGCCCGGGAAGCAGCCGGGGGAGGTGTACCAGCCGCCCAGCTCATACGCATACTTTTCCAACGGCTTCGGATAGGGCATCAGCAGGAGATCATACATCCTGCGATCCAGATCGGCCTGATACAGCACGTCATTGTACTGGATGATCTCGTCGTAGTTCTGCGCCGTGAGTGTGTAGCTGTTCCGGTTGTAGTAGAAATTGGCGGTGTAGGATTCGCGCCCGTCGGCCAGTGGTTCATTTGTCTCCGGTTCGCTGCCGCCGACCTTATCCCGCATACAGGTAAAGCCCGGCAGGGGAGGGTCTGTCTGATGCCCGATGGTCGTGTTGTCATCGTTGGCAAAGACGGTGTCGTAGAGCATATAATACCGCGTCACCCCGTCCACTGTGCGCTCTGCCACGCCCTCATCCTCCTCATGGCCCGGCAGCACCTCCACATAGAGCTTATAGATCCACTGGCGGGGAATGCTCCAGCTCACGTTGGCGCCGTTGTCGAAAAAGCCCAGAAAGTTCACCGTGCTCGCATCGCCCCACTGGCCGATCAGCTTTTCGGCATAGAGCAGGTCATCGTTCAGCACAGGATACAGGCACTTGATGGTGGAGTTGATTTTCTCCTGCGTGTACTTCACGTTGTACTCGCCGTTCCATCCGGCGAAGTAGGCGTAGTTGCCCCAGCCGTCGTTGTCAAGGTGACTTGAACCGCCGTTGGATGTATGTTTGACCTTCTCCGCGTCCGTCAGGGGCACCTTGTTGAACACCTCGCTGGGCCACAGGTGCAGCAGATCGGTGCCGTAGGGGACAGTGAATTCCAGATAGTGGAACCGATCGCCCTTGGCGTTATAGCCGCCGCCGTCGGGATAGGTGCCGAGGGTGTAGGTATACGCTGTGCCCGTGGGCTGCTGGATGGTGGGAAGCTCAGCCACCTCGCCCCAGTCGCCGCTTCGGACGTTATACAGCAGGCTCTCCACGTCATTGACCGTCTTGCCGTCTTTTTGCGGGCGCGCACAGACCCCCGTCTCCTGATAAAAGCCGAAGGGTCGCGTGCTGCCGCCCACCACGGAATAGACAGGCGTGTCGCTGGGATTTGCTGGAGAATTGACCGTGTCGTTGGCCGAGACATACTCCTTGGCGTAGTAGAACCGCAGGGTGTAGCTCTTGCGGGTATAGTAGATGTTCACCGTGGTGGAGCCATCGCCCTCAATGGTGACGTTCTCATCGGCCTTTTCATATTGAGAATGCCGGAAAAGCTCCGGCTTGCAGCCTTTGTTGTGGGTATGTCCGCCGTCCTCGGTAAGCCCGCAGATGTAGGAATCCGCCGTGAGCCACGATGCATCGCCGAAGACGACCTGACCGGCGACGGCGCTGCGCTTCTGGCTGCCCATGTAGTCATATTCGGTGCCCTCTGCGTTTTTCAGCCAGTACACCACGGTGTACGTGGTGTCGGCGCTCTCCCACAGGGCGATGTAGCTGGCGTTCTCCGCCGGAACGGTGGAGGGCAGCGCGTCGGCCTTGCTGTCGCCCTTGCCGTCCTCGCCCAGCTTGTCCCAGCCGACGAAGCGGTAGCCGTGGCGGGTGGGGGTAGTGGCCACAAAGGGCGTGCCATAGCGGGCGTAGACGTGCTCAGAGCCGTAGCCGCCGTTGGCATCCAGCTTGACCTGATAGTAATTGCGGTCGTAGTAGCACTCGAACACAGTGGAGCCGTCCGCCGCCACCGCCTCGGGATAGTGATAGAGCTTGGTGAAGCCGCGCGACTGCTCCTCGTCCAGCTTCAGATCGTCATTGGCGATGATGGTGCCCGTCAGGTCTCTGTCCTGCCTGTAATAGTCCACGTTCTCCGTGTACATGTCGTCGTGAATGTTCTGGAAGTAGTAGCGGACGGCATAGGGCACCGCAACGGCCTTGTAGTACACGTTGACGGTGTAGGTCTCCCCGGTGTAGTCCTCCCGCACCGACAGAGTCAGACTCTGGGCGCTGACCGTAGCCGCGCCGGGGTCGGTGGTGTCCGGATCATCGGGGTTCCAATAGGGTGCATAGCCCAGATAGGTGGGAGAAAGCACCGTCTGACTGTACAGCTCGCCGCCCTTGATGGTAGCGGAGAAGCCGGTGTAGATGGGCAGACTGGTCACAGCGTCCAGATAGTTGACGGTGACGTTGATATACTCCGGGGCGCCGCTGCGAAGCGACCGGCGCTGCGTGCGCCTGGGCGCAGCCGCCGCAGACATCCCCTGCGCCAGAGCCTCCTTCTGCCGGTTCAGGTCGGCGCTGTCCGCCTCCACGTCGTAGGAAACAGTGACCCTGACGGCGTCGGAGACGCTCTCGCCGCCCACGGCGCAGCGCACCGCGGCGCTGCCGCCCTCCAGCGCGGGAGACACCATGGCATACGTCAGCGTCAGGGTCGCGGCAGTGGCGTCGTAGATGTTCACCCAGTCGCCGTCCAGCTGTATCTGCCACTGATAGTCCGCGCCGCCCGTCTCGCTGGCGGCCTCCAGCGTAACGCGGCCTGACTGGGGCAGCGTCACCTGCGTGGTCTTTGCGCCGTCCACCGTGACGGTGACGGCATCGGACGCGTCGCCCACCACGGTCAGGCCGCCGGGCAGCAGCTCCATAAACAGCACAAGCCCCAGCAGCAGCGAGAGCAGCCGCCGGAAGCTCATGGTTCGGTTATTGGTACATTTCTTCATTCGGCGTCACCTCCCGTTCAGCCGTTGACCCGCGCCCACGCGGTTTCCGCTGTGTCCCCGCCCTCGCGCTGCACCGCAGCCGCCCGCACGCGGATGCTCAGCGCTTTGGACAGCTCTTCCAGCTCCGTGCGGGTCATATCCTCCGATACATTCACTGTACCGCCGGCGATAAGCCCGGCATCCAGCGCCGTGTTGGGCGCCAGCTCCCGATAGTAGACATTGTCCTGCAAATGCGTCCAGCCGTCGGCCACGCGCCAGGACAGGCTGTCGGCTCCGTAGGTATAGGTGCGGTTATCCGCGCCCCGCGTCCAGCCGCCCTGTACCTCCGCAAAAACGTAGACAGCGGCCTCGCTGCCGTCAAAGTGGACGGTCAGGTCTTTTTGGGCGGCCACACCGGGCTGCACCTGCGTCACACCGCTGTCGGTAACGGTCAGGTCGCCGAAGGTGATGACCCGTCCCTCGTCCTGCGAATGGGCGGAGGCCACATAGCGGGAGAAGGTCACGCCGGTGAGGGCGAAGGTGACCACCGCCAGATACAGCAGCCATGCCCGCAGGGGCAGGCGGCGCTTATTCGGTTTTGCCAGCTGCTTGCCTGCCATAGTCTTCTCCTGTGTCGCGTTTCTTCTGTAATACGTCCGGTACCAGCACCAGAACGGGGATCATCAGCACCAGGCACAGCGCGCCCAGCGGCGTGCGCAGGAACCGCACCGCCGCGCCCGCGCCGTGAAGCGTCAGCACCACCCGTCCCAGCACATCGGCGGGCGGCACGGTGTCCGCGTCGGCGGTGTTGTTGGCGTCGCCCTTTGTCCGATAGCCCTCCGCCGTCACCTCCGTGACGCGGTGGGTGGTGGTGTTCGCGCCGCTGCGGAACATGATGATATCCCCGGCGCTGTACGTCTCCTGCCGGTGTACGATCACCAGATCGTCGGCGCGGATGGCCGGCTCCATGCTGCCGGTGAGCACCACCGCCGTGCGATAGCCCAGAATGGCGGGACTGTCGTTGTGAAAAAGTCTCTGCGCTGCCAGTGTGTACAGATTTGCCAGCAGCACCAGCGCCAGTGCCGCCACGATCACCCCTTGCACCGCCCTGATGACGGCACTTCCGATTTTTTTAGCCACGCTTGTGTCTCCTTTTTGTGTTTATGCCTGTGATGATAACGATCAGTGCTGCCGCGCCCGGCGCCAGCACATACCACACCGGGGAGAACTCGTCGCCGGTCTTGGGAGTGGGCGTCACCGGGTCGATGACCGTGCCGCCGGAGCCGCCCTGATCGACGACGGTCAGATAGAAGCCCAGCTCCTCCACATCCGTGGCGGCGTTGCCCAGCGCCGTGTCCGCCGCGTCCTGCGCGGCGCTCACCTCAAACAGCCACGACCACAGGATGGAAAAATCCTGCCGCTGATTGCCGCCCACGGTGCCGCTGACGGCGCGCACCACCTGCCCCTTGTCCACCCCGTCGGGAAGGACGTAGGACGTTGTGTCGGTAAAAGCCTCGCCGGTAAGGGCGGAGGTCACCGGCAGGGCGGCGTTCGTCTTTTTCTCATAGAGCACGGCGGTATAGCGCACCGTGCGCCCGGTGTTGTTTTTCAGCCGCACCACCGTCTCCCCCGCCGTGCCGGGGGCGATCACCCGCTGCCCGTCGGCGGCGTTCACATTGTCGTAGCCGCGGCGGAACAGCTCCAGCCGCGCCGCGCCCTGTCCGTCCGTCTCCGTGGCGCTGTCCCACGTGAGCCGTCCGGTGGTGTAGGTCAATATATGCTCCGGGCGGGTGCCGCTGCTGGCGTAGGTCACGCCCAGCGCCGCCGGAAGCAGGATAAGCTGGATGAGGAGCAGCGTCAGCACCACCTCCAGCCGATTGGTTTTTTCGCGGAAGCTCATGCCGTCCCTCCCTTCCCCATTCGTTTTCCGGTACGCAGGCCGTCCGTCCGCCGCGCGGACAAACCGCCTATATACCGGAGCTCCCGCCTGCCCGCAAGGGGCAGGCGGGTTCTCGATGCCGCAGGGAACAGGGGTGTTTCTCCGCGACCCGTACAGCAAATTGGTTAAGATAGATTAGTCGACCTGGGTGACGGTGGCGGTGACCACAGCATACACAGCGGGTATCTTTTTGAGGCTTTCTGGGCCGGTTGTAGTCGCCAGATCGCCCAGATAGGTGTCCTTGACATCGGTCTGCTTCGGATGTGCAGTGCCACCCTCAAACGGCCACTCCCACGAAATCTTCAATCCACCGTTGTCTTTAGTGGAGAGATCCGTACCAGCGGGATAAGAAGCATTGAATTTAGCAAGCGCAGTTCCTACAGCTGCTTTGACTTCTGCGACTGAGTTTTTCTCCAAGCAATTGATCGTCTCGGTCGTCTCTACGCCGTTGACCATACCGGTAATCTTGAAAATCAGCGGGCAGTAGTATTCATCCTCGGAGTTCGTTTTACCGTCATTATATACCCACTTGCCGGTAAGATCAAAGCTATCTGCAGTATAAGTGACCTTCACCGCCACCTCGGGCGTTCCGCTCACAGTCACAACAGCGGCGTTATCCTTCTTAGTGCCGGGGGCTATGACTTTATACTCACCACCGGCGACAACAGTGTTCTCTCGACCTGCAATCTGGTCGTACGTTGAAGCGAAGATGTCGCCCTCACCGTGAGCTTCAACCTTTACGCCCCACATGGCTACCCTGGCATGATCCGCACCGGTACCGCTGGTCACATACTTAGCGAACGTTCCTCCCACGAAGCAGCTGGTCACCAGCACCAGAGCCAGCAGCAGGCCGGCCACGCGCATGGTCTTTCCTGTTTTCTTTGTTTTCATACGTTTCCTCCATTCTGCTCCGGCACTCCCCCGGAGCTACGTTTTTTTATTTTCTGCGCCTCCCCAGACGCGGGTTTACAGATCATTCGGCGGGTCATGCTCTCCCGCCCTACAACTCCTCGCAATGACACGTTTCCGTAGGGGACGGCGTCCTGCAGTGGAGCGCAGCGGAACAAATGCCCTTGGGGTACGACGTCCCGCCCCTGTCATTCCGAGCCAGTGACCGATGTCACTGGCGTGGGAATCCGTTTCCCGTCATTCGGCGGACTTTTCCGCCTTCAGCCGCTCCAACTCCCGGCGCAGCTGCTCCTTCTCCTCGTCACCGGCGCGGGTCTCCCGGCGGCGGCGCAGGATATCCCACACCACAAAGGCGCACACCGGCACGCCGATGAAGATCACCATGCCCAGCGGCTTTTGCAGGAACAGCGCGAAGTCGCCCACCTTGGGAATACGGCCGCTGTACTGGCCGATGATCTGGTCGGCGCTGATAGGCTCGTCCTCGGTGTTGTTGGCGTCGCCCTTGGTGACGAATTCCGTCCGGTCGGCGCTGATGGAGACGATGCGGTGGGTGACGACGATGCTGCCGTCCATAAAGGCCACCACGTCGCCCACCTTCAGCTCGTCAATGTCGGCCTGCTTGGTAAAGATCAGGTCGCCCACCTCGATGTGATCCTCGGCGGTTCCGCTCATGGAGCCGGACAGCACCACCATGGGCGCCACGCCCAGCACGGTGGGCGGCGTCTCCGGGTGGAGGGTTCCCTTAACGATAATGATGATGTTGCACACCAGAAAGAACCCGAACACCACGCACAGCACCGCGCCGATAATATGCATCGCCGCGCCGCTTTTCTTTTTTTCTGTCATGTGTTTACCCCTTCCAAAATTATTTTTATATGGACGATCCATATATACACATGCCCAAATTGTCATTCTGAGCCGGTAATGGCCACCGGCGTGGGAATCCGTTTTCCCCGAAAAAAACAAAAAACCGGCTGCAAAAACAGCGTACCCGCAGGGTACGTTCTTTTGCAGCCGGTCAATCATGCAGTCAGTCCTGTTTAGACACCTTGGCTTTGCGTCTCAGCCTTTCGGCTGATTTGCCAAATATTCGATTCTTTGTAATTATATTCTTTTTATCGTGTTTCGTCAAACGTCATCTTGCATAAATTTTGTTGTATCTTTGCGTCGATTTTTGGCGAATACGCCTATTCCAGCTCCTCAAGCGCGGCCAGCACCCGCCGGTAGGCCGTCTCCGTCTCCGCCAGACGCGCCTGCGCACCGGACAGATCGCCGCGGCGCAGGCACTCCGTCATGTCCGATGCCAGCGCCCGCAGCCGCTCCAGCCCCAGATTGGCGGCCACGCCCTTGAGGGTGTGCGCCGCGCGGAAGGCGGTCTGCACATCGCCGCGCCCCAGCGCTTCGGACAGCCGGGGAAACGAGTCGTCCAGTGGAAACAGCCGCAGGAACCGCCGGGTCGCGTCCGCGCCGCCCAGGCGCGGCGCGGCCTCGGCGGCGGTGCCGCCGACAGCACGGTAGAATTGGTCAAGCGTCATGGCGCTTCCTCCTTATGCATTCCACGATGGTGCGCAGCATCTGCGCCGCGTCCAGCGGCTTGGGAATATGCCCGTCCATGCCCGCCTCCAGACAGGCCGCCACGTCCTCGTCAAAGAGGTTGGCGGTCATGGCGATGATGGGCAGCGCCGCGTCGGGGCGCTCCATGGCGCGGATGGCGCGGGTGGCGTCCAGCCCGTCCATGACCGGCATCATCACGTCCATGAGTACCGCGTCCAGCTCTCCGGGCTTCGACGCGGCGAATGTCTCCACCGCCTCGCGGCCGTCCCGCGCCTGTACCACCTGCGCACCGGCGTCCTCCAGCAGATAGACGGCGATCTGGCGATTCAGGTCGTTGTCCTCCGCCACCAGAATGCGGCAGCCCGTCAGGGACGGCAGCGCCGCAGGTATGGCCGTCGGCTCCGGGTCGGTACGGGGTATGACAGGCATGCTGATCTCAAACCGCGTTCCCGCGTCACGGGCGCTGTCCACCCGGATGGTGCCTCCGTGCCCGTCCACGATGCGCTTCACCACCGCCAGACCCAGTCCCACGCCTCCGGCGGTATCGTCGCGCACGGCGTTCTCCTGTGCGAAGGCCTCGAACATGCGCTTCTGGAACTCCTCGCTCATGCCCACGCCGTCGTCCTCGCAGATAAACGTCAGCCGGCAGATGCCGTCCGCGTCATAGGCGGTACGGAAGCGGCAGCGCACCTCGCCGCCGGGAAAGCTGTATTTGATGGCGTTGCCGATGATATTCTGGCATATCTGCCGCAGATGCAGCGGGTTGCCCTGGAGCTCATCACACGCCAGCGCCATCTCCGGCTCCGCCAGCGTCACGCCGCGCTCCTCCGCCTGCGCCCGCGCCAGCAGCATGACCTCATCCAGCTCCGTTGACAGGCGATAGGGCATGGTCACGGGGGCAGTTTCCTTCCGGCTCAGGCGATTCAGCGTCAGGATGTCGTTGACCAGCGCCAGAAGATAGCGCGCGGCGGTCTGCGCCTTCTCGCGGCAGTCCTGTACCCGCTCCCGGTCGTCCGGGCTGCGTCCGATGATCTCCAGCATGCCCATGATGATGTTGATGGGCGTGCGGATATCGTGGCTCATGCTGCGCAGGAAGTCCGTCTTAGACTGATCCGCCGCGGTCGCCCGCTGCACCTCGGCCTCCAGCTGCCGCTGGTAGATCTTCTCCCGGCGCTTGCGCTCCTGATCGGCGCCCATCAGAAGCAGCAGCATCACCACCACCGCCGCCGCGTATACGCCGAAGACGGCGATGACCGCGTTGCGGCTTCGGGCGAACACATAGCTCTCCGCTATGAATACATACAGGCGGTACTCCCGATACAGGCCGCGCACGCCGAGAAACGCCTCGTCGGTGTTGATCCGTGTCATGGTGCTGCCGCCGCCGGCCTCGTCCAGCGCACAGATCAGGGCGACCTGCGAAACCGGCTTTCCATGCTGCGTCTCGTCGCTGGAGCCGATGACCGTCTCGCCGTCGGTGATGTAGGCATAGACCCTGTTGCTCAGCACCGTCTCATACCCGGCCAGCAGACTCTCCACCGACGACTGATAGGCCGCCAGCTCGCCGGTACTGCGCTGGCGGGCGCAAAAGATGACGCCCGGCGCGTCCTGCCGCGCCACCGCCGCGATGTCATAGAATTTACCGTTGCGGGTCAGGCGCTGGGAGAATATTTTCTCCGGATACTGCCGTATGGCGGCGATGGCGCTGCCGGTGTACAGGTCGCGCCACTCGCCCTCGCCGTAGGCAAACTCCGGCTTCAGCTCGCCATCCAGCACCAGCACGTCGGTCATGCGCTGGCGCTGTGCGTAATCCTCCAGATATTCGTCTGTCCAGATACCGGGCAGCAGCACACCGGACGCGGCCAGCTCCGCCGCCTGCTCCGTCAGGCGCACAAGGCTCTTCACCTCGTCCGCCACGATGATCTCCCGGTAGGTGACGCACTGGCGCTCAAGATAGTACACCGTGCGATCCATGGTGCGCTGTGCGTCCCGGCGGCCGAGATACATCCCCACCAGCGCCGTGGCCGCAACAGTCACAAACCCCACCGCCAGCATGAGCAGAATGGCGGCCTTGTTGGAAATTCTCTTCATCATGGCGTCACCCCACCAAGGCCGCTTTCGCGTCCACACCGTATCCCGCCAGAATATCCGCGATGGTGCCGTCCTCTTTCATCTCCGCCAGCACCGCGTCCAGCTGCTCGGCCAGACCGCGGTCGTCCTCCAGGCTGAAGGCCGCACCCAGCCCCACACGCAGCAGCTCCTGCTCCAATATCCGGTAGCTGCCCGTATGGTGGCTCATAAAGTGCCGGTAGGCCGTCTCGTGACCGGCTCCGGCATCCACGTAGCTCTTGTTCAGCGCGGCGAACACCTCGTCCATGCTGACGAAGCTGTACACATTCTGTACCTGCTCCACGCCGTCCACCTGATGGTTCAGCAGCAGCTCCTCCGGTCTGGAGCCGTTCTGCACGGCGATCCGCTTCCCGTTCAGATCGCTGAGCCGGTAAATGCTGCTGTCGCTGCGTACCACCATCACCTGACGGCTGTACATATACGGCCCTGCCCACTGGTAGCGATCTTCGCGTCCTGTCATGGAAAAGCAGCCCCAGAGACAGTCCACCGTGCCCTGCTTCAGCAGGATGTCCTTGAACTGCCATGCGATCTTCTGAAATTCCGGCTCGTATCCCATGCGGCGGCAGGCTTCCGTGGCGATCTCCACATCAATGCCGGCAAAGGAGCCGCCCTCGTCCAGATAGAAGTACGGCTCGTAGTTGTCGCTGCCGATGACCAGCTTCGGCAGCGGCTCGTCCTGCTCCTGCCGTCCGCAGCCGCACAGCACCAGCGCGCACAGCACCAGCAGCGCCGCCAGCCGTTTCCCTATATGCGTCATTGGTTCTCCTCCCCGGTGTAAACCTCGCGGCGCAGCGTACCCTGCAATTCCCGCAGACACTCCACCAGCAGCGGATCGAAGGCGCCGCACTCCCCCGCCGCGATCATCTCCATAGCCTTGTCCATGGGGTACGGCTCCTTGTATACCCGGCGGCTGACCAGCGCGTCGAACACGTCCGCCAGCCCCGCCGCCTGTGCCGCAATGGGTATCTCCTCGCCCCGCAGCCCGTCCGGATAACCCTTACCGTCAATACGCTCGTGGTGCCAGCGGCATATCTCCGCCGCCGTTTCCAGCAGCGGCTCACCCTGATAGTCCTTCATGCTGCGCAGGATCGTCTCGCCTATGACCGGATGTCCCTTGATGATCTCAAATTCCTCCGCCGTCAGCTTGCCGGGCTTGTTGAGTATCTCGTCGGGAATGTCCAGCTTGCCGATGTCGTGAAACATGGCCGCCGACGCAATGCGCCGGCAATCCGGCCGGGTGAGCCGGTACCGGTCGGTCTTTTCCGTCAGGCGCTCCAGCAGCAGTTCCGTCAGGCGGCGGATATGGCGGGCGTGATCGCCGCCCTCGCCGTTGCGGTAAGCCACGATCCGCGCCAGCACGTCGGCCATCATGCCGCTGCTGCGCTCCTGCGCACGCGCCTGCTGTATCAGCACCGATGTGAGCCGCCGCTGGCGGGCGTACAGCTTCACCGTGTTCATCACGCGGCGGCGTACCACCTGCACATCGAAGGGGCGCTCGATGTAATCCGCCACGCCCAGCTCATAGGCGTGGCTCACACTATCCGCCGAGGTGTCCGCCGTGATCATGATGACCGGTATGTCGTCCAGCAGCTCCCGCCGCTGCATCTCCTCCAGCACCTGAATACCGTCCATGCCCGGCATGATCATATCCAGCAGCACCAGCGCAACGTCTGTTCCATATTTTTCCAGCTGTGCCATGCACTCCGCGCCGTCCGCGGCCTCTGCCAGCTGAAACGTATCGCCCAGCATCTCCCGCAGAATGGCGCGGTTCAGGGGCGCATCGTCCACGATGAGGATGCGCTGCGCCGTCTCGCCGCCGGCCGTCTCCGCGTCCCCTTCCCTGACCACCGCGTCCTTCCTCCGCTTGGCACGGTACATGAGCCGGTCGGCGCGGTGGGCGGCCGCCGCTATCGTTTCACCCTGCGCCATCACGCAGCCGATGCTGACCGTCAGCCGCAGCTCATCGCCGCAGCCGGGTATGTCGGCGCTCTGCACCCGCTGCCGCACCGTCTCCAGCATGGCGGCGAACTCCTTTTCCTCCGCTTGGGGCACCAGTATCAAAAACTCGTCACCGCCGTACCGCACCAGCGAGCCGCGGCTGCCCAGCTCCCGGCGGATCACCTCCGCCAGCGCCCAGAGCGCCTTGTCCCCCACGCTGTGCCCGTACACGTCGTTGTACAGCTTCAGGTCGTCCATATCCACCAGCGCCACGCCGCCGCGGAACGCCTCCGCGCTCATGTCGCGCTCGTAGTGGTTGCGGCTGAGAGCGCCGGTCAGAACGTCCTGCTCCTGCTCCTGGGTGTCCCGGCCGGAGATCACCAGCGTATTGTCGTTCACCCGGTCGATGCGGATGTCGTACTGGCGGTACGCCTGCCCGCCCTGCCGGAGACGCAGACGAAAGCTGTCGTTATCCGCGTTCCCTTCGAAAAAGCCGCGCAGGTTTTCGCCGCTGAGATAGCGCGTCCAGACATCCTTTTCCGCTGACACGGCGCAGCCGTCCCGGAAGATGTTCCGCAGCTCGTCCACGCTGTACCACTTGTCGCTGATCCCCTGTGCCAGCCCGGTCTTGCACACCCGCAGCTTGCCGCAGCTCCTGTCGTATTCGCACACCGTGTCGCAGAAGGGCAGCAGCGCCGCGATAAACCGATCCTTTTCCATCATAACGATTACCCCATACCGTCACGCCGTCGCCGGCATTTTTACTGTATATTATACCGAAATCCGCCGGGCATTGCAACAGCCGCAGCAGGAAAAAGCGCGGCCTTTCGGCCGCGCTTTCAGCGTGTCGATAAACCCACGCCCCTGTCATTCCGAACCAGTGACCGATGTCACTGGTGTGGGAATCCGTAACCTTTTAGCTGGGAATCTGCGGAAAAGTCCGAACGGACTTTTCCGCCAAGCTGAAGCGCGGCCTTTCGGCCGCGCTCCCACTCACATATCCACTTTTTCATAGGCTCTCGCCGCTGCCCGGAACGTCAGCAGCGTGCAGCCTGTGTAGATTAGAATACCGCCGATGAGCACCGGCAGCAGCCGCAGCTGGGTGGCTGCGTCCATGTCGTCCAGCCACGTCAGGCCGGGGATATGGGGCAGGGCTTCCATCACCAGCATCAGCAGCGCCATGGGGATGGTGGCCTTTACAAAGGCCACGCCCACCTTGTAGCCGTTCTTGTAGAAGGAGGGCAGGAACACGGCGTTGAACAGTGCATAAATCAGAAACCCCGCCGCCAACAGCGCCAGATTAGGGTCAAGCCCCACCAGATTGTCCTTGCCCGGCTGCAAATGCGCCGCCAGCAGGCAGCAGGGTGCCAGCAGCACCAGCGACGTCAGCTCGATCAGCGCCGTGAACAGGCACCCGGCCTTCACCGCGTCCCGCTTGGGCACCGGCAGCAGCGCCGTGTAGTACAGGTCCTTCTGCTCCCGCATGTTCAGGAAGCTGAAGAACAGCCCCAGCGTGACGTAGAAAAAGATCACGGTGTAGGGGTAATGGGGGATGATGACCATGATACCGAACAGCCAGAAAACCGGCGTCATGGGATGACACACCAGCCGCAGCTGCTTATATAATAGCGCCTTCATCCAGCGGCCTCCTTTCCACATGTACGATGATATCCTCCAGCGTAACGCCCACGTCCTTATAGTGGTCGCGGAAATCGCCCAGCGCGCCGGTATACTGCATCTCGCCGTCCTTGATAAAGGCGATGTGGGTGGCGCACTTCTCCAGATCGGAGGTGATATGGGTGGAGAACAGCACGCTGCGCGTACCGTCCGCCACCAGACGGCGCAGCAGCTCCGTCAGCTCGTCCCGGCTCACCGGGTCAAGGCCGCTGGTAGGCTCGTCCAGAATCAGCAGCCGGGCGTTGTGGCTCAGCGCCAGGGCGATCATGTACTTGACCTTCATGCCGCTGGACAGCTGATCCACCCGCTTTTCCTCGTCAATAGCGAACAGATTCAGATAGTGCCGGTATTTACCCTCGTCCCAGTTGTCGTAGAACCGGCGGGTGACGTCGGTGATAACACGAATCTTCTTTTTCGGGTAGAAGTCGATGCCGCCCAGCACCACGCCCAGCTCCCACCGGATAGCGCGCTCGTTGGCAGCGTAGTCCATGCCGAACACCTTCACCTCGCCCCCGTCCGGATGCACCATGCCCAGAATGGATTTCAGCGTGGTGGACTTGCCCGCGCCGTTACGCCCGATGAAGCCCATCACCGCCCCCTCCGGTACGGCAAAGGACACGCCATTCAGGGTAAACGCCGGGTAGCGCTTCGTCAGCCCCCGTACCTCCAACACGTTCATTCGTCGTCCACCTCCCCGTCCTCGCTGGGCAGGCTGTTGAACACGGTCTTCATCAGCGGGTTCAGCTTGTCTACGGTTTGCAGCGCAAGCCCCTTCTTCTTATCTGCCATCAGCACCAGCGTGTCCCCCGGCTCCAGCCCGAACATGTCCCGCGCCTCCTTGGGAATGACGATCTGCCCCTTGGGGCCGATCTTCACGCTGCTCATAAAGTACCGGTCGTTTCGTCCCATATACTCGCTCCTTTCGGTTGGATTGGTATAACTTTTCTTACTTTTCGCATTGTAGCACCCTGCGCAGAGGCTGTCAAGAGGCAAACGACATCACCTGCGGACGCGGCGCCACCCCGCAGCAAAACGCCCCGACCTCCTCGCCTCCTCAAGGGCAGCTCCCGCCGTTTTGTCGAAATTTTGTATGTCTCCCGACGGAATTCCCGGCAATTCTCCCTTTTGCACAACGGCGCGCAAGGATATTTGTTGTTATTTACAAGGATTTTGCCCCAAAAACGTCCGCCGCCCTCTTGCATTTCCCCTCCGCTGTGGTACACTTAGGCAGTAAGAATCCGTGATAAGTTCGATTGGTAGGCGAAAAATTCCGCATATCATTTCTGGGGTGTGAAATATGAAACAGATGGGGGCTGCCTCGCGCAAGAAACTGAATATCGCGCTTCTCATCCTGCTGCTGGTCGCTCTGGTCGTGCTGGCTGCGGTGTTGTTTGTGCGCGCCAAGCCGGACGCTGTGTCGCCGGACAACCGTATCGAGACGGCGGAGCCGCTGTCCCTGACGTTGCCCCGCACGGCGCTTTCTGCTATTTTTGATGATGCTGCGTCACCGCAAACGGGTGGATATTCGGCAGTCCCGCTGACCGCCACCGTGGAATTCAAGGGTAATCACGCAGCCATGACCGCCTCTGGCATGCTCCCCGGCGACAGCGAGGGGAAGACCTTCACCGTCACCGTAAAGCACCGCAAAACCGCTACCGTGCATTTCGAAGCCAAGCTCGCCAACGACAGCGTGATAGATGACACCACAGGCCGCAAGCTGTCCGACGGCATGAATATTAAAGTGGTACAGGGCACCGACACGCTGTACAACGGCTCCATCGCCGGGCTGACGACGGCCACGCCGCGTCCCGCCGTGGATGTAGAGGTACCCGGCAGCTGCACGACTGACCTGCCCTACACCATCACCGTGAGCCTGCCCACCTCGGCCGGCAACGAGTTCCAGAACAAGACGCTGACCATCGATCTGAAATGGTGGCTGGTGTCCGACGAGGGCGGCGGTGGCGGCGGTACGATCATCGTCAACCCGCCCAAGACCGGCGACGATTTCTCGCCGTTCCTGATGGGCGGCGCGGCGCTGGTGTCCCTGTCGTTGCTGGCGGTGCTGCTGCTCCGCCGCAGAAAGGGGGAGAACCATGGCTGATACCGCTACCAAGCGTTCCGACACCCGTCGCCGCTGGCTCAGCAGCGCGCTGCTGACGTTTCTGCTGACACTGGGTCTGATCGTCACCTCCGTGGCCATCACCATCTCGTCGGTGGAGGTTCCCAGAAACATCTTCTCCACCGGGCAGGTCAAGCTGAACCTGAATAATAAACAGGCCGTCATCATGCCGAATGAATATCTGTTTGAGCCGGGCATGACCGTCGTCAAGGACTTCTTCCTCGAAAACGAAGGTGCCGAGTGCTGGTACAAGCTGTATTTCCGCAACGTCAACGGCGATTTGGCCAATGTTCTGGACGTTACCGTCAAAAACGGCGATACGATCCTCTGCTCCGGCAAAATGTCCGACCTGACCCGCAATAACATGCAGTTTATCGGCTCCCTGCCCGCCAAGGGCGCAGCCGGTTCCCGTCTTGACCTGACGATCTCCTTCTATTTCCCGCAGGATGCGGGCAACACCGCGCAGAACGGCACATTGCAGTTCGATCTGTGCGCCGATGGTACGCAGGTGAGGAACAACCCCGGCAAAAATTTCTAAATAACTGACAGAGGAGCCACCCCATGAAAGAAACTCTCGGAAAGATCCTGCGTATCTTCACCACCGTGCTGATGGTGCTGTCCATCTGCATGATGATCTTCACCGTGATCTCCGTGCTGACCTTCAACCGTTCCGACCGGCAGATGTTCGGCTACCGCGCGTTCATCGTCCTGTCCGACTCCATGTCGGCCACCGACTTCAAGGCCGGCGATCTGGTGCTCACCCGCGACGTTGATCCCGCCACGCTCCAGCCCGGCGACATCATCGCCTTCACCAGCACCAACGACGAGAACTACGGTCAGACCGTCACCCATAAGATCCGCTCCCTGACCACCACCGCCGACGGCGAGCCGGGCTTCATCACCTACGGTACCACCACCGGCACCGACGACACCGCCGTTGTCACCTACATGGACGTGCTGGGCAAGTACGCCGGGCATCTGGCCGGCGTGGGCAAGTTCTTCAACTTCCTCAAAACCACGCCCGGCTACATACTCTGCATCTTCGTCCCCTTCGCCCTGCTGATCCTGTCCCAGTCTGTGGAGACGGTTCGCCTGTTCCGCCGCTATAAGGGCGAGCAGATGGCCGAGCTGCAGGCGGAGAAGGACAAGATCGCCGAGGAGCGCCGCCAGAGCGCCGAAATGCTGGCCGAGCTGCAGGCGCTGCGCGCCCAGCTGGGGCAGAACGCCCCCGAAGACGGCGCCGCCCCTGTACCGGACAGCGCCCCCGCCGACCAGCCGGAAACACCGCAGACCGACACCACGGAAAGCGCGCCGGAGCCTGCCGAGACCAGGTAACGCAGCCCGAAAGCGCTGCTCCGTGTCAGATCATAAGAAAGGAAGTACCATTATGAAAATGTATCGTCCGCACAGGCTCTGCCCTCGGAACAGCAAGCCAAAGGAACCCAGCCTGTACCGCTCTCTGTGCGTCAGCATTCTCTGCATGTTTCTGAGTACAGTCATGCTGGTCGGGACGACGATGGCCTGGTTCAGCTACTCCCTGCAAACCGGCGTGTATACGATCACCTCCGCCCAATTTTCTACCACGGTGTATTACTGCACTGAGCTTTCCAGTACAGAGAGCACCCCCAACAACTGGCAGCGGCTGAATCCCAGCAACACCACTCTGTTTGGCGGTGGTTCCCTTTCTTATGGTGATAGTCAGGTTGCCTATTTGAAGCTGGTGAGCAACAGCACCATCCCCCTCAAGTACAAATTCACTCTTACGGCTTCCGAGGAAACCGGCAACATTGGAAATCTGTCTTTAGCCGGGTGCCAGAGCAATAAATCCCCCGAAGGCGTAGATGTTGCTTTGACCGAAAGTGATCTTATTACTGCCAATCCCACCCCTGATTCATATTCTCCGCAGGAAGTAGTCTTTGATGTTCCTGCGGCGACAAAGGACAATACTCCCGCCATTGTATATGCCGTCCTCAAGCTAACTTGTTCCTCTACTGAACAAACGACTTACAACTTCTCTTTGAAGCTGGCTATCACGCAGACTGATCCCAGCGCTCAAGCGACCGAATCCCCCATCCCCAACACAGTGTTAACCACGGAATTCGGCAATGCACCTTCCACCCCGGATACCACGGCATCTGATGCCGCCAACAGCAGTGGCGAAGGCGCTCAGCAGCCCGATGACGAAAGCAATTCCGGCACCACCGGCACCACCGGCACCACCGGCACCACCGGCACCACCGGCACCACC
>ERZ827423.1496-NODE-1496-length-22649-cov-5.786713_pt1 | contig 22649 bp, 20 predicted proteins | sample MGYA00519775_ERZ827423 | MGnify/ENA primary metagenome ERZ827423 (study PRJEB31778, sample SAMEA3449296) | human gut metagenome | biome: human gut; feature: human-associated habitat; material: faeces | place: United Kingdom | collected 2010/2012 ...
CGGCCTTCGGTGGGCGGGGGGAGCTTCGCTCCCCCCTGCACCCCCCTCTCCCGCCGCCCTCCGGATACGGGACGGACAGCTTCAAAGGCTCCCCTTGAGGGGAGCTGGCGCGCAGCGCCTGAAGGGTGGGTGCGCCATGGCGATGCGCAGTTCCGCGGGATAGAAGAGCGGCGCTTCCGGCTGCGGCTCACGGGACTGCACGCCTTCTGCCGGCGTCAGCGGCTTTGGAACCAAAGCGTTTGGCCGTCCCGGACGTGTCGCGCGAAGGCTTTGATGTCGGAAAAGGCGGGGCAAAGCAGACCTGCGCCGCCCGCGTCGCCCAGCTCATGCACGTCGGAGCCTGCGGTCATGAGCAGGTGATGCTCCTTGGCGTAGGCCAGCGCGCGGTCGTTATGGCTGTTGTGGCGGGGGTTTTCGTTGCAGACCTCCACGCCGTCGAGCAGTCCGGCGGGCATGCAGTGCAGATACCCGCGGTAGGGATGCGCCTGCACGAGGATCGCGTCGGGCACGGAATGCACCGCCTCGCGCAGCTCCGGCAGCGACAGATGCGCCAGGCACCCGATGCGCTCCAGCTCTTCGGGCGTGACGCCGTAGATCAGGTAATCCTCCATCCCGGCCGCGGTGCGCACCTCCATCGCAGGGAATACGTGCAGACCGATGCGGTCGCCCTCGGCCTTGGCGCAGCGGTAGCCCTCGAAATAATCGTGCAGGCGCTGCGCGTAGTTCCGCTGGTTGTCGGGGAAGAATTCGGGGGTGTAATGGTCGGTGACGATCACCGCGTCGCAGCCCGCGTCCTTGACCTGATGCACCATCTGCTCGGCGGGCATCTTGGCGCAAAGGCTCACCTGCGCGGTGTGCGCATGGGCTTCGACCTTCCAGAAAGTCTCCATGGGAAATTAATCCTCCGTTGTGTTCAAAAATAGATTGCGGCAGTCGCCGCGGGCGATGGCGGCGCGCACGCACAGGCGCACGGCCATCGCGTCCCAGCGCGCATCGTGCGGGGCGGCGGCGCACAAAAAGGCTTCCCGCACGCAGGAGCCGATCAGCGCATCCGTGACGCGGTAGTGCGCCGTCAGCTCCCGCAGACTGGGAAACTTATACGGCCGTCCGCCGGGGAGCTTCAGCACCCGCGCAAAGCGATACATCGTGCATAGCCCCCAGCGGTTGGGCAGCGGCCCGAAGGCCATTTCCAGCACGCGGCGGTCGCTGTTCAAGTTGTGCGCCGCCAGCGTCGCGCCGGAAAAGTCCGCAAGAATTTCGTCCCGGACGCTGTCCCGGTCCACGCCGATGCGATCCAGAAATTCCTTGGTGAGATGGTGGACGCGCTGCGAGCCTTCGTCCATTTCGCTGGCGCGGAAATAGAAGTTCTTCGCCCGGCAGCGCTCACCGTCGTCCATCAGGTAGGAAAGCTGGATCAGTTCGCCGGCGGAGGTGAACTCCGTGTCCAGAAAGATCACGCACATGGGCGTCCTTCAGGCCTTCTGCGCCTTCAGGGATTTCAGGAACTCCGCAATGCGGCGCACGCCCTCGTCGCACAGGTCGGGCGTGGTGGCCAGGTTCAGGCGCATGAAGCCCTCGCCCGCCGCGCCGAAATCGGTGCCCTTGTTCAGGCGCACCTTCGCTTCGTCCATCAGGCGGCGGTACAGCGTTTCGCAATCCATGCCGAACGCGCGCAGATCGAGCCACATCAGATACGTTCCCTCATTGGGATAGACCTTCGCGCCCGCCTCAAGCAGCGCTTCTGCGGCGTGGTCGCGGTTGCGCACGATGAGGGCGCGCACCTCCTTGAGCCATGCGTCGCCCGTGGTATAGGCCGCGCCGGTGGCGATCACGCCCAGCAGGTTGCCGCCGCCCATGCCGATCTCGTCGGCCTTCTTTTTGACCATCTCGCGCATCTGCGGGTCGGGCAGCAGGAAGGTGGAGTGCTTCAACCCCGCAATATTAAAGGTCTTGGTGGCGGAAACCGCTACGCCGATGCCGCGCTCCGCGCCGTCCAGCGTCAGGGCGGAGGTGTGCTTGCGGTCAAAGGCGAAGTCGCAGTGGATTTCGTCCGCGACGAGGTACACGCCGTGCGCCTTGCACAGGTCTGCGACCTTTTGCAGCGTTTCGCGCTCCCAGACGCGGCCGGTGGGGTTGTGCGGCGAGCAGAGCAGCATCAGCCGCACGCCCTCCAGCTTTTTGTCCAGATCGTCCAGATCCATCTCCCAGCGGCCGGATGCCGTCTCGATCATCGGGTTTTCGACGATCTCGCGCCCCGCGCGGCGGATCACGCTGTAAAAGGGGCCGTAGACCGGGGTCTGGATCAGCACCTTGTCCTCCGGGCCGGTCAGCGCATGCACGGCCAGCAGCAGCGAATCCACCACACCGGGGGTGAACACCAGATCCTCCGGCTTGACAGAGACGCCGTGGTGGCGGAAATAATAGTCGATCAGCGCGGTGTCGTCCGCGTCATCGTGCATGGTGTAGCCCAGTGCGGGATGCTCCAGGCGGCGGCGCAGCGCATCCATGATGCCCTCGGCGCAGGGGAAGTCCATGTCCGCGACGAACATCGGGATCACGCCCTCCGGCGTGGAGTCCCACTTAAAGCAATGCGTGCCCCGGCGATCCACGCCGCGGAGCAGTTCTTCGTGAAGATCCATGTTTCTGTCCTCGATTCTATTATGTTTTATATAAAATAAATTGTTTTACGCGCGGCGCAGCGCGTCGAGCAGGGCGAAGGAGGCCTCGGCGTCGCGCGCAAAGTCCTCGCAGCGGCCCTCGATGCTGACGCGGCCGTCGTAACCGCTCTTTTGGAGCGCCGCAAAGAAGGCTTTGTAATCGCCCTCGCTGCCGTCGCCCGCGGCGGGATAGAAGCGGCGCGCCCGGTCGGCGATGTGGCAATGGATCACGCCGCGCTCCTCGATGGCGGCGCAGTTCTCATTCCCCTGCATCATGTGGTAAAGGTCCGCCAGCGCCCAGACGTTGTGCTGCCCGGAGCGCTGTGCCAGATACTGCGCCTCGGCGACGTGGTGGATGATGTTGCATTCCGCGGCGCGCAGCGGCTCCACGGCGATGGACAGCCCGTGCTGCGCGGCCATGCGCCCCGCCAGGGCGAGATAATCCGCAAGATAGCAATAGGCCTGCGCCGGCGTCACGCCCTCGGGCACGCGGCGCGCCCCGCCGGAGCCGAACACCACAACGCGCACGCCCAGCTCCTGCGCGCGGGCAAACGCCCCGGCAAGATAGTCCTGCACGCGCTTGCCGGTGCCCTCGGGGCAGCAGAGCGGGTATTCGGCGGGGATCATGCCGTTCATGGCCTCCACGGGCAGCGGGGCGGCCTTGACCTGATCCCGCAGCGCGGCATAATCCGCGTCGGAGAGCTGTGCGACCTGCGTCATGCCCAGCTCCACATAGTCATAGCCGATTTCCTTCATCACGGCGGCATGGTCAATGGATGTGCAGATGCCCAGACGGATCATGGGAGAACCTCCTTTATGGAGAATGATGGTTGGGGGGAGAGTCGGGGGGGAGCAACCCCTCCGTCACCTTCGGTGACAGCTCCCCTTACACAGGGGAGCCAAGGGAACGGCGTACCTTCGCCTCCCCTGTGTAAGGGGAGGTGGATCGGCATAGCCGAGACGGAGGGGTTGCCCTCTTTTGCAGGATATACCCCCCAGGGGAACAACCCCTCAGTCACCTCCGGTGACAGCTCCCCTTACACAGGGGAGCCATCGGAACGGCGTACTTTTGCCTCCCCTGTGTAAGGGGAGGTGGCACAGCGAAGCTGTGACGGAGGGGTTGATGCTCCCGCCGTTCCCATCGAGTTTGGGAGAAGCGACTCCCTTTACCGGTGCGGCAGGGCCAGCACGCGGTCGATGGCCCTGCGGTATTCTTCGTCGGTTTTCAAGTGCTCGATGATCATGGGCATTTCGGGGTTCACGGCTTCGGCGCGGGCGATGTAGTGCGCAATGTCCAGCCCGCCCAAGCCGACGGGAACCTCCTCCAGCAGGCAGGTCATGCCCTCGTGCAGCTTAGAGTCCTTCAGGTGGCAGCTGCGCACCTGCGGGCCGAGCAGATCGAACACCTCGTCGATGAACTCGCGGTTGTAAAGGTGCGTGCGCGGGCAGTAGACCCAGTTGGTGACGTCGATGTGGACGGCGAAGGCGTCGCGGTTCACGGCGTGCATCAGGTCGAGGTACTGCTGCGGGGTATCGGGGATCATCCACTGCATGGCCTCCATGCAGTAGGCCGTGCGCGTCGGGCGGACGGCGTCGAGAATGTCTCGGATGGAAGCGACCGTGGCCTCGAAGGCCTCGGGGGTGTAGTTGGCGCGGTGGAAGCCGTCCCAGCGGCTGCCGGCGAACGCCCCCGCGATGTTGACGCAGCAGCGCGCGCCCAGATCCTCCGCCAGGCGCAGCTGGCCTTTGCATTTTTGCAGCGCGGCCTCGCGCTCGGCGGCGTTTTCGGCCACGGGGTTGCTCCACGCGCCGACCTCCGCGATGAGCAGATCGTGCTTTTTGCACGCATCGGCATAGGCGGCGATCACGGAATCGGGCGCGGTGTAATCCACCGGGAACACCACGGCGGAAAGCCCCAGCGCGCGCTGCTCCGCCGCCCACTGCTCCGGCGTTTCATGCGGGGTCACGTGGGAGATGCCGAGTCTCATGGTTGAGTCACCTCATTTTCTTTTTTCTGTTTCAAAAACAGATCAAAAAGATTCGGTTGCTCTCATTATACATCATTCGGCAAAAAAGCGGAAGGAAATTCCCCCGTCAGGAGGATTCCCTTCCGCTTGCAGCTGCGAAAGGATCAGAACCGGAAATCGCGGCGGTTGGAGGCCTTGATGGCTTCGATGTTCTCGCGGGCGATGGCGCGCACCTTTTCCTTCGGGATCTTTTCCAGCTCCCGCGCGATCAGGTCAAAGCCGACTTGCTTCGTTTCGTCGCTTGCGTAATCCACGAGGTATTCCGTCAGCGTCATCAGCGCGTTGGGGTGACAGCAGTTCTGAATCTGCCCCGCCTTGCACAGGCTCATGAAGCGGTCGCCGGTGCGCCCCTCGCGGTAGCAGGCGGTGCAGAAGGACGGAATGAAGCCCATCTGCATCAGCCAGTTCACGACCTCGTCCAGCGTGCGCTGGTCGGAAACGTCGAACTGCTCGGTGTCGTGCGGGCGCTCCTCCTCGGTATAGCCGCCCACCGATGTGCGCGACGCGCCGCTGATCTGCGAAATGCCCAGATCCAGCATCTTTTTGCGCACCGCTTCGCTCTCGCGGGTGGAAATGATCATGCCGGTGTAGGGCACGGCGATGCGGATGCAGGCGGCGATCTTGGCAAACAGCTCGTCCGAGAGGCTGTTGTCAAAGGCGCTGGGGTCGATGTCGTCCGCGTGCTTGATGCGCGGCACGGAGATGGTGTGCGGCCCCACGCCGTGCACCGCCTCGAGGTGTTCCGCGTGCATCAGCAGCCCCGCAAATTCGTATGGATAGCTCTCCAGCCCGAACAGCACGCCCAGCCCCACATCGTCGATGCCGCCCTCCATGGCGCGGTCCATCGCCTCGGTGTGATAATCGTAGTCGTGCTTGGGGCCGGTGGGGTGCAGCTGCAAATAGCTCTCTTTTTTATAGGTTTCCTGAAAGAGAATGTAGGTGCCGATGCCCGCTTCCTTGAGCCTGCGGTAATTTTCCACCGTGGTGGCGGCGATGTTGACGTTGACCCTGCGGATGTCGCCGTTTTTGTGGTGGACGGAATAGATGGTTTTGATGCAGTCGAGGATGTATTCGATGGGGTTGTTGACGGGATCCTCGCCCGCCTCGATCGCCAGGCGCTTATGCCCCATGTCCTGCAATGCGATGACCTCGGCGCGCACCTCGTCCTGCGTGAGCTTTTTGCGGGCGATGTGCTTGTTTTTGAGGTGATAGGGGCAGTAGACGCAGCCGTTGACGCAGTAGTTGGAAAGATACAGCGGTGCGAACATCACGATGCGGTTGCCGTAGAACGCCAGCTTGATCTCGTTGGCGAGCTTGTACATCTCCTCGATCTTGTCGGGGAGGTCGCAGGCGAGCAGCACCGACGCCTCGCGGTGGTCAAGCCCCGCGCAGGTGACGCCATTGCCGCTTTTGCGCGGGCGCGCCTTGTCGAGAATCGCGTCGATCAATTCGACGTTGCGCTTGTTGGCTTCGGCATAGGCGATGGTGTCCAGGATCTCCTGATCGTGGATGAATTCCTCCGCCTTGAGGGATTTGGGGTTATAGATCGCCATGTTTTTTGCTCCTTTCTTGCCGGTCAGATCGCTCTTTCCGGTCAGAGGGGGTTTTTTATGGTCAATCCGCCGTCTCCTTCGCTTTTAGGACGTTTTTAGTTTATTCGTCCTCAAACACGTTTGAATAGGCGGTTTTGACGCTCAGTCCTTCGACGTTGCCGAGTTTTCCGGCCAGCGCCGAGATCGCGTCCTGCGGCGCGTCCAGCGCCACGGACACCAGGTTGATGCCGCGCTGCCGGTGCGGGATGCCCATCCGGCCGATGATATAGGGGGCGTAGCCGTGCAGCAGCGTGTTCATCTGCTCCACCGCTTCCGGCTTTTCCACAATGATGGCCATGACCGCGACTCTCGTGCGCATCGTCGTTCTTCCTCCTTATACCCGTTGTTTCCAAGGATATAACTGTATCATACGCCAAATTTTTCACAAGCGCAAGGGGGGGAAGCTCTTTCTCACGCCTGCGGCCTGCCAAAGAGAAAGCCCGAAAAAAGCCGTGGCGAGATGGGGGCAGATATGATAAAATGGAAAAGAGATCTTTGTTTTTTGCGGCCCGTCTGATTTTCACCGCGGGCCTTGTCATACGGAAAGGAATCCCCGCCATGATCGTGATGCAAACCAACCAACTGACCAAATCCTTCGGCGTGAACGAAGTGCTCAAGGGAATCAACCTCACCGTGCAGGACCGCCACCGCGTGGGCCTGGTGGGGAGCAACGGATCGGGCAAGTCCACGCTGCTGAAAATCCTCGCGGGCAAGGACCACTATGACAGCGGCACGCTGAGCATGACGCGCGGGCTGCGCATCGGCTACCACACGCAGCTGGACGACCTGACCTCGCCGCTGACCGTCTGGCAGGAGATGGAGACCTGCTTTGAGGACACCTTCCGCATGGAGGAAAAGCTGCGGGAGATGGAAGCGCGCATGGGCGAGATCCATGAGAGCGACCCGGAGGGCTTTGCGCGCCTTTCGGAGGAATACACGCGCCTGACCGACCGCTTTGAGGAAGAGGACGGCTACGCCTGGCGCTCCCGCCTGCAGGGCGTGCTGACCGGATTGGGCTTTACCTCCGCGCAGTATGAGCAGACGGTTGCCTCCCTCTCCGGCGGCGAGCGCACGCGGCTGAAGCTGGGCAAGCTGCTGCTGGCAAAGACCGACCTGCTGCTGCTGGACGAGCCGACCAACCACCTCGACCTCAACTCCATGCAGTGGCTGGAGGATTATCTGCGCGCCTATAAGGGCGCGGTCGTCGTCGTGTCGCACGACCGCTATTTCCTCGATGCGGTGTGCAACTCGATTGCGGAGCTGTCCTTCGGGCGCATCGAGCAATACGAGGGCAACTACACGCGCTACTTAAAGCTCCGCGAGGAGGTCATGGTGCGCCGCATGAAGGAATACACCCTCCAGCAGAAGGAAATCGCGCGCGAGGAGGCCATCATCGCGCAGTTCCGCGCCTACAACACCGAGGCGGCGCACATCAAGGCCAAGAGCCGCGAAAAGCGCCTGAACATGATCGAGCGCGTGGACAAGCCCGTGGAGGAGCACAACGTCTATTTCCGCTTCCACGCCGGGCGCGGCACGGGCAACGACGTGTTGATGTGCGAAAATCTTTCCAAGTCCTTCGGCGCGCGGCGGCTCTTTCACGATTTGAACCTCCATGTCCGCGCGGGGGAGCGCATCGCGCTGCTCGGCGCAAACGGCGTGGGCAAGACCACGCTGCTCAAGATTCTGACCGGGCGGGAGAGGCCCGACACGGGCGAGGTGCGCTTCGGCTCCGGCGTGGAGGTCGGCTACTACGACCAGCAGCAGGAGGGCCTGAGCCCCGATAAGACCGTGCTGGACGAGGTGTGGGACGATTTCCCGCGCATGGAGCAGACCCCCATCCGCAACGCGCTGGCGGGCTTCCTGTTCACGGGGGACGACGTGCTGGCGCCGGTTTCGACGCTCTCCGGCGGCGAGCGCGGGCGCGTGCTGCTGACGAAGCTGATGCTGCGGCAGGATAACTTCCTGATCCTGGACGAGCCCACCAATCACTTGGACATGGACAGCCGCGAGATGCTTGAAACCGCGCTGCTCGGCTTTGAGGGGACGATTCTGACCGTCTCCCACGACCGCTATTTCATCAACCGCATCGCCGACCGCGTGCTGGTGATGGAGCCGGACGGCGTGACGGAATATTTGGGCAACTACGACGACTACCTCGAAAAGCTGGCGCAGAAGAACGCGCCGGAGGAGGAGCTTGCCCCGCAAAAGACCAAGACCGCCCTGCGCGAGGAGAAAAAGCGCGAAAAGGCCGCCATCGAGGCTGCGCGGCGCGAAAAGGCGCGCATCGCCAACCTGGAGACGCAGATCACCGATCTGGAAGAGCAGATGACGAAGCTGGAAATCGAGATGAGCGACCCGGAGGCCTATCAGGACAACGCGCGGGCGCAGAGCATGAACAAGCGATACAACGACCTGCAAAAGAAAATTGCAGACCTTTACGAAGAATGGGAGCAGGCGCAGTCCTGACGCCCGCATAAAGAGAGAAGTTCAGGGGGAAAGACCATGTTTGATCCGCAGTATTATCCCTATGCCTCCCGCCGCCATCTGGTCTACGGCCACCGCGGCATGGTGGCTTCGTCCCACCCGCTGGCCACGCAGGCAGGGCTGAAGATTCTGCACGAGGGCGGCAACGCCGTGGACGCGGCGCTGGCGACCGCCGCGGCGCTGACCGTGGTCGATCCCGCCAACAACGGCGTGGGCGGCGACTGCTTCGCCATCGTCTCGATGAAGGGCGAAAAGCTGGCGGGGCTCAATTCCAGCGGTTTTTCCCCGGCGCTGCTGACGCGGGAGCGCGTCAAGGCCGAGGGCTTTGACCGCATCCCCAAACAGGGCTGGCTGCCGGTGACGGTGCCCGGCGCGCCCGCGGGCTGGGCGGCGCTGCACGAGCGCTATGCCACCCGCCCCATGGCCGAGCTGTTCGCCCCTGCCATAGAGCTGACGCAGGGCTACGCGCTTTCTCCCGACAACGCGCCCATCCTCAATCACTTCACCAAGGTCTTTGACGGCAAGCCCCTGCTGGACGAATGGGTTAAGGCGTTCAACCCGAACAAGAAGATATTCCGTGCGGGCGACCTCTTTGCCCCCGTGCAGATGGGCGATACGCTGCGCAGACTGGCGGAATCCGACTGCCGCGACCTTTACGAGGGCGAACTGGCCATGACCATCGACGCCTACAGCCGCCGGACGAACGGCACGCTGCGGGCGGAGGATCTGGCGGCCTACGCGCCGCGCTGGGTCGAGCCCGTTGGCACATCCTTCCGCGGATACGAAGTGTGGGAGCTGCCGCCGAACGGGCAGGGCATGACCGCGCTGATCGCGCTGAACGTACTGGACGCGCTGCCGCTGCACGGCGCGGACCCCGTGGAAAAAGTACATATGCAGATGGAGGCGGTCAAGCTGGCCTTTGCCGACGCGCTGCACTACATTGCCGACCCGGCGTTCATGCGCATCCCGGCGCAGCAGCTGCTCTCCAAAGAGTACGCCAAGAGCCGTGCCGCGCTGATCACGGACGAGGCAAAGGTCTACGCCCACGGTTCGCCGCTCAAGGGCGACACGGTGTATTTCTGCTGCGCGGACGGGCAGGGCAACAGCATCTCGATGATCCAGAGCCTGTATCAGGGCTTCGGCTCCGGCGTGACCATCCCCGGCACGGGCATCTGCCTGCAGGACCGCGGCGCGTGCTTCTCGATGCAGCCCGGCCATGCCAACGAGGCCGCCCCGCGCAAATACCCCTACCACACGATCATCCCCGGCTTCCTCACCCGCGACGGGCAGCCGGTCGGCCCCTTCGGCATCATGGGCGGCTATATGCAGCCGCAGGCGCACACGCAGGTGATGGTGCATCTGCTGGACGAGGGGCTGAACCCCCAGGCCGCGCTCGACGCGCCGCGCTTCTGCTGGAACGAGGGCCTGAAGTTCGACCTGGAGCCGGGCTTTAACCCCGCTGTGGTGGACGCGCTGCGCCGCCGCGGCCACGAGATCAGCGTGATTACCGGCGGGCAGTACGGCCGCGGCCAGATCATCGCCCGCGCAGGCGAAGGCGAAAGCTGGGTCGGCGCTACCGAACCGCGCGCCGACGGCTCGGTGATCGGCTTCTGATCTCCCCTATTCCCTTCATCCCCAAAAACGCCAACCCGACGTAACCGTTTCGGTCACGCCGGGTTATTTTTTCTCAATTAGCTCCCCTTCTCAAGGAGAATTGTCGCCGCAGCAGACTGAGGGGTTGCCCTCGGCTCCCTTTCGCAGGCCGCAAAGCGGCTGAAGGTCGAGCGTTTTGGAGCAAAGGCCATAGTATGGCTTGATGGAGGCCGCGAACGCGGCTGAAGCTCGAGCGTTTCGGCTTGCCGAATAAGCCGAGCGGAACACCGGCGCACCGAAGGTGGGTCGGTGCGGAATCGGAAAATAAGCCGACCGCAACACCGGCACAGCTCGAAGAGCTGAGTCGGTGCGAAGAATGTAAGGGGAGCTGGCTGCCGCAGCAGACTGAGAGGTTGCCCTCGGCTCCCTTTCGCAGGCCGCAAAGCGGCTGAAGGTCGAGCGTTTGGAGAAAAGAGTACGGTGTACTCTTTTCGGAAAATAAGCCGACCGCAACACCGGCGCAGCTCGAAGAGCTGAGTCGGTGCGAAGTTACCCGTAGGGTTCGCACAGCGAACCTGAAGGTCGAATGTTTTGTAGAAAAGGCCATACCATGGCCTTTTCTACAAAACATTCGACCGCAACACCGGAACGTCCCAAAGGGGCGTTTCGGTGCGAAGGGGGGAGCTGGCTGCCGCAGCAGACTGAGGGGCTGTCGTTTCTCACCAAAGGGTCTAGCGTTCTTTGAACGAACTAGGGGAAAATTCTCCCTTGGGGCAACCCTTCCGTCAGACGTTCTTCGTCCCCCTCTTCTTCACGCCCTGCCGTCCCGCGAGCTGTTCGGCGCGTCGCTGTTGTAGCTGCGGTTCTTCATCAGCGCAAACAGCTCGGCCTTGGTGCGCGTGCCGTCCCAAACGCCCTGCACGCAGTCCATGTATTCCGCCGCGCGGCGCTCGGCGCGGTCGAGCAGCTCGTACACGCTGTCCCGCCGGGGCACGTCGGGCGCCTGCGCGTCGCGCCATTCCCGGTGGGAAAGGTTCATGTAGTCGCAGGTGGGCAGCACCGTGGGCGCACAGCGGGAGGTCAGCAGGTTTTTCATGTGCAGCGTTTTTTCCAGCCCGCGCCAGAGCTTCCGCTTGAAGGAGGTGGGGTGCGAGATGAATCGCTTGCCCAGCCGCAGGTGCCGGAACGCCTCGCGGAACTGCCCGCGCGCCACGCGCAGCGGCGCATACGCCCGGTAGACCGCGCCGCAGAGCAGCTCGTCGATCTCCTTTTCCTCCTGCTTATCGATCAGGAACACGCCGAAGTCCTTCATCGGCGGCTCCATGCCCCAGCGCGCGCCCGTGTCCTTTAAGTACAGCGTCGCATCGATCGCCTGTTCCAGCATGCCGTGGCCGCCCGTGTAGCCGAAATTCTGCCCCTTGCGGCATTGGTCATAAATATAAGGATGCAGAATCTGATCCAGCGCATAGTGCGTAAAAAAGCCCAGCGTATAGGCCTTCTGCACGCTCGTCTCCGCGCCCGCGACCAGCTCCCAGAGGAACTCCGGGCAGCGCACCGCGTGCAGGTGCAGCCCCAGCTTGCGGAAGGAGAAGCCCCGCGCCTTGCAGCGCCAGAAGCCGTGGAAGAACATCGGGTCCGGCCCTTCCGCGCCCGTCAAAAAGGCCGCGGGGCGCTCCGCCGCCGTGCTCTCGATCAGCTCCGCCGCGCGCTTGGCCACCCGTTCGTGGGCATAAAACTCCGCCATTCTTCCACCTTCTTTCGCGCTTACTCTCTTTATTATACCACAAATCCCGCTGCCCCGCAGAACAAAAAGCGCCCGGCAAACTTTCGCCGGGCACGCTTTTTTCTATTATTCCCACTCCACCCGCGCCGGCGGAATGGGCGACAAATCGTAGAGGACGCGATAGACGTTGGGCACTTCGGACAGCATCCTGGCTGCCGCGCGTTCCGCCGCGTCCTGCGGCAGGCGCAGCACATGGGGGCGCTCTTCACTCGTGCCCGTGACCACGCGCAGCGCCAGCACATAGCGGGGCGCATCGCTTTGGAAGGCTTCGGCAAAGTCCGTCAGCACGACGAAGGCCCGCATGTTGGGCTTTTTCAGGCCGGATTCCGCCACCGTCTCCTGCAAAATCGCATCCGCCGCGCGCAGAATGGAGAGCTTCTGCGCATTGACCGCGCCCATGCAGCGCAGCGCAATGCCCGCGCTGGGGTAGTGCTGCCGCTGGCAGATCTCCTCCGGCACGGAAAGCGCCGCCGCCACCGCGCGCACCTCGTCCTTGAACAGCTCGCGCAGCGGCTCCGCAAAGGGGATGTCCCCCGGCAGGGCGCTGGATGCGTGCCCCTCCAGCACGTCGGGATAGTTCGTCGCGCGGATCACCGTCACGCGCCCGCCCAGCCGCGCCGCCTCGTCCGCAATGCGGTCGCTGATGAACTGCGCCACGGCCTTTCGCTTGGATTCGGGCGTGACGCAGCCTTGCAGCTGGTCCATCATGCGTCCGGCTGCGTTGATCTGGCGGATCTCCAATCCCAGCCCTTTGCCGATCAGCGAACGGATGCGCTCCACCTCGCCATCCGGCTCCAGACCTTTGTCGATCACCAGGCAGTGCAGTCGGTCGCCCACCGCGCGCCGCGCCAGGCACGCCGCCGTGGTGGAATCCACGCCGCCGCTGAGCACGCAGACCGCCTGCCCGTCGCCCACCGCTGCGCGGATTTCCCGCACCGTCTGCTCGATAAAGCTCTCGCAGTTGTAATTCGGCTCCAAATGCAGCACGTTCCACAGGAAGTTGCCGATGATCTCGCTGGCCTCGACGTCGTGCGCCTCCGGGATGAACTGGAAGCCGGCGCTGACGCCCTTTCCGTCGTCAAAGGCGATGGTCGCGCCCTCGCAGACCGAAAGCGTGCGGCAGCCCTGCGGCAGCGAGAGGTATTCCGCGCTGTCGATCATGCGCATACCGCCGTCCACGCCGGAGCAGACGCCGATGTTGGCAAAATGCACGTCCTTGAGCTGGCTCGTCACGGCGTGGCCGGTGATCTCGCCGCCCAGCGCTTCGCAAAGCGATGCGCACGCCCCGCCGAAGGCCAGCACCGGCAGCCCCTTGGCGCGCAGCGCGTCGATGCTGCTGCGCACCGCGTCGTCCGCCGCGCCGATCACCACCGCGCCGCGCGTCTCTTCCGGAATCTCAAGCTTCGCCCCGGCCTGCGTCGGCACGCAGAACACGCCCGCGCTGCGGATGCCGCGCACCATCGCAAAGCCCTCGCGCCCGCCGGTGCTCACCACCAATACCTGCCGCTCCATCATCGCATTGCCTCCTTCTTAAAATTCGTTTCAGAGCCCGTCCTCACCCTTGCTGCATTCATACGCGCTCATCGCTGCATTGTAAACGTCCAAATAAGGCACATGGTTCGCGCGCGCCAGCGCCGCCGCCTGTTCGTATTCCGGGCAGGCGCGGCCGGTGCCCTCCGCAATCTTGACTGTGATCTCGCCGTATTCGGTCGAAACCCTTTCAAAGCGGCGCTTCTGCATCATGCGGCGCATGTGCGAGATGCGCACCCCCAAGGTGGTGGACTCGTTCAGCAGCAGGTTGCCCAGCTTTTCCTCGTCCTCAACCCTGGCCACCACCTGCGCCATCAGGCCGGGGCGGCTCTTTTTCATCGTCAGCGGCACGAAGGACACGTCCAGCGCGCCCTCCGCCATCAGGCGCTCCATCAGATACCCGAAGGCCTCGCCCGTCATGTCGTCGATGTTGGCGGCCAGCACGGCCACCTCGGGGGCTACGCTTTTTTTGTGTCGTGACCGATGAAGACGCGCAGCGCGTTCAGGGTATCCATCTCGCGCACGCCCGCGCCGTAGCCGACCGATTCGACCTCCATCACGGGCATCCGGCCGAACTCATCGGCCATGGTCTTGACGATCGCCGCGCCCGTGGGAGTGCAGAGCTCGCCGCGTCCCGGCCCCATGAAGTAAGGCTCGCCGCGCAGGATCTCCGCCACGGCGGGGGCGGGCACCGGGAACAGGCCGTGCGCACACTGCACATAGCCCGTGCCGACATTGATCTTCGAGCAGACGATGCGGTCGGGCTTGAGCTGGTGCAGCAGAATCGCCGCGCCGCACACATCCACGATCGCGTCGATCGCGCCCACCTCGTGGAAGTGCACCTCGTCCACCGTCGTGCCGTGCATCTTGGCCTCTGCCTCGGCCAACGTGCGGAAGATCTTCTTGGCCGTCTCCTTGACCTCCGGCTCCAGATCGCTCTGCTCGATCACAGCCGTCACGTCGGAAAGCCCGCGGTGAACGTGCTCATGGGTGTGCCCGTGCTCATGGTCGTGCTCGTGGTCATGGTCGTGCTCGTGGTCATGGTCATGCTCGTGGTCATGGTCATGCTCGTGGTCATGCTCATGCTCATGTTCATGGTCGTGGTCATGGTCGTGGTCATGTTCGTCATGATCGTGGTCATGGTGATGCTCATGATCGTGGTCGCCGTGAACATGATCGGTCGCCACGTCCACATGGGTGCTCATCACGCCGTTTTTGAGCTTTTTCTGGATGTGCAGGTGGAAGGCGTCGCCCAGATTGAGCTTGGCCAGATCGCGCTTGAGGGCTTCCGCGTCGCCGCCCGCGTCGAGCAGCGCGCCCATGGTCATGTCTCCGCTGATGCCGGAAAAGCAGTCAAAATACAGGATCTTCATTTTTCTTCCTCCTTATAAGCGGCAAAGCCGGTGTGATTGATCTGCGATGCGATGTAACCCGCGCCGAAGCCGTTGTCAATATTGACCACGGAGATGCCGCTGGCGCAGGAATTGAGCATGGTCAGCAGCGCGGACAGCCCGCCGAAGTTCGCGCCGTAGCCCACGGACGTGGGCACCGCGATGACGGGACGATCCACAAGACCGCCCACGACGGAGGGCAGCGCGCCCTCCATGCCCGCCACGACGACGAGCGCATTGGCGCGCATCATGGTCTCTGCGCTGGCGAGCAGCCGGTGCAGCCCCGCCACGCCCGCGTCATAGACGCGATCGACGGTATTGCCCAGCACCTCCGCGGTGATGGCGGCTTCCTCCGCCACGGGCAGGTCGCTGGTGCCCGCCGTCACGACGCAGATATGCGTTTCGGGCTTGACGGTTTCTCTCCGCTTCACCACGACGATGCGCGCGTCCCTGTGGTACTCCACATCGTCGTCTAAATCGCGCACGGCCTCGTAGTGCTCGGGGCGCACGCGGGTGAGCAATATGTTCTCCGCGCCGCGACGGAGCATGGCCTGGGTGATGCCGCGGGTCTGCTCGGGGGTTTTCCCCGCGCAATAGATGACCTCGGCCACCCCCTGGCGCAGCGCGCGGTGATGATCGACCCGCGCATAGCCCAAATCCTCAAACGGTTCCAGCCGCATCTCGATCACGGCGTCCTCGATGCTCAGCTTGCCGTCCTTGACGCGGGACAGGATCTCTCTTACGTCTTTCATCGTCTCTTCTCCCCCACCCTTCAGTCCCGGCCTTGCGGCCGGGCCAGCTCCCCTCAAGGGGAGCCTTTCTATCTCCAGTTTCGCTCTTTATTTTCCCTTTGCGCGCGCAGATGCGGTTTCGGCCCCGTTCGTTCCTGAAGCGGTGTGGCAGGAACCCGGCAGGGGTGCGCCGCCGCGTCCGACGGAACGGAGGCTGCGGCGCGCGCGGAGCGCGCAGCGCGGGCCCGGCGCAAGACGGGCACGCGGCGGCGCACCCCCGAAGGAGCACTCGGTTCCGGCTTCCGCCGTCCGCCCTTCGTCTCCCGTTCCCGTTTTCTCCGCCTCCGCGCTTTACTTCTTTTCGTCCAAGTGGATATTCAGCGAACCCATCCGGTAGCCGCTCAGATCGAGCGCGGCGAAGTCGAAGCCGCAGGCCTTGACCGCCTCGGCGACCTCCTGCGCGCGCTGCGCCACGGCGAGGATGTCCTCCTTCGGCACCTCGATGCGCGCCACGTTGCCGTGCGCCCGAACGCGCACCTGCGTCAGCCCCATCGCAAACAGCGCGGTCTCCGCAAGATCGATGCGCCGCAGCACGGCTTCCTCCAGCTTTGTGCCGTAGGGAATGCGCGTCGCCAGGCAGGCCAGGGCAGGCTTTCCCGCCGTGGGCAGGCCGTAGAACGCGGAGCGCTGGCGGATCTCCGCCTTGGTCATGCCGAGCTCCTTGAGCGGGCTGGATACGCCCAGCTCCTTCAGCGCGCGCATACCGGGGCGGTAATCGCCCACGTCGTCGGCATTGGAGCCGTCGGCCAGCGTGTCAAAGCCGTGCGCCCGCGCATAATCCCACAGCGCGGTGAACACCGCCGTCTTACAGATATAGCAGCGGTCGGGCGGATTGTCGCACAGGCCGGGCACGGCGTGCATGTCCATCGGCAGCACCACCAGGTGCGCGCCCATGTCCCGCGCATAATCCTCCGCCTCATGCTCCTCCCGGCGGGAGTGCAGCTGCGCCTGCGCGTGCATGGGCAGCACGTTATCGCTCCCCAGCGCGTCTATCGCCACGCGCAGCAAATATGTAGAATCAACGCCACCGGAAAACGCGATGGCGATGCGGCCCTTTTCCCTCAACCATTCGATCAGTTTTGCTTCCTTTTCCTGAGCATCCATTGGGCATTCTGCCTCCTTTTCGGCTTATTATACCACATCCCCCCTCGCGCAAAAAGCCCCGCAGCGGACAGTTTCGTCGCTGCGGGGCAGTTGTTACAATATATTTACCTTTTCGGTAGGTTTTAGGCTTTATCCTTTATTTGCCCAGCACGCGGCTGACAGGATCCATGGGATCGGGCTCAACCGCGCCCAGGTATTTGCAGGCTTCGGAAAGAATCTGGCTGTAAGAGCCGAACGCGCCCGCGACATGGTGGATGTAGGGCCCAAAGACCAGCTTTTCCTCCCACTTTTCCCAGTCGCTGACCTTGACCCAGACGTAGGTGCCGCCCTTGGCGGGGCCGTCCACAGCCTTGCCCTGGCCGCTCATCAGGGTGTACTTGCCCTCCAGCGCGTCCATGCGGCAGATGGTCACATCGCCGTTGCGCAGCTCAAACTGACCCTGGCCGCCCTCGGCGATGGCGGGCTTGCTGCCCGGATGCGCCAGCGACACGGGGAACGGTCCGCAGTGCCAAAACAGCTCGGTGTTGTCGTCGTTGGCATTGCGCACGGTGATGTCCGCAAAGAAGATGGGCTCTCTGCCCAGCGTCGCGGCCTGGAGCATCACGGCGGAAACCGCGCCCAGCACGTCGCTCTCGCACGCGCAGGGGATGCCCAGATCCGCCAGCATGCCGATCACCTGGCAGCCGCCCACGCCGATGGCCTGACCCAGCACGGTCCAGCATTCCAGCGCCACGCCGTCGGACTTGGAGGCCTTCACCTTGTCGATCAGCGCCAGCTTCAATGCCTGCTGCGCGCGCTGCTTATCGATGGGCATGGCGGAAACATCCACCTTGGCAGTGTATTCCTTTACGCCCGCCTCCACCTCTTCGGTGCGGGTTTCGAGGATCTTCTGCACATCCTTGGCCAGGATTGCGGAGGTATAGGGCGTCACTTCGATGCCGAAGTTGCGCAGCAGCTCGTCCTCGTTGTAGATGACGGAAAGGAACGGCTGCGGGCGAGAGCCGACCGACAGGATGCGCATGCCGCGCGCCTTCTTGACGACCGCCGCCACGGAACAGAAGTCGATAAAGCCCTTTTGGAACATCTCGCCGTCCACATCGCTGTTGATGATGTAGGAGAACGGCACGCGGTAGCGCTGTAGGCACTTGGTGGAGGCCAGCGTTCCGCACTGGGTATCGCGGTCGCGCATACCGGGCATGGGCAGCGGGTCGCGGTTGCCCCAGACCAGCACGGGCAGCTTCATCATCGCGCCCAGCCGGCCGACGACTTCCTCGTTGCCGAAATCGCAGTGCGGCATGAACAGCGCGTCCGCCTTCTGCTCCAGCAGGTATTCGCGCACAGCGTCCAGCTGATCCGCATCATAGAGGATGCCTTCGGGCAGCACGCCCTCCAGATCGCACAGCGCAACCGCGTCGGGCGCAATCTGCCTGCACTTGTTCAGGAAGAGGTTTTTCTGCTCCAGTGCGGAAACCATGTCCGTGAATCCGCGCTTGATGGGAACGATACCGATCTTGACGAATTTTTCCATTGAGTAGCCCCTCCGTTTCGTTTATTTTGAATCTTTTGCTTCAAATTCTTTTTTGAAAAATCAGGCGTTAAAGGTTTCGTAGAGCTTGGTCTTTTCCTCGATCAGGCTGCGGTCGCATTCGCCGGTGGCCATGAAGTCTTTGACCATCTGCAAGGTGGGCGTGGCGGCTCTTCCGCCGATGCCGGTGCACTTGATGGCGGAAACCGCGTTGGCAAACTGCGCGCACTGATCGGGCGGGAGCTTTTCCTCCATCATCGCGTAGAGGAAGCCGCCGTGGTAGACGTCGCCCGCGCCGAGGGTATCGACCACCTTGACCTTGTAGCCGGGCGCGAAATAATAGCCGTCCTTCCACGCCACGACCGAGCCCTTGTCGCCCAGCGTAAACACCACGATGCGCGGACCCTTTTCCATCACGGAGCGGAGGTTCTTTTCATATTCCTCGCTGTCGCCGAAGAGCTTGGTGTAGTAGAACTCCGAGCCGATGAATACGTCGATCTCCGGCAGGAACTGCTGCGCCTGCTCGGAATAGCCGTCGCCGTCATAGCATACGGTGCCGCCGTTTTCATGTATGATCTCCGCCAGCCGGTGGGAAACCGCGTCCGGGTTTTCCAGATGCAGCACCTTGTGCCGGCGCACAAACTCCTCGTCGATGTCCTCTACGGTGTATTTGCGCACCGTGCCGGGGCGGGAGATGATGTTGCGTCCGTGGGTGATGGGGTCGGAGAGCACGAGCGAGAAATAGTTGGTGCCGTCGCGCACCATGCGGCTGGTATCGACATTGTACCGGCCATAGTCCTTGACGAGGAAATCGCCGTAGCTGTCCGCGCCGACGGTGCCGATCATCGAGGACGCACCGCCGAGCTGACCGAAGGCGGTCAGCGCCGAGGACACCTTTCCGCCGCCCTGCCAGCTGGTCTGCAGCATCCGCGCACCCTCGTCCTTCTTCGTGGGCAGGTGGTCGATGTGCACCAGGTTGTCGATAAACGGCGTGCCGTAGGCAATCAGATCTCTTTTCATGGGGTTTCAACCTTCCTGAGAAAACTCGCTGTATTTTTCTTCAAATTCTTCCTTGGTCATGCCGAATTCGATCAGGTCCCAATAGCGCCCCTTGGTATAGCCGACCTCGCGCTGACGGCCCTCGCGCACAAAGCCGAGCCGGTCGTGCAGGCCGATCGAAGCCTCGTTGAATTCATAGGCCGCTGCGTTGCACTTATGGAACCGCAATTCCATAAAGTAAAAGCGCATCAGCAGCAAAATCGCCTCGGAGGCATAGCCCTTGTGGCGGAACTCCTCCTGAATGCCCAGCCCATAGCTGAACGAACCCATGCGCACATCCACGCTGTGGGCATTGATGGAGCCGACGACCTGCCCCTCTTTGTTTTCAATCACGAAGCGGTAGCTTTGCATCTCGCTTTCGCGCTTGATCCTTTCCGGGAAATCCTGCCGCAGCATCCATTCGGGGCGGGGCAGGGGGATGCAGTCGTCGCAGCGGGACATATCGGTATCCTTATTGCGATCGTTTTCGACCCAGATTTCGACGTCCTGCGGCTCCAGCGCGCGCAGGCGCACGCGCTTGCCGGTAAAACAATTCTTCATGGGAACTTTCTCCCTTCCATAAGCCGCAGGCCGCCGTCTGTCTTTTTAGATCAAGCGCAGGCCCTTGGGGTTGACCATGTTGATCTTGTGCTTGACCAGTTCCTTGCAGGCGTCCTTGCAGTCGCACAGCACCTGAAGGCCGCCCTTATTGCCCTTATCCAGCGAGGCCTTCATGGCGTTGGAGAGCGCCATGTTGTATTCGGTGAAAATGTTGAACTTGCTCATGCCCTCCAGTGCGCAGCGGCCGAACTGGTCGTCCGGGATGCCGCTGCCGCCGTGCAGCACGAGGGGCAGATCGAGCGCGGCGCGCAGCTCGCGCAGGCGCTCAAAGGACAGGTTGGGCGTGGCGATGTAGTTGCCGTGGGCGTTGCCGATGGCGATGGCGAGCGAATCGCAGCCGGTGCGCTCGACAAACTCGACGGCCTGCTTGACGTCGGTGTAGTTATCGGGGTTGTTGACGTCGTTGGCATTGCCCGCGTTGCCGACCTTGCCCAGCTCCGCCTCGACCACGATGCCCATCTGGTGGGCGATGTCCACGACCTCCTTGGTCAGGCGGACGTTTTCCTCAAAGTCGTAGTGCGAGCCGTCGATCATCACGGAATCGAAGTGCTTCATGCGGCTGATGCAGATCTCCGCCGTGGGGCAGTGATCCAGATGGAACGCCACCGGCACCTTTACCTTGGAGGCGTAGTATTTGGTGACCATCTCCGCCACCGCGGGATCCATGTTGGTCTCAAAGCCGAAGTAGTGGCCGATCAGCACGGGCATGCCGACTTCCTCCGCCGCCTCGATCGCCCAGCGGATCATCTCATAGTTGATGCAGTTGAACATGGGCGTGCCGTAGCCCTGCTTCAAGCCGTCCTGAAAGATTTCCATCGTCGATACGTAAGGCATGAATTCAAACCTCCCCATGGTTTTTATTTTCTTAACAATATGTTAGCACAGATTTGTTTTCTTCACAATTCCATTTCCCAAATTCCCCTCGTTTTTTTCATATTGTGCAACGCTGTTTTGCAATAATGTTTCGGTTTTGCCTTTCTTTCCTTTGAGCGGACAGCCGGGGAGCGCGCTCCGGTTATTTCCTGCGTTCCGCATCTGCTCCTGTCGCGCGCAGCGTCGTTTCCTGCACGCCGATCTCTGCCGTTTCTTCGGCTCCCTTATGTTTCTTCCCGGTTTTTCGTTTTTCCTCATACAAAAAAGCCCCGGTCTTTCGTCCGGAGCTTTCTGTTTGGCGGAGGGTCAGTCCTTATACCCGATGTACTCGTAATCGACGATCTCGCCCTCGTCGTTCTTCTTTTCCTCGATCAGGTGCACGCCCTCTTCGGTAATCAATTTATCGTCGTAGAGACGGTGCAGCAGCTTCCCCGCGCGCAGGCGCACGTCCTGCTCCTCGTAGCGCACCATGTCCACCAGCCGTTTGACGAGCACAGGACGGGTGTTGCCATGCCGCGCCAGCACATAGGCGGCATCCACGCTGGCGGCCTTGGTCTGCACGAACCACAGCAGCAGCGCGCTGCGGGCGTTGTCGCGGTCGAGCCGTTCGATCAGCGCGGCGATGTATTTCCACAGGCTTTCGTCCATCTGGTTCATGCACGCCATCAGCGACTGGCCGAACTCATCGGCGGCCTTGGGCGGCATCACCTCAAAGAGAATGCCCGTCAGCTCCTCGTTGGGCATGCACTCCATCAGCAGCATCACGCGGCTCACGTCGGAAAAGTTTTCCCCGACATAGCCCGCCAGCGCTTCCTCGCCCTCCAGGCCCTTGGCCGCCAGCGCGTGCGCCGCCTGGACGCGCAGCCTTGCGGGCGCGTTTTCCTCCTCACGCAGGAAGTGGTGCAGCGCCTTGACGGTGCTCACGTCGTCCACCTCGCTCAACAGCGCCAGGATGTCGCGGCAGATGCTCTGCTGCCACATCCGCGTTTTCGACCCCGCGGCTTCCCGCCCGGCCATCTCGCGCAGCAGCTTTTCCAGCGGCGGCACCATCTCGGCGCGTTTCTTGCCATGCAGCGCGGTCAGCACATCGGGCACGAGCCGTTCGTTTTCGAGGGCCTTGAGCAATCCGTCCAACGCCAGGTCGGATTCCATATTGGTCAGCGCGGCCAGCACGGGCTTGGCCAGCTCGTATTTCCCCGTCAGCAGCGCGTCGCAGAGCGCGGGCACGGCTGCGTCGTTGCGGATCTCCGTCAGCGCCTGCTGTGCCGGCTCCCACACCGCGATGTCGTCGTCCGATGCCAGCTGAAGCAGCGCGCGCGCCGCTTCACCGTCGCCGATCTCCGCCAGCGCACGGGCGGCGTCCAGCTGCTTCTGCCCCCTGCGCCGTCTTGCCGTTCGGGTCAGCGCACCGATCTTTCGATTCTTTTTCATATATTCCACACTGAAGATGGACATTCTTCTTCCACTCCCATCTGCGTTTCGCATTCCTGTTTTCCGTTTTGATTATAGCAACAGTTTTCGCAGCTGGCAAGCCGGAGCGCGTCCCCTCTCCCCAATTCCGCGCGCAATCGCCCCAGGAACGGGGAGGCCCGACGCTTCCGCCGCGCAGCGGCGGCGCGGGCGCGGCGCGCAGCGCCGCA
>ERZ827423.1498-NODE-1498-length-22617-cov-3.583149_pt1 | contig 22617 bp, 21 predicted proteins | sample MGYA00519775_ERZ827423 | MGnify/ENA primary metagenome ERZ827423 (study PRJEB31778, sample SAMEA3449296) | human gut metagenome | biome: human gut; feature: human-associated habitat; material: faeces | place: United Kingdom | collected 2010/2012 ...
ATCGTGATCGAGGCCGATGACCGCAAGGCCGCCGAGCTGGCCATGATCGAAAACCTCCAGCGAGAGGACCTGAATCCCATGGAAGAAGCCGCTGGTTTTCAGTCATTGATTGAATCCTACCACATGACTCAGGAGGAGGCCGCCCAGCGGGTAGGCAAATCCCGCAGCGCCGTGACCAATGCCCTGCGGCTGCTGGGACTGACGCCCTCCGTCCGAAAGCTGGTGGAGGAGGGCAAACTTTCCGCCGGTCACGCCCGGGCTTTGGTTCCCCTCTCCCCTTCCCTGCAGGAAAGCGCGGCCAACGCCATTGTCAGCGGCGGACTCTCCGTCCGGCAGACAGAGGCTCTGGTCAAACGGCTTTCCGCTGAGAAGAAAGAGGCGCAGGCCAAAGATCCTGACGAGGTGGATTATCTGGCAGAGGCCCAAAATGAGTTGAAGGCCCGGCTGTGCCGCGGTGTGAAGATCGTTCCCGGCCGCAAAAAAGGTCGGATCGAGCTGGAATATTACGGTGTGGACGATCTGAACGACCTGCTGGACGCTTTGGCTGTCATCAAGGTCTCACAATTAAAGAAAGGACCTCAGGCATGAAATTTGAAAAACGAGCTGACGGAGGCGAGGTGACGCCCGCATCCTCAGAAACGCCGGAAACCGGCAAGAAGCCCGTTATCATCTATATTCTGATCCTGTTCCTGGCGGCATTTCTGCTGATGTTTCTCTCCATGCTGTCCCATCAGCGGAGCAACACGGAGGCACTGGGACAATTGCAGAATTCTGTCTCCGCCATTCAGGAGATCCAGGCAACACAGGAGCAGATCATCGAGCTGCAGAAGCGGCTGGATGAAACAGAAGCAGAACGGGATGAGGCCAAGGAGGAGCTGAAGGTCATTTCTGACAGCATCTCCGATCTGGAGAAAACGTCTCAGGCGCTGCTGGCCCTCTACAATCTTCAGCAGGAGTATCTCACCGGAAATCTGGACGGCTGCCTCCTGACCCTTCAGGAGATCAGCGACCAGCATCTGGACGAGCTTCTGCCCAGCACCAATACGGAAGGCGTTACGCCTCCGGCCCAGCGGTATCAGGAATTAAAAGAAGCGATCTTAAACAAGTAAACATTATCATTACAATTATTTCGATCAAATCGATCAAGGAGAATGAACTATGCTCGACATTAAGTTTATCCGGGAAAATCCCGACATTGTGAAGGAAAACATCAAGAAGAAGTTCCAGGACGAGAAGCTGCCTCTGGTGGATGAGGTCATCGAGCTGGACAGCCAGCGCCGGGCCAACATTCAGGAGGCAGACCAGCTCCGTTCCGACCGCAACCGCCTGAGCAAGCAGGTCGGTATGCTGATGGGTCAGGCCAAGAAGGACCCCAGCAAGCTGGCTGAGGCCGAGGCTGTGAAGAAGCAGGTCACCGATGAGGCTGAGCGGCTGGCCGCTCTGGAAAAGCTGGAAGCTGAGCTGGACGAGAAGGTCCACCACATCATGCTCCAGATCCCCCAGATCATTGACCCCTCCGTGCCCATCGGCCCGGACGATTCCGCCAACGTAGAGGTCCAGCGCTTCGGCGAGGCCAAGGTGCCTGACTTCCCCATCCCCTATCACACCGACATCATGGAGAGCTTTGACGGCATTGATATGGACGCCGCCGGCCGTGTCTCCGGCTCCGGCTTCTACTACCTGCTGGGTGACATTGCCCGTCTCCACGAGGCTGTGCTGGCTTATGGCCGGGACTTCATGATCTCCAAGGGCTTCACCTACTGCATCCCCCCCTTCATGATCCACGGCAACGTGGTGGAGGGCGTTATGAGCCAGACGGATATGGACGCCATGATGTATAAGATCGAGGGCGAGGACCTGTATCTGATCGGCACCAGCGAGCACTCCATGATCGGCCGGTTCATCGACCAGATCATTCCCGCCGAGAAGCTGCCCCAGACGCTGACCTCCTACTCCCCCTGCTTCCGCAAGGAGAAGGGTTCTCATGGTATTGAGGAACGCGGTGTGTACCGCATCCACCAGTTTGAGAAGCAGGAGATGATCGTGGTCTGCAAGCCCGAGGACTCCAAGGCGTGGTACGATAAGCTGTGGAACTTCTCCGTGGAGCTGTTCCGCTCCATGGACATCCCCGTGCGGCAGTTGGAGTGCTGCTCCGGCGATTTGGCCGACCTGAAGGTGAAGTCCTGCGACATTGAGGCCTGGTCCCCCCGTCAGCAGAAGTACTTTGAGGTGTGCTCCTGCTCCAACCTGGGTGACGCCCAGGCCCGCCGTCTGCGCATCCGCTACAAGGATGAAAACGGCAAGATGCAGCTCTGCCACACGCTGAACAACACCTGCGTGGCACCTCCCCGTATGCTGATCGCCTTCCTGGAAAACAACCTTCAGGCGGACGGCACCGTGAAGATTCCCGAGGTCCTGTGGCCCTACATGGGCGGCACCAAGGTTCTGGTCCCGACCAAGAAATAAATTCTTCTCACAGCCCTGTAAAAACAAGAAATCGGCCAAAAGCTACGAATTGTATTATTTGAATAGAATAATACAATTCGTAGTATACCGATACAGCCCATAGCAGACCGCAGAGACCACCGTGGGATCATTTTAGGTCCTGAAAACGTCTCCATTCCGGTCTGCGTTCTGAAACCCTTGCGGCGCAACGGTTTCAGCTTTCAAGATTTTTTGACCAAAAGGAGGTTCTTCCTATGTCCGCACCCGAAAAGAAAAAAAGCTTCATGGGAGAGTTCAAAACCTTTATCGCCCGAGGCAATGTGATGGATATGGCTGTCGGCGTCATCATCGGCGGTGCGTTCGGTAAGATCTCCACTTCCCTTGTGAATGACGTCATCATGCCCCTGATCTCCGTACTCACCGGCGGCGTTGATTTTTCCAACTGGAAGATCGTGCTGAAGGCCGCTGTTGCCGGAGCCGACGGGGTGATCGATCCCGCTACGGAGGTTGCCATCAAATACGGCAGCTTCCTGGCCACCATTCTGGATTTCCTCATCGCCGCTGAGCGTGGGCACGCGGATCTGCACCACATGTCCCTCGGCGCCGGAGGAAGAAATGGTGAACTGGCTGATGCCCTGATTGCGCAGAGCCGTTTCCACATCGGCCTGGTTAAAGGCGGCGCCCATGTCGTACTGAATATTGAGGCCGCCCGCGAAGTCAATGCCATAGTTGATGCCATAGCCCAGCAGCGACATCACCAAAGCGGTCACCAGAATGGCGGCGGAAACGCACAGGCAGACACGGGCGCGCTTCTGAATTTTCATATTACTTCGCCTCCCCTTCAACAGCGGCGTCTGCGGCGGGTTTAACCGCTACAAACAGCCTGGGCTCATGGAACACGCGCACAAAGCGCGTGAGCAGGAAACGCGTGACCACAATGGCCGTGATCATGCTGGTGATTACGCCCAGCAGCAGCGTCGTGGCAAAGCCCTGCACCGAGCCGGTGCCATAGAACAGCAGCACCACGGCGGCCACCGGCGTCACCACCGCCGCCGTCAGGTCCGGCAGCTTGTGGGCCAGCAGGTCCTCCGTCAGGGCGGCGTTGTCGTCAAGGATCTTCCGCAGTTCCCCGGACCGGCTGCCGGTGAAGAAACCCAGGGGCAGCTCCATCAGATGGGCCACCCCGGCATAGCGCATGTTCCGGGCCGTCCGGAAGGCGGCGATGTGAGTGCACATCAGGGCGGCGAAGTACAGCAGGATGTTGGCCACGGCGAACCACACCGCCATCCAGCCCCAGCGGGCCAGGCCCTCCGCCTCCGTGACCGCGGGAAAGACCGCCAGCACCTGCCGGGCCACCAGCCACACGCAGACGTAGGGGAGGAGTCCCAGCACGGCGGCGATGCCGGACAGGATACAGCCCAGCACCGTCAGTTTCCGATGGCCGCCGGCATAGGCCAGCAGCCTGGTGAGATTGGATCGTTTCTTCAAGAGAATCCCTCCTTCGGTGAGTTTTACTCGATAGTTAGTTAAAGCTAACTATCGGTCAAAAAAGATGAGGGTTATTCCCCCATCAGTTTTTGCCACCCGGCCATGTAAAATTCCCGCAGCTGGCGGATATACTGCTTGGCGTGGTCATAGGGCATGTCGTGGACCACCACCTCGAACACGGCATTGAACATGCCGCTGGCAATGATATGGCACAGCTGATGGTCCAGCGCCGGTACCTCCCGGCCCAGGTCCCGCAGGACCTGGATGTAGTGTTCCGTATACTCCACTTCCACCTCCACCATGCGGTGGACAAAGTGCTCGTAGGAGGTGCCCTCGGCGCGGCCGATCAGCAGCTTCATGGGCTCCGGATGCTGGTACATGTAGTCCACCATCCAGTCCACGCAGGCGGAGGACTCCACCCCCATATGGCTGGGCTGTTCCGCCTCCGGCAGTTCGGCAAAGGTGGTCTGGGCCTCCATGAACCGGCCCATGAGGGCGGCGGCGTGGGGCTCCACGATGGAGGCGAACAGCGCCTCCTTGCTGGAGAAATAGCCGTAAAACGCCCCTGTGGTGACGCCGGCGTTCTTTACGATCTGCCGCAGAGAGGCCCCCTGAAAGCCCTTGTCCAGAAACTCCCGGACAGCGGCCCGCTGGATCTGATCCCGGGTGGTACGTGATTCCTGTCCCATATGCCCTCCACATAACAATGTTATATAACGATGCTATGTTACAGCATCCCTCGGTAAATGTCAAGAGAAATCTGCCGGCAGAGGAAGGTACCTCCGGCCGGGCAGGCGGGGAGAGGGTGCCCCCGGCTGATGTCGGCCCGCCGCCGGCGCGGCCTTCCTTCGATATTTTTCCCTTGCCGAACGAGAAAAGGCAACGTATAATAGAGGGCGACGCGTAAACAGCACAGATGATTTGGAAGACCCAAAAGGAGATGCGCCCACCGCTGAGGCGGGGGAACTGTGACGCTGGACAGGAGAGTCGTATGGAACAAAACACATCGCTTGCCAGCAGGATCCGTAAGGAGCTGCTCCAGGAACTGGTATCTGGGATTTATCAGGAGGCCACCCGCCTGCCGCCGGAGGTGGAGATCGCTGCCCGCCTGGGAGTCAGCCGCACGGCGCTGCGGGACGCGCTGGCCACATTGGAGCAGGAGGGATTCATCAGCCGGAGAAAGGGGGTCGGCACCATCGTCAACCGCCATGTACTGGCAGTCAAGACCCGGATGGATCTGGAGGAGGAGTTCCTCTCCATGGTGGAATCCGCGGGGAAAAAGGCCGCCCAGGACAACTGCACCTATCGGGAGACCACGGCATCCCCGCAGGAGGCGGCATGCCTGAAGCTGCCGGAGGGGGCACCGATCTTTGAAATCTCCCGTCTGATTACTGCGGACGGCGAGCCGGCCATCTACTGTGTGGACACCTTTTCCAAAGATCTGCTGCTCACCGAAGACTATGATCCCCAGGTGCTGTACCGGCCGGTGTTTGAGTTTTTGGAGACCTACTGCGGGATTGAGGTATATATGGATCTGACGGAGGTCCGGGCGGTGGAGGCCAGTCCGGAGGCTGCTCGCCAGCTGCAGGTGCCGGTGGGGTCCCCGCTGCTGCATATGGACGAGACAGGGTATGACTTCTGGGGCCGCCCGGTGCTGCACTCGATGGAGTACTACCGGGACCGGGCCTTGCGGCACACAGTCCTGCGCAAGAAAATCTGAAGCCGCATCTTATTCCAACGCTGTTCACCAGATGGTGAACAGCGTTGTTTTTTTGCGAGAATCACCAAAAATAAAATCAAAGTACAGATATTGTGCACAAAAGTGCTAAAGCAAAAAACGCAAATTTAACAGGATGGACAAAACTCGAGGGAAAACCTTGACAAAACGCCGTCAGATGATATTCTTTTAAGTAATTCCAGTTAGTAATACTTATTTTGAGACACCTGTCCGCTGCAGACACAATGGGAAAAAGAGGAAAGGAAGTTGAAGATGATGAAGCTGAAAACACTCACCGCTCTTGGACTGACCCTGGCATTGACCGCAGGCTGCCTGGCAGGCTGCGGCGGGACCTCTGACACGGAAGAGGGTTCCGCCGGAGATGACGCCAAGGCGGAGACCGCCGAAAAGACCCGGATCGCCCTGGTGCTCCCCGGAAAAAAGGATGACGTCTCCTTCAACCAGGCCATGTACGAGGGCATGATGGAGTATGCGGATGCCCACGCTGACGAGGTGGAGGTCCGCGTGGTAGAGGGGATCTACGACGTCTCTGACATCGAGCCCACCCTCATCGAGTATGCCGACTCCGGCTATGATGTGGTGATCGGCCACGGCTACCAGTTCTCTGAACCGGTGAACACGGTGGCCCAGCAGTATCCTGACACCTATTTCCTGCTGGGCTGCGGCGTGGGCTACCAGACCAACTCTGCCTGTTATGACGTGCAGCTGGAGGCCGGCGGCTATCTGATGGGCGTCGTGGCCGCGCTGGCCACCGAGTCCGGCAAGATCGGCGTCATCGGCGGCGGCGAGGGCAGCGAGATCACCCGCGGCCACGAGGGCTTCAAGGCCGGTGCCCGCTCCATCAACCCCGATATCAACATTCAGGAGGTCTATACCGGCGACTGGAACGACACCACCGGCGCCTACGAGGCGGCCGTCAGTATGTATGACTCCGGCGTGGATGTGATCTGGCATTCCGGTGACGGCATCGGCCTGGGCGTAGTGCAGGCCGCGGTGGAGAAGGATCAGTACGTCCTGGGCAATGTGGAAGATCAGTACACCCTCGGGCCCGAGAATGTCCTCTCCGGCCTGCAGTACGAGTGGGGCAGTGTGCTGGAGACCATCTTCGCGGACATCAAGTCCGGCGCGTTCCTGACCAACGAGGGCGATGCCAAGACCTATTGGATCAATGTGGCCAACAGCGGCCTGTCCATGACGGAGCTCAACGACGTCAAGGGACGCCTGACCGACGAGGAAAAGGCCACCATCGAGACGGTTTACGAACAGCTTCATAACGACGAGATCGACCTGCCTGAGGTCTGATCGAAGACGACTGACAGGCATGGCCGCCTACCCGAGGGGGTGGGCGGCCGTGCCGCTATCTGACGGGAGGATGATACATGGAAACCCTAGCAGTCAGTATGCGGAACATCACGAAGATCTTCAACGGCGTGAAGGCCAATGACAGCGTGGACTTTGATCTGCGCAAGGGCTCTATCCACGGGCTCCTGGGGGAGAACGGCGCCGGCAAGACCACACTGATGAATATTCTCTATGGGCTCTACCAGCAGGAGGAGGGCACCATCTCCATCAATGGCCGGGAGGAGGACATCTCCTCTCCGGTCAAGGCAATCCATCTGGGGATCGGCATGGTGCACCAGCACTTCATGCTGGCCAGGCCCCTCACCGTGACGGAGAACGTCATGCTGGGGCGGAAGTCCCGCCACGGGATCCTGCTGGACACCAAGGAGACCGCCGCTGAACTGGCGGAGCTGTCGGACCGCTACAAAATGGGGATCGATCCCAGCGCGAAGATCTGGCAGCTGTCCGTGGGCGAGCAGCAGCGGGTGGAGATCCTGACGGCCATCTATATGGGCGCGGAGATCCTGATTCTGGACGAGCCTACAGCTGTATTGACCCCCCAGGAGACAGAGGTGTTCTTTGAGACCCTGCGCCAGATGCGGGACGACGGCAAGTCCATCATCCTCATCACCCACAAGCTGGAGGAGATCCTGGAGATCGTGGATGAGGTGACTGTGCTCCGGGACGGCAAGATGGTGGGCTCCCGGCGGATGGACGGCAGTGTCACCCGGGACGAGTTGACCCGCATGATGGTGGGCCGCGACGTGCTCTTCCAGTTCCCGCCGGTGGAAAAGGCGCCTGGAGGGGTGAAGTTCGCCTTCCGGGGGCTCTGCGCCAAGAATGATAAGGGGCTGCCTGCCCTGAAGGACGTGACCCTGGAGATCCGGGAGGGGGAGGTCGTGGGTCTGGCCGGCGTGGACGGCAATGGTCAGAAGGAGCTGTGCGAGGTGCTGACTGGCCTGCGGAAGGCGGACAGCGGCTCCATTACCCTGAATGGAGAGGATGTGACCAATCTCCCGTCCTGGGCGTACATCGACCGCAAGGTCTCCCACATTCCGGAGGACCGGCACACCACCGGCTTGGCGCTGGACTGGAATCTGAAGCGGAATCTGGTGCTCAAGAGCTTCCGCCGGCCGCCCTATGTGAAGCATGGGATGATGCAGGTCAAGGCCATTGACGCTTTCTGGAAACGGGCGCAGCAGGAGTATCAGATCAAGGCCATCGATGGGGACGAGCCCGCCCGGGCCCTCTCCGGCGGCAACCAGCAGAAGGTGATTCTGGCTCGAGAGATCGACGGGAATCCAGCGGTGCTCATTGCCAACCAGCCCACCCGCGGCCTGGATGTGGGCGCGGCGGAGTATGTCCGGAGCAAGCTGCTGGATGCCCGGAATCAGGGGGCTGCGGTGCTGGTAGTCTCCGCCGATCTGGAGGAGCTGCTGCAGATTTCGGACCGGATCGCGGTGATCTACGACGGAGAGATCATGGGTGTTCTGCCCAGAGGCGCGGATACCTATGCCCTGGGCGCGCTGATGATGGGAAAACGACAGGAGGTGTCTGTCCATGAATAAGCGGCTGCGAAGCGCTGTGGGCCAGGTTTGCGGTACGATCCTCATGCTGATCGTGGCGCTGGCAGTGGGGGCTGTCCTGGTGGCCATTTCCGGAAACAGCCCGGCGGAGGCGTATCTCACCATGCTGAACGGCGCCTTCGGCTCCCCCCAGAAGATCAGCGAGGTGTTTGTCAAACTCATCCCCATCCTGCTGATGGCGTTTGGAACCTCCGTTGCCTTCCGGGCCAAGCTCTGGAACATCGGAGCCTCCGGGCAGTTCATCATGGGCTCCGTTGCCGCCACAGCAGTGGCCCTTTATGTGCAAGTGCCCATCGCTCTAAGAGTGCCTCTCTCGTTTGCGGCGGCGTTAGTGGCGGGCGCCCTGTGGGCCGGTATCGCCGGGCTGCTGAAGGTGAAGTTCAACGCCAATGAGGTGATCACCACCCTCATGCTCAACTACATCGCCACGTATTTTCTGCTGTATCTGGTGAATGGCCCCATGCAGGATCCCTCCAGCGACCTCTCCCAGTCGGCACTGGTGCCGGAGGAGATGAAACTCACCAGACTTTTCGGGACATACCGGCTCCACAGCGGCATTTTTCTGCTGCTGATCGTGGTGGTCATCATGCTCTTCTTCTGGCGCACCTCCCTGGGCTACCGCATCGATCTAGTGGGACAGGGGAGAAAGGTGGCCACCTATGCCGGACTTCCCGTGGACCAGACCATCATAATCACGATGCTGATCTCCGGGTTGCTGTCCGGCCTTGCGGGCTGGATCGAGACCTTCGGCATCCAGTACCGGATCCTGGACGGCATCGAAGCAAATTACGGCGACATCTCCAACATCATCGCCCTGCTGGGAGAATTGAACCCGGTGGGGATCATCGCCTCGGCACTGTTCTTCGCAGTGCTGCTGGTAGGCGGCGCCAGTATGCAGAGAATGACGGATGTGCCCTATTCCGTGGTAGACGTGGTCCAGGGCCTCATCATCATCTTTGTGGTGGCCAAGGTCATCTTCAAGTTCCGCCGGCCGTCCTGGTTCCGGAGGGCCGGCGCGAGAAAGGAGGCTGCGAAGAATGCTCAGTGACATTTTCTCCCTCAGCTTTCTGGTGAGCCTGCTGGCCAGCACCATCCGCCTGGCCACTCCCATCCTGGTGCCGGCACTGGGACAGATTTACACCCAGAGAGCCGGCGTTCTGAACCTGAGCACGGAGGGCACCATGCTGATGGGGGCCATCGGAGGCTTTACTGCCGTCTGCGCTACCGGCAACCTGTGGGTGGGCGTTCTGGCGGGCATCCTCTCAGGGATCCTCTTCAGCCTGATTATGGCCTGGCTCAGTGTCACTGTCCGGGCCAACCAGGTGATTGCGGCCATTGGCCTGAATATCCTGGCGGCAGGACTTGCGGCCTACATTTACCGGGTGGTGTTCGGCATCCGGACGCTGCCCGCTCAGATCGAGAGCTTCTCCGCCATCCACATCCCGGTGCTGTCGGACCTGCCGGTGATCGGCCCAATCTTCTTCTCCCACAACATTCTGGTATACCTGGCGTTTTTGCTGGTGCCGGTCACTTGGTTCGTGTTGGAAAAGACCACTTTCGGCCTGAAAATTAAAGCGGTGGGTGAGCATCCCCGGGCGGCGGACTCCAAGGGCGTCAGCGTCAGCGGCATCCGCTACGCCGCGGTGCTGATTGGCGGCGCCCACGCGGGTCTGGGCGGTGCCTTTATGACGATTGCCTATCTGAACACCTTCACGGAGTCCGTCATCGGCGGCCGGGGGTACATCGCGGTATCCGTGGTGATCTTTGCCCGGTTCCTGCCCCGGCGGGCCATGTGGGGTGCGCTGCTGTTCGGCATGGCCTCGGCGCTGCAGCTGCGGCTCCAGGCACTGGGCGTGGCGGTCCCCAGCCAGCTGCTGCTGATGCTGCCCTATCTGGCCACCATCGTGGCGCTGATCTTTGCCTCCAAAAAGGCTGAGATGCCCAGCGCTTACACGGTGCCCTACTCCCGTATGGAGCGATGAGGCAGAGGTTCGTATTTCTGGTGGTTTCGGCGGCGGTCATCGGAGGGATGATCCTGTGGCTGCCGCTGGCTCACCGCACACAGGCGCGGGCTCTAGCGCGGGCGGAGGCCTATGCCCAGGCCATCGACCAGGACTATCAGACGCCAGAGAAGATATACCGCTTTCTCTGCGCGGATTTCCGCGCCCGGATGAGCGAGGCGGACTTCTGTGCCGCCTGGGAAAAGGAGCGGTCCTATCCCTACATCACGCCGCTCTATCTCTTCTGGCCGGAGGTGACGGCCTACAGCGGAGACACCGCCCAGGTCACGTTCCTCCGGGCGGCCCGCATTGAGGGCATGACGTATCCGGTGGAGCTGATATATGAGAACGGCGACTACTATGTGCAGGACTGGGCGTCCTTCCTGGACGGCAGTTATCTGGAGAAGTTTGAAGACATCCCTTATTCGCTGGACTGGTATTATGATACCTGATGCCAGCTTTTGAGAAAGGAGCACTTATGGGAATCGGTGTATCGGTCCGCCGGGTGGACGCGGAGGCGAAGGTCACCGGCGCGGCCAAGTATGTAGAAGACCTGATCCCACGGGACGCCTTATATGTAAAGGTGGTTCACAGTACGGTTGCCAACGGCATGGTGACCCGGGTAGACACTGCGGAGGCGGAGACGATGCCCGGTGTCGTGACGGTGCTGACTTGCTTCCAGGTGCCGGACCACCAGTTCACTACCGCAGGCCACCCCAAGGCGCTGGATCCCGCCCACGGAGATATCCAGGATCGATTGATCCTGACCCAGAGGGTCCGGTATTATGGGGATGATGTGGCGGCGGTGGTGGCGGATACCCCCCTCCACGCCGCCCAAGCGGCGGAGAAGGTCCGGGTGGAGTATGAGGCGTATCCTCCGGTGCTGACGCCGGAGGCGGCCATCGGCGCGGAGCCGCCCCTCCATGAGGAGTATCCCACCAATGAGCTCAGCCGGATGGATTTTACTGTGGACCAGGAGGGGCAGGTCCACTTCACCACGTTTCCCTTTGAGGTCGGGGACACAGTGGCGGGAATGAAAGGGACCACGTTCCATATGCCGCCGGTCCACGCCTGCCATCTGGAGAACACGGCCTGCTTTGCTTATATGGAGGGCCGGCAGATGGTGGTGGTCACCGGTACCCAGGCCCCCCACACCCTGCGGCGGAACCTGGCGGACGCCATTGGAATGCCGGTGGGGGATGTGCGGGTCATCAAGCCCTATCTGGGCGGCGGCTTCGGCAACAAGCAGGACATGGTGTACGAGCCGCTGGCGGCCTTCCTCTCCCGGAAGCTGGGCGGCCGTTGCGTGGCGGTGGTGCCCACCCGGGAGGAGACCTTTGTCAACACCCACACCCGCCACGCCATGGACATTACCACGGCCACGGAGGTGGACGAGACGGGGAAGATCACCGACAAGGCCCTGCGGATCAACTCCAACGGCGGCTCCTATGCGGGCCATGGCCATGCCATCACCGCCTACGCCATTACGGTGGGCTTTGCCACCTATCTGGCCTCCGGAAAGCAGGTAGGGCAGTCTTCCGTGGCCTATACCAACCTGCCCACAGCGGCGGCCCTGCGGGGCTACGGCATCCCGCAGCTGGTCTATGCCGTGGAATGCCAGATGGAGGACATCGCCCGGGCCCATGGCTGGGATCCCATCGCCTTCCGTCAGCAGAATGTCCAGAAGCTGGGTTTCTATGATCCCTTCGGCAAATTCACCGTCTGCTCCAACGGGCTGGAGGAGTGCCTGGCTCTGGGGCGCAAGGCCTCTGACTGGGACCGGAAACGGCGGGAGTACGAGGTGTTCAACCAGACTTCCCCTGCGCTGAAAAAGGGCATCGGTATGGCCCTCTTCGCCTACAAGACCGGCGTGTATCCCACCAGCATGGAGACCTCCGCCTGCCGGATCATCATGAACGAGGACGGCTCCGCCCAGGTACAGGTGGGTGCCACGGAACTGGGCCAGGGGGCGGACACAGTCTGGACCCAGATCGCCTCTGAGATCCTGACCATCCCGGAGGACCGGATCCGAGTCCAGCCCTTCCAGGACACGGATGTCACTCCCTATGACAACGGCGCCTATGGCTCCCGGCAGACCTATGTCTGTGGCGGCGCGGTGAAGCAGACCGCGGAGCTGCTGCGGGACAAGCTCCTGGCCAAGGCCGGGGAGCTCCACGGCCGAGACGCCGGGGATCTTGCCCTGCTGGAGGAGCAGGTGGTCCTGCGGGAGAGCGGGGAGCGCCTCTGCTCCATCGCCGAGGTATGCACCTACTTCAACTTCGTCAACGACCAGCACACCCACACCCAGCATCTGACGGCGGAGTCCACCTACACCGCTCTGAGTACCTGCTTCGTCTACGGGGCCAGCTTTGTGGACCTGGAGGTGGATGTGCCCATTGGCAAGGTGAAGGTGAACAAGGTCTGGGCCGTCCACGACAGCGGCAGAATCATCAATCCTCAGCTGGCGGCTGCCCAGGTCCACGGCGGCGTGGCCATGGGGATTGGATACGCCCTGGGGGAGCAGATGCTCTTTGACCAAAAGACGGGAGCTCCCCTGAACAACAACTTCCTGGACTATAAAATCCCAACCTCCATGGATGTGCCGGAGATTCAGGCGCTGTTTGTGGAGACGGAGGAGCCCACCGGCCCCTTCGGCAACAAGGGCTTGGCGGAACCGCCGATCCTGGCCCAGGCGCCCGCTGTGCGCAACGCGATCCTCCATGCTACCGGCGTGGCCACCTATGAGATCCCCCTGACGCCCCAGCGCCTGGTCCACGCATTTTTGAAGGCCGGGCTGATTCCAGAGGAGGGAGGCGAGGACTGTGTATGATGTGAGAGAGACCTTCCAGGCCGCCTCTGCCGAAGAGGTCCTGGAGCTGCTGGAAGCCCGGCCCGGTGCCGTCCTGGTGGCCGGCGGGACAGATGTGATGATCCGCCTGAAGAAACGGAAGCTGAAGGACGCGGTGCTCATTGGCCTCCAGCAGGTGTCGGAGCTCCAGGGGGTGTCCCTGGAACCGGACGGCGCGCTGTGCATCGGTGCCGGCTGCACCTTTGCAGAGCTGGAGCAGCATGAGCTGCTGCTGAAGTGTGTGCCCATGCTGGCGGCGGCCTGCCATCAGGTGGGAAGTCCCCAGATTCGGGAGATGGCCACCATCGGAGGAAACCTCTGCAACGGCGCTGTCAGCGCCGACTCCGCCCCCGCCCTCTACGCCCTGGACGCGGAGCTGGAGGTGCTGAGCCGGAGCGGCGTCCGCCGGATCCCGGTGTGCGGCTTCCACACAGGCCCGGGCAAGACGGTGCTGGGTGCCGGGGATCTGCTGCTGCGGATCCGAATCCCCAGGGCATCTTACGAGGGCCACGGGGGCTGCTATCTGAAATTTGGCCAGCGCAACGCCATGGAGATCTCCACGCTGGGATGCGCGGTGAATGTGGCCCTGACGGAGGACCGGACCCGGATCCGGCAGGCGGCGGTGGCCTATGGCGTGGCAGCCCCGGTGCCGGTGCGCTGCTATGAGACAGAGGCGCGTTTGGCAGGAATGGAGGCCGGCGGAGAGGCTCTTCGGGTCCTTCGGACTACAGTGCTCTCCCAGCTCTCCCCCCGGGACAGCTGGCGGGCCTCCAGAGAGCTGCGGGAACAGCTGGTTCGGGAGCTGGGCTGCCGGGCGCTGCGGCAGGCCATTCAACAGGCGGGAGGAGAGATGGCATGAAGATCATCCATATGACGGTCAACGGCCAGCCCAGAGAGGTGGCTGTGGAAGAAGGAGAGAGCCTTACCGACACCCTGCGGGAGCGGCTGGGCCTCACCAGTGTGAAAAAGGGCTGTGAGGCAGGGGAGTGCGGCGCCTGCACTGTCCTGATCGACGGCAAGGCCGTCAACAGCTGCATCTATCTGACCGTGTGGGCCGATGGCAAGCGGATCCTGACAGTGGAGGGCCTACGGGATGACTGCGGGGAGCTCCATCCGGTCCAGAAGGCCTTTGTGGAGGAGGCGGCTGTCCAGTGCGGCTTCTGCACGCCGGGGCTGGTGCTCACCGGCGTGGAGCTGGTGAACTCCGGCCGGACCTATACCCGGGAGGAGCTGCGGGAGCGCATCTCCGGCCATCTGTGCCGCTGTACCGGATATGAGAATATTCTCAACGCCCTGGAGCGGGTCGTGGGAAAACACGACTCCTGATGGGAGATCCGGCTGCCGTTTCCCCGGTGGCCTGCCCCCAGACAAGAGAACGGAGGAGACAACTGATGAAGCATATCACCTATTTGCGCCGAGCCAATGAGGCGGCCAAGGCCGCCCGGGCCTCCGGCAACACCCCCTTTGGGGCCATTCTGGTGAACGGAGATGGGGAGGTGGTGATGGTGCAGGGCAATGCCGAGCACGATCTGAACGACGCCACCGCTCATGCGGAGATGACGCTGGCCTCCCGGGCCAGCCGGACCTACCCAAAATCCTATCTGAAGGACTGCACGCTGTACACCACTTGTGAGCCCTGTCCCATGTGCACCGGCGGCATCTACTGGGCCGGGATCGGCCACATTGTCTACGGCATCACGGAAAAGCGGCTGCTGGAGCTGACGGGCAGCGACGAGAAGAACCCCACCTTCTCCATGGGGGCCGACAAGGTCATCGCCGCCGGACAGAAGGAGATCACTCTGGAGGGGCCCATTCCGGAGATGGAAGCGGAGATCGTAGAAGTCCACAAGGGCTTCTGGAATCAGTGAACAGAGAGGAAGGACACGATGCGGACGTTTGAGGAAATCAAGGACACCGTGGAGACCGGCCTGGGCAGGCACCCCTGCGACCTGAAGCTGACCAATGTACAGCTGGTGAATGTCTGGTCCTCGGAGATCTATCCCACGGACATCTATATCCGCCATGGGCGGGTGGTGTCCATCGATCCCCAGGCGGAGCTGGAGGCGCTGGAGACCGTGGACTGCGGCGGCCAGTACGCCGTCCCTGGACTGATCGACACCCATATGCACTTTGAAACCACCATGCTCTCGCCGGAGGCCCTGGCCAGCGTGGTGGTGCCGGCGGGTTCCACCACCCTCTGCGCGGACCTGATGGAGATCGCCAACGTGGCCGGGGCCGCCGGGCTCAAGGCCATGCTGACCTCCATGGACCGGCTGCCCTACCGGATGCTGATCGAGGTGTCCTCCCGGGTGCCGACGGCCCCGGGGCTGGAGACCACCGGCGCTTATATGGGTGCCCAGGAGGTGGCGGAGATCATGGACTGGCCCGAGGCCGTCAGCCTGGGGGAGCTGGACCCCTCCAAGATCCTGCTGGTTGGGGAGGAGTATCTCCAAAAGGTGGCGGACACATTAGGCAGGCGGAAGATCGTCAACGGCCACGCCATCGGTCGTATGGGCCAGGAGCTGAATGTCTACGCTTCCGCGGGCATCTCGGACGACCATGAGTGCGTCACGGCGGAGGAACTGATTGCCCGCCTGCGGGTGGGCATGAGCGTCCTGGTCCGGGAGGGCAGCACGGAGAGGAATGTGGACGCTCTGATCACCGGCGCGGTCCGGGAGGGGCTGCCTCTGGACAACCTGATGTTCTGTACGGATGACAAGCACGCCACAGAGATTCGGTCAGAGGGCCACATCAACTACAACGTAGCCCGGGCCATCGCACTGGGGGTCTCCCCGGTGGAGGCCATCAAGATGGGAACGCTGAACGCCGCCCGCCACTTCCGGCTGGAGGATGAGATCGGCTCCATCGCCCCAGGGCGGAAAGCAGATATCCTGCTGGTGCCGGACCTGACGGAGATGCGTCCTTCCCGGGTGTACTTCGCCGGCCGGCTGGTGGCGGAGCAGGGGGCCCTGCTGGAGCCCTGCCAGGCGGCGGACTATCCGGAGTGGATCCTGCATACAGTCCATCTGAAGCGGCCCATCACCCCGGCGTCCTTCCGAAAGGAGACCGGCGCGGCGGGAGACCGGGTCCGGGTGAACGTCATCGACCTGATCGACCGGCAGATCATCAACCGTCGGCTGGTGACAGAACTGCCCTGCGCCAATGGGGAGATCCTGCCGGACATCAGCCGAGACATTGCCAAGCTGGCAGTGGTGGAGCGGTACGGAAAGACCGGCGGCGTGGGCATCGGCTTTGTCCGGGGTTTTGGCCTCAAAAAAGGCGCCCTGGCCTACTCTACCTCCCACGACCACCACAATATCGTCACCGTGGGCGCTGATGACGCCGATATGGCCCTGGCCGTCAACACCGTGGCGGAGATGCAGGGCGGCTTGGCTGTGGTCTGCGGCGGAGAGGTGCTAGCAAAAATGTGCCTGCCCATCGGCGGCCTGATGAGCACAAAGCCCGCGGAAGAGGTGATGGCGGAGCAGGACGCCATGAATGAGGCGGCCCGGCAGCTGGGCTGTGTGGGCAGCGCCCCTTTCATGACCCTCAGCTTTATCTCCCTGCCCACAGTGCCGGAGCTGGGCCTGACGGACCTGGGTCTCATCGATGTGCTGGAGCACAAGCTGATTCCTCTGGAGTGCTGAGCCGGATGGCGGCAGCTTAAGAACTGAAGAAGCTCCAAGAGTGTGCTACGTGCGCCGGGAAATTTCCCGGCGCACGTAGCACACTTGTTTGAGTCTCCCCAGCGCCTCTTGACAGCGGCGGACCGAATGCTGTAATGCAGATAAAGTCGGCACCGTGCCTGCTGACAGGGGCGATAGCCGCAGTCCCTTTCGGGCACCGGCCGCGCGTCGCGGCCGGTCGGCTGATTTCTGGCGGATATGCGCGCTGCGCAGGTGAGCCCGCTTGCGGTATTTCCACACACTGGGGGTGTGCAATCAGATACCGCGGCGCGGTTCCCCATACACAATTTGTATCGCTCCGCAGGCTTGAGAAGGGGGGAGGGCACTTGATCGTCTATCGGGAGCACTCCTCCCTTGTGCGGGATTTGGGCATCCCCGCCGGGACGCTGTACGCCGTCAGCGACACACTGGACCGGCACTACCTCCACAGGTGGATCCCCAAGTCCTCCGGCGGGGTACGGGAGCTTTCCGTCCCGGACCCGCTGCTGAAGCACATCCAGCGGCGGATCCTCCAGGTGCTGCTGGTCCATCTGCCTGCATCCCCATACGCCACGGCCTACCGGTACGGCGGCAGCACCCTGCGCAATGCCGCGCCCCATGTAGGAAAGCCCTGTGTGCTGAAGCTGGACATCCGCCATTTTTTGACAGCATCCTGTGTTCGTGTGTAAAGGAAATTGCCTTTTCGGTGGAGATTTATACAGAGGATCTGCAGATCCTGCTGGCTATGCTGTGCTACGACCATGACCGGGCTGGTGGTCAACCGGACCCTGAACGTGCCCGCCGAGGACCGTCGGAAGCTGCGGCAGGAGCTGCATTTCTGCCGGAAATTCGGCATTTCCGGCTACATGGCCCGGGTGGGCATCCGGGAACCGGAGGACCGCTATCTGGCCCGTTTGCTGGCCCAGCGCGCCAGAGAGCCAGGAAGAGCCGACCGCACAGACACATAAATATACCGCCGGAACGTCTCTACAGAGACGTTCCGGCGGTTTTCATTTTCCGGCGAGGTTCCGACGCTGAGTTCTCGCCAGCCCGGGCCGGCGCCACAGCAGCAGGAGCCCGGCGGCCAGCAGCAGGACCTGCACCGTGAGGACCGATGCCGGCAGCACGAAATCCGGGTCCAGGGTCCCAAGAGCCAGGGGAAACTCCGTAAAGAAGCGGCCGTTCCACACGCCCAGGGCATCCGGCAGGGGGAGGGCCTGCAGCGCGAGGGGTACCAGCATCCACACATATACCAGCCAGGGCCGCAGCCGACCCAACAGCCACCCGCTGCCCAGGGCGAACACCAGGGGCGGAACCAGGGTCACCAGGGCCGGCAGGGCCAGCTCCCCCCAGCTGTGCCAGCCGAAGTACCAGCCGTAGAACACGGCGGCCTCCGCCAGGACGGCCAGGGCCAGCAGGGCCGTCCCCGCCAGGGCGGCGGCGCACCGGACCAGGGCATACCGCCGGGGCTCCATGGGGGCGGCGTCGGTGAGCACCGCCGTCCGCCGGGCCTTGCCCGAGGTGAAAAAGGTCAGGAAGAACAGGCTCCCGATCCACAGCAGGGGCACCATCCGGCTCAGATAGTCCCCAAAGCTCCAGGGGGAGAAGGGGGCGGTGTGGGATACCCCCAGGATGGTCACGGCGTGGAGCACCAGCGCCCCGTAGAGAAGCAGTACCACCGCCAGCCCGATAAAAATGCCGTACCAGTAGACGTTCCTTCCGAATACCGTAAACGCCACACGGTCTAGGTGTGCAATCTCAATTCCCAGATTGGGAAACCATATTTCAGGCATAAAAATCCCTCTTTTCTCTTTGATTTTTTCTGCCGATTTTTCGGCATACCAATATTATTTTATAACAACCACCTCTTAGAATCAACCTTTCTGTTTTCCCTGCCGAAAAATTCATGCCTCCTTTGCGGCACAATAAAAAATGCCCTCCCGATAAACGTATAGAGGGCATCCTTTTTATTTCACAACCGAAAGCACCATATTTTCTTTTGAAAAGCCTTCCTTCAGCATTTTTTCCACTTCCTCCTGCCGCACGGTCTTGATGCAGGTCAAAAGGTCGATTGCCGTTGCATCCATCCGCGCCCACGCAAGCTGTCCAAAGCAGAGCTTCTGCGGTGTATCCAGCTGCCGCAGGAGCTGCCCCAAGTGCTTTTTGCGGATACGCTGAAAATCCTCCTGCGAAAAGCCTTCTTGTTGCAGGCGCTCCAGCTCCCTTCCCAGAAAATCCGCTGTTTCCTCCGGATGCGTCCCACTGCCCGAAAATGCCGCAAAGGCATACCCCTCGCCGCAGAAAAAGGCAGAGCCGAGTGCCTCATCCAGCCACTCCCATTCATACGCCTTTTGGAAAAACACACTGCTCTCCCCTGCCAGAAGCTCCATACAGAACCCTGCCGCCATCCGTTTTTTCAACCAATCCTGCTTCGGAAGCGGCGGCAGCTTGCATCCAATCTGAAACTGCGGCACAGAAAGCCTCCTTTCACACGCGCGATATTTCTCCGCAATCTCTGCATCCTCTGTCGGAAAATACACGCGTGCATCCGTTTCCCGTCTCGCAACACGCTCTGCCATCCGCCGCACCTCACCCAAAGGGATATCCCCTGCGCAGATCAGCGCCATTTCGTCCGTTGTGTAATAGCATGCGTACGCCCTCTGCAAGGTTTCCTCTGTAATTTCCGCCACCGTTTCCGCCGTTCCCGCAATGCGGTTGCGGATGGGGTGCTTTCCATACATACATTCCAGCATCTGATAATACCCCACCCACATCGGGTCATCCTCATACATCGTAATTTCGCTCACGATGATATCCCTTTCCCGCTCCGTGTCCTCCTTCGTAAAATACGGCTTCTGCACAAAATCCAGCAAAAGCCTTAAATTTTCCGTAAATTTATCCGAACAGGTAAAATAATAAACCGTCCGGTCGCCATCGGTAAAGGCATTGGCAGATGCGCCATTTTGCGTAAAGCGTGCAAAGGCATCGCCCCATTCCTGCTGAAACAGCTTATGCTCGATAAAATGCGCCGTTCCCTGCGGAAAGCAGATTTTCTCGCCATCCCTTCCCTTCCAAAACAGGTGGTTCGCCCCTCTTTGCACCAGCACCGCCGCCATCTGCTCCCCAAAACCCGTTCGAGGAAAGAGATAATACCGCAGACCGTTTTTCGTTTTGCCCTGCTCCGTTTTTTCAATCCGCATCCTGCGTCCGCTCCTTTCCCTGCAAAAGATACACCGTCTGTAATCTGAAATGCTTTGCCGCACGCACAATATCCGCCGCCTCTGTTCTTTCTATCTGCCGCAAAAGCCGCTCTGTGGTAAGCTCCTTGCCCTGCAATGCCTGCTCTGCCAGGAAATCCACCATCCCCCATGGGCTATCCGCCAATGCGGTATATTCCCGTATCAGGCTTTCCTTTGCATGGGCAAGCTTTTCCTTGCAAATGCCGTTTTTCTTCCATTCCTCTAAGCAGGAAAGCAGCTCCGCACAGACGCGCTTGGCATCCTCTGCCCGAATCCCTGCCTGCACAAAAAAATACGGCGAAAGCGGATATCGGTACGATTTGATTTCGTAGCAAAGCCCCTCCTCCTCCCGCAGCTTCCGGAACAAAAACGAATCCGGGTCGCCGCCCAGAAGCTGATTCAGCAGCAGCAGTGCCGTCTCTCTGGTGCTGTTTCCCACATCCCCCAGAAAGCCGAGCAGAAGCCTTGCCTGTGCCGCATCTGTTTCTTCTCTCAAAAAATGCGGCTTTTCCTCTAGAATCGGTGCAGCTTCGTCCTCCGCTGCCGCCTTCCCCTTAAAATTCTGCCGCAGAGAAAGCAAGGCATCATCCTTTTCGCCGCAGAAAAAGACCTTCACCCTTGCCGTTTCCAGAAGCTCCCGATAAAATGCAAGCAGCCCCTCCGCACTGATTTCCTCCAAATCCTCCGCATAGCCGTCCCCCGAAATCGCAAGTGCTGTTCCCTTTGCGGTTTCCTCCAGGGCACGCCTGCGCGCAAATGCCTTTTTATCATCCCTTTGGTTTTCCAATTTCTGTCGCAGAATTTTTTTCTGCCGCTCCACGGCTTTCTCCGTAAAGCCATTCTGCATCGGCGCAAACAGCCGCTCTCGCAAAAACGCAAGCATTTCCTCTGTTTCCACATTTTTCAGTGTCTCCAAGGAAAACAGCAGTAACTGCCGTCCCCCCTTTTTCACCACGCTGATATCCCAATGCGCCCCAAAAAGCAGCTCCGCCTGCCTTGCCGCCCCCGTCGGGTCTTCCCCCTGCCGCAGCACCTCTGCCAGAAGGGCTGTTTTCGTTGCCGTTTCCCGTTTTAGCGGCAAATCAAAAAATAAAACCAACAGATTTGTCCGAAATTTCTGCCCCTCTGCAAAGAAAATCCTGCACCTCGGCTCATATTTCGGCTCGCATTTTTCCATCGCAACCATCCTGCCACCTCTTTTTCTTTTTCTCCTATTCTTTCTCCGGAAAAGAAAAGTATGTATGGTTGCATCCACACCACCTTCATGTTATACTTATCTACAAATTCGAAATCCTTAAGATTTTCTTACAAATGCCCTAAGGTTTTCGGACATTTCGTTTTCCGAAGCCCTTTTGTGCTACACTTCTCTTGAAAGGGAGTGTTTGTATGAAAGCAAAGGATTTGTATGATATCGCCATCATCGGCACAGGGCCTGCCGGCGCAACGCTCGCGCGACTCCTGCACCCAAAGTATAAAATCATCGCGATTGATAAAAAGAACCCCCATGGAGATGGCTTTCAGAAGCCCTGCGGCGGTCTCATCTGCACAGATGCACAGAAGGCACTGGCAAGCTTTGACCTGACCCTGCCAAAGGATGTTCTGGTCGATCCGCAGATTTTCGCCGTAAAAACGATTGATTTAAAAAATAAGCTGATTCGCCATTATCAGCGGTTCTATATCAATATGGATCGCCATAAATTCGATCTTTGGCTGGAATCTCTCCTGCCGAAAACGGTAGAGCTGCACAGCAACGCTGTCTGCACAGAGCTGAAACGGGAAAACGGCGGCTTTCTCATTTCTTATCAGGATTTGCAGACAAAGCAAATCCGCACCGTTCGAGCGGAATTTCTCGTTGGGGCGGACGGCGCAAATTCCATCGTCAGAAGAACGTTCTATCCCGAAAAGCAGCTGCGCCGGTATCTTTCCATACAGCAATGGTTCCCCGAAACACACCCGAACCCGTTTTATTCCTGCATTTTTGATCCGGAGAACACCGATTGCTGTTCCTGGTCGATTTCTAAGGACAAGCAGTTTATTTTCGGCGGAGCATTTCCGTTGGATCATTCCAGAGAGCGGTTTGAAAACCAGAAAAAGAAATTGGAAAAGGATCCAATGGCAGAACAGGTGTTTTTGGAGTGGAATGCCGGAGGACATTTTGCTGATGAGGGGAAAAGACTTGCTAAAGGAATCCGATATCTGTTTCATATTTCACAATCAGGAGGAAATATTAAAGAATGACTTATTATGATCGAGAAGACCAGTTCCTG
>ERZ827423.1500-NODE-1500-length-22569-cov-8.045127_pt1 | contig 22569 bp, 13 predicted proteins | sample MGYA00519775_ERZ827423 | MGnify/ENA primary metagenome ERZ827423 (study PRJEB31778, sample SAMEA3449296) | human gut metagenome | biome: human gut; feature: human-associated habitat; material: faeces | place: United Kingdom | collected 2010/2012 ...
CGCCGAGTTGTGATGTGGTAACTCAACTTTAGCATATGAGACCCTATCTCTCTTTTCTTTTTTGTGTTTGTCCAAGATGTATTGTAGTCCTACACATCGTCATAAGCACGGAAGGTTAGTGGTTTTGCTTTCTTTCGGTTAGATTTTTATACTGAAGTTTTCGGCTTGTAAGAAAGATTCCCTATTCCGCATCCTGCTTTTCCGTGTTTTCAAAGCACGGTGGCAGAGCTGCCTTTCTGACGAACTGGAAAAGAACTATTATTTTTAGAAAAATTTTTGTTAATTACAAAACGACATCGATCAAAGCAAAGCTGTGAGCAAAACGAAACCAGACTGTTGCAAGCAATGCCGTGTGGTACCCTTTCGGCAAACCGGGCGATTTTCTCCGAAGAGAAAACCGTCCGGCTTCTGCTTGTTGGGGAGAACCCCAAATCCCCCATAACGCACCGTTGGTGCGGCTGCGCATCCTGCGGACGCTTCTTTTTACCGTCACCGTTCCTGTGACTTTTCCCCTTTGACTTCTTCCGGCTCAACGCTCAGAATCAGATCAACATTGGCCTTGACCGTCAGCAGTTCTTTCATTTCGTTTCACACCAGATGATACTCCGTGTATGCCGTTTTCTTTTCCGAAATAAGCTTTGCATAGTTGCCATCCGTTTCTGCTTTAATGAGACAAGAAAAATTTACAATTGATAGTTTTAAAGCAATTGACAAAAAATCAATAAAGGCGTAAGATAATACTGCCTGTAAAGGCATTAGCTTGGATTAACACGCACTTCCAGTACTTGTGTCGTCGCCGCTGCGATACTTGACTTGGTTGTGCGTATGTGCATCATCGTCATTGACGAGAAGTTGCCGTCCGCTGTCCTATCGCCTATACAAAAAGCTCTGGTGCGGTGAACACTTTTGTTCACTATATCCAGAGCTTTTTGTTTGTCATTTTTTTCCGTACCGTAGATAATCATAAATTTTAACGAGTCGATTAATGCCAGAACGCTCTATGGATGAAATAGCGGCATAATCTACTTGATTAAAGCAATCGCGCAAAAAAAGCTCAAGTTCATCACAGTCTATCTCGTCTTCATGAAGATACGGCATTAGTGAGATTGCTTTTTTCCAATCAGGATTATCTTTAATAATTCCCGAAATGGAGCGATGAGCAATTACCTTTTTATCTCTAGCCTTGCGAATACTGGAATTAAGTGCCTTATCAAAACTTTCAATAGCCTTTGCCTCACAATCTGGAAACGGTTTAGTTGCTTCCCTAAGAAGCCTATGAACAGGTAGAATATTATTCTGTCGGATTAATGCGGGATATGCATTTTCCAAAAGCTCATCTGCGGTAAACTCGGTTATATCGTGGAATACAATATTTCGATACCATTCACCTGCGGTTAAACCTCGAAGTCCTCGTAGACCTAGGGTTGATGCTTTTCCAATTGCAAGAACAAGTTCCTCATCGCCAACTCGTTCATCATCAATTTCGGCAACTCGAATTGTTGCAGTAGGCTGATTCGTCAGTGCAAACTGATAGAACTCCTGCTTAAATAGACGCACAAGTTTTACTGGCAATGTTGCTTTCTTTTTTCCCAGTGCTTCAAAAATCGGCTTAAAATCATCCGTCTTAACGCATGTCATTCGAATGACTTTATCGTGAAAGGGCATCACCATATCAGATACTTCAACCCCAACCATCCCCTTAGTCCACTCGACATATATAAATCGATGCTGTAGCTTGTTGAGGTTTTTATCCGAAAGACACTTAACAATCGATTCAAGAATTAACCGAACATTTGGATCGTTTAAGGAATAACCCATAAAAACAATCGGATATTCCATAAAAATAGTCATTAGCTTTGAGGCCAGGTACGGACAATGATCTTGAAACAATCGATAATCTTCTGCGGTCAGAACCATAGATTCAGGATTAGAAATCGAACCGTGAATTTTATATATTTCAGCCCAACCTTGAATTGCCGAAAAAATAAGTTCTTCTTGTCCAACGTAAGTCTTATAGCCATCAGTCTCATTTTCGAGTAAAGAATCATAATTCGTTGTAATGATTCCTGCTAAACTTTTTGATGAGATTTGTTTTAGTAGGGTAAGTTCATCTTTCATTTCTGGAACAATAGATGAATTGTTCGCAATATATTGAGCTATTTCTGCTTTAAACGGAGATTGACCGCGACGCACAAACTCTAGATAATGGGGTGACAATCTTCGAAATTGCGCCTCTGAAAACCGGCGAGCATCAAAGTCCTGCATAATCAAAGCAGCAATCTCTGGCAAAAGATTTTCTCGATTCACTGTTAATGCTTCCGCTTGGGCAACATATTTGTTATAAGAAAATTCATCATCGGTAAGTCTCTGGGCAAACACCGATAGAAGCCCCTTCCAATCTGGCAAATTATAGTAACGCCTTGAAAAACCAGAGCCAACGAAAAGAAAGGGGGTTGTCGAAAATTCATGCACAAGTTCATTCAGATCCACACAACGCACCTCCAATAAATAATCGCTATTCCATCACTAACAAAATCATTGGAGTTTATGTCTTCCCAACAATAGGTAAAAATTATATCACAAAATCACAAAAAAAGCGATGGCACATGAGTGTTTGTTTTGAAACAAGCTGTTGATGCTTATCGTTCCTGCAATCCTTCTCTTTTAACTGCTTCCGATCCAACTCCCAGAATCAGATCGACATTGGCCTTGACTGTCAGCAGTTCTTTCATTTCGTTTCGCACCCTATGATACTCCGCATATGCCGCTTTCTTTTCCGAAAAGAGCTTTGCATATTCGCCGTCCAGCTCTGTTTTGGCCGGCAGTTTCTTTACCCCCAGCTCATCAAATGCTTTTTTCGCCGCCTTGTGAAGCAGAATTTCGGTCTCATGCGCTGCATAGTATTTTGCGGAATATCCACTTTGCCGGTAGCCCACATATACGTCGCGGGTCTTTCGGTAGTTGAGGATGTGAGTGCGCAGTACGGCGATTTCCGCCATCCGCTTTTCCGCGGCTTTGATCTGACTGGAAAGCGCCCGGTAACGTCTGGAAGCGAACGCAACCCTTTGGGCAAGTTCCTCATAATCCTTTAAGCCATGTTCCGTCAGATAGTTCATCGTCTGCGCCATCTGTTTTAAGTTGAACTTTTTAGCCCAATAAGCATAGCCCGCACCTTTACCCGCCTGTAATTTGGCCTGAATATCCACCAGCAGGCTGATCTTCTTTTCGCCCGAAACGGAAATTACTTTGCCTTTGGCACGAGGCTGGTGTGCGGTTCTTCCTTCCAGCACCGCGCACAGTTTTTCATAAGAGTAACCGTCGCCCAGCGTGTCCAAACGGATAAAACGCTTCTGACCGGCCCTGCGAAAAGCCCATTGCTTTCCGGCCTTTGCTTCATAGCCAGCATTGCGCAGCAGATGGAGCAGAGCATCAAAATCCTTCGGTTTTTGTGATAGTGCCTGATCGATTGCTTCCCGTAGCTGATCTCGATGGGAAGGCTGCTTTTTCGTTCCCAGCCACTCGCCGTAATGCATCCCTTTTCCTTTGGGCTGCTCGATAATCGATAACCCATGCTCGACGCACAGCGTATCACTGAGCCGTTGTACGGCTCTGGTGCTGCCCCAGAAATTGCGGAATTTGTGTGTGCAGTCCAGGTCGGTAGAGTTCCAGACGATGTGATTATGAATATGGGCTTTGTCCACATGGGTAGCGACGATAAAAGCATGATTGCCTTTCAAGAAGCGAGATGCAAACTCATACCCAATTTTGTTGGCTTCCTCCGGCGATACCTCTCCCGGTCGAAAGGACTGCCGTACCTGATAAGCAATCACGTCCCGCTTTTGGGCGCGGCCTGTGCGGGACTGATATTCTTTTTTGGACAGCAGAAATTCAGCATCCACCGTTCTGGGGTCGCAGGCAAATGCGGAAATCAGCTCGCCGCCGTTGGTTTTTTCTGGATTTTTCACATAATCCGTGCGGGCGCGCAAACACTGCGCAATGGATTTCCCCTTGTTGCGATGCATGGGGATAATGCGCGTGGTTGCCATGGGGTTCACTCCCTTCTTTTCTGGAGAACAGAAAAAAGGACGACGCTTCATGCAAAGCGCCGTCCCTCTAAAAATTCAGTTTTTACTTGTTCACGCTGTCCTTCAGCGCTTTACCGGCCTTAAAAATCGGAGTTTTTGCCTCGCCAATTTCGATTTTTTCGCCCGTGCGGGGATTGCGCGCCGTGCGGGCGGAACGGGTGCGCACTTCGAAGGAACCGAAGTCTACCAGCTTTACCTTATCGCCTGCACTCAGCGCCTCCGTCAGCGTTTCAATCACTGCGTTCAGGGCCCTTTCTGCGCTGCTGTTTGTCATTTCGGTTTTGCTTCCAATGGCCCGTACCAGTTCGCTCTTGTTCATGCTTTTTCTCCTTTTCCAATCATTTTTTGCACTAATTAGAGTCCGCTCCGCAACCACCAAAACATAAGAAAACCAACATGTGAACGGCCCGTATGGTATCATACAAGTGCAAGGAAAAGCGTGAAGAACCCACCAAAAGCTTGCACAGGAGTGAGGGCGGATGTACAAGAAGGAGACTCAGCTGGCATTCGAGGACTTTGTTTTTCCGTTCGGGGAACTGGATTCGGAAAATGACTGGGTCAAACTGGCGGGCCTGATTCCCTGGGACACGGTGGAGCGAGCGTACGCGAAGCAGTTTGTGGACAACGGGCATCCGGCGCATTCGGCGCGAATCGCGCTGGGGGCGCTCATCATCAAACAGCGGCTGAGATGCAGCGACGAGTGGACGGTACGTCATGTGAGCGAGAACCCCTATCTCCAGTTCTTTCTCGGGATGAAGGCGTACAGCTCAAAGGCTCCCTTTGGGGCATCCACCATGGTGGAGTTCCGCAAGCGTTTTCCGCCGGAGGCCATTGCGACGATTCTGGAGACCAGCATCCCAAAGAAAACCCGTCAGGATCATGACGACCAGGGAAAGCCAGGCGGGATCAGCGGACAGAAAGCAGCGCAGTCTGAGCCGGAGACACCGTCAAACAGCGGAACACTGCTCATGGATGCGACCTGCTGCCCGGCTGATATCGCCTTTCCGCAGGATTTCCAACTCCTGAATCACGCCCGGGAACTGCTGGAAGATATGGTCCGGGAGACCTGCATGGCCAATGGCTGGAAGACTCCCCGGATGTACTCAAAGATTGCGCGAAAATCTTTCCTGAACCTGTCCAAGAGCAAAAAACGATCTGCCAAGGCCATTCGGAAGTGCATCAGGCAGCAGCTGCAGTTCATCCGCCGCGATATCGGATACATCGCGGACTTCGTCCGAAACAAAGATATCCGGTTTGACCAGGCGGTCTACGACCTGCTGAACACGCTCACCACGCTCTACGAGCAGCAACTGTACATGCATGAGCATCGGGTACACAGCGTGCCGGATCGAATCGTCAGCATCCGTCAGCCGTGGGTGCGGCCGATCGTCCGGGGCAAGGCACACGCCAACACGGAATTCGGCGCGAAGCTTCACATCAGCATGGTGGACGGTTATGCCCGGATTGAGCGGCTTTCCTTCGATGCTTTCAACGAAGCCACCGATTTCTTCCGGGCTGTGGAAGGCTACCGGGAACACTACGGATGCTACCCGGCGAGGGTGTTGGCAGACAAGATTTACCGCAACCGGGAAACCATCGCCTGGTGCAAGGAGCGTGGCATTCAGCTCACCGGACCTGTTCTGGGCCGTCCCCAAAAGAACCCGGAGGTGACGAAAACCGCCCGTCGGCAGGCGTATCAGGACATCTGTGACCGCAACATGATAGAAGGCGAATTCGGTACCGGTAAGCGCGCCTATGGACTGAACCGCATTATGGCTCATCTCCGGGAGACATCCTTCTGCGTGATCGGTGTCGCCCTCCTTTGCATGAATCTGACCAAGAGGCTCAGGTCTCTTTGTCTTGACCTTTTTGCCGGTTTGATGCAGATTCTCTGTTCTATTGACCGATTATCCGCTATTGCTTGATTTGGGGACGGTTGCGGAGCAAACTCTAATTTACAAATGATATCATTATTCATAGAAGGAGGAGCAGTTCATTGAGTGTACGAAGAAGCCACGCAAGGCATTACCCAAGTACAATACGAGGGTGATATCAACGTGGCTTCTAAAAGAGTATAGCATAGCTAGAAACAAAAACCAACAAGAAATAGGCATGATTGCATGAGAGGCTTTTGAGGTTTCATCCGATACTTTCCACCTGAATAAAGTGCGGAATTCGTAGGGAACATACTGTCTTCACGTGGTTACAGAATGTGCAGTAATTCACTCAAAGCGTTAATCTGAAAATCAGCAGCTCCTTCGCCAAGTTCGTTGGCCTGGTGCTTTGCCAGACCATTTTTGATCCACACCGTTCTCATGTCCAATGCCTTGGCCGGAAGGATGTCGTTATCCAGCCGGTCGCCAACCATTACGCTTTCTGGGGCGCTGCAGCAGGCGAGTGCAAATGCTTTTTCAAAGATTTCCTTCGACGGTTTGGCGCAGCCCATTTCTGCAGAAGCAGCAATTACATCAAAATACTGTCTCAGGCCCCATTTTTCCAACCGATCTGCCGTTCCGGCATTCTGGTTGGCGATAATGCCAAGTCGGTATCCCTTCTGTTTCAGGGCTGCCAGCGTGCTTTGAGCATCCGCATACGGCACTTCGTCTTCAGAAGGCCAGGGTGTTTTGGTCAGGCCAAAATGGCTGATGGCGGCGGAGTTTCCGTCCAGCCCCTGCTTTGCAAATGCAATGCGCACTTCATCAAACGCCTGAAAGGACACATCGGTTTCCGCAATCATCTCCCGCGCCCTGCGATCATAGGCTGCGGTTTCATCCATCAGAGTAGATCCTACGTCAAAGAAAATCCATTTGATCATCTTTACAGCCCCAGTTCCTCATAGGGAATATGCATCAGATAGTGCTGCTTGGCATTTTCATAAGCCACGTACAGCTTTTTCTGTTCATCATCCGCGAAGGCGTGCGGATAGAAGAAACGTTCATCCGGCGGAGCAATGGGTAGCTTTTTCTCCCAGGTCTGCATATTGTCGGAGCTGACCCAGATTTCCAGATGGGTACGCTTCATCCATCCTATATCATCGTAGAAATTGTTGATAAGCAGAATCTTACCGTTCACCTTCAGTAGGGTGAGCTTGGTGTTGGGGTTGGACAGATCCGTCACCTTCATTTCGCCCCACGTGCGGCCATAATCGTAGCTGTCGCAGCGGCGCAGATAGGGATTGGCATTGTCGCGCATGAGGATCACGATGTGGCCGTTCTCCAGTTCGATGCAGTTGGGTTCCCACAGGCCCCTGTTACCCGAATCCTTCATGTAGCCCCACCGCTGATAGGTTTTGCCCTGATCGGGGGAGATTGCCACGCCGCACACAAAGGGCCATGCTTCGCCCAAATCCTTCTCCGCCTCATTGTGTTCATCGCTGAACTGGCGGGGTGCATCGTTCCAGTCGAAGAAGCGGTTGGTTTCTTGCCAATACAGCGGGAAAAGCCATTCACCGTTGCTCATCACAAAGCCCTGCCTGAGCGTTACGCCGTTAAGGCCACTGGGGAATGAAACCGGTTCTTCCCAGGTGCGGCCATTATCATAGCTGTAGGAGCGGAAGGTCTGCAGCTCGCGGTAATGGTTTTCGGCGCAATAAGTCATCACCACCAGGAAAGGATTCTCGCCTTCGTTAAACAGTTCCGTGCACCACACGCCGCGATTTTTGTGGGCGATGATGGTTTCCGGCTTGGACCAAGTTTTGCCGTCATCGTCGCTGTAGCTGAGCTTGAGCACATTGGTATCGTGCGGCTCGGTGGGGCCGCCAGTCAGAAACGTACAGACGATTCTGCCATCCTTCATGCGGCGGATGATCGGTTCACGGGCATAGTCCCTGCCGTTTTGTTCTCCGGGATCTTTTCCAAAATCGTAAATCAGATACCGTTCCATAGCTATTCTCCTTACTCCTGAGAGAGTTTTGCGGATTGTTCTTTTTTGTACTGTGCGGGTGTAACGCCCGTGCTGTTTTTAAAGCGCCTGGTAAAGCTGCGCACATCAATGTAGCCTACGGATTCCACCACCTCAGCAATGGGCATGGAAGTGGCCAGCAGCTGTTTGGCACGTTCAAGCCGCAGAATCCATACATAGTCATTGAAATTTTGACCAATAACATCCTTAAAGTACCGGCTCCAGAAGAAGTTGGAAAAACCAAAACGTTCCGCCAGGTATTCCAGCGACATGGCACTGTCTGCAAAGCGTTCGTGCACATAGGCCAGTACTTCCACTTTCATTTCGTCGCGCTGATGTTCGGTTTGCTTGTTGCGCTGGGCGCAGATTTCCTTTACAACCGCTTCTGCAATGCTTTGAAAACGTTCCAGCCGACCGGAGTGGATTTCTGCCGTCAGGTTTTCCTGAAGGGTTTCGGCTTTTTCTTCGCCGCAGGCTTCCGCAAACATCGGAATCAGAATGTCCACCAGACTGTAGCACACATAGTGCATTTGAGGTTTGGATGCATTCCATACCCAGCGTACAAGCTGGCCCAGGTTATCCATGGCCAGTTTTTCGTCGCCCTGCTTCAGAGCGAGGTTGATGTAGATGGTCTGTTCCTTCGGATCAGGCGCAGGTTCCTGCTTGAGCAGCATTTCGCTGAAACCAAGCATACGTTCTTCGCCCTCTGCGCTGTTTGCCACAAATTCCATTGCCGCCATGGCGCGCAAGTAACTGCTGCGCAGGCCTTCCAGGCCTTTTTCCACACTGCCCACGCCGATTGAAACCTGTTCAGAAAGCCGAACATCGCCCAAAAGGGTTTGGCAGCGTTTGGCGGTTTGCTCCTCGTCTATAGGCGTATCGCTGAGCATAATGAGCGCAATCAGGTTTTCGCGCTCCATTTCCAGCAGCGTTTCGCGCTCGGTACGCCGCTGATCCATGGTTTGCATGGCGTGCAGCCAGTCGGCATTGCGGGGCGTTTGGCCAATGCGAATACACACCGCGCAGCAGAAGCTGTTCACATTCAGGCCTAGTTTCGCCGCTTTGGCCACCAGCTTTTCGCCGCTCAGTTCGCCGTAGAGCAATCGCAGCAGATTATGCTCCCTAAGCATCCGGCGCTGGTCCAGAATGGTTTCCACGTATTCCTCATTCCGACAAATGGTATCGTACACATCGCGGTGCAGTTCTTCCCAGTTATTATAGGGTTTGTTGGCGCCGGTCATCAACTGGCCAAGGTGTCGAACCGGCTTGAAGTGTTCAAAAGCCAGCCACGTGCTCAGGCCTACACATCCAATGAGCAGCACTATGGTCAGTGCAAGCGTTGCGCTGATTTGGTTGAGCGGAATCACCATACTGTTCTGCGAAAGCAGCATGTGCAGCTGCAGCCGCTTGCTACCGTCTGTGCTGAGCTTGCGGAAGTTCACCCCGTCAATCTGCACGGTTTGTTCCTGCATGGCGTTTTGCACATTTACCGTATCCGGCAGCGTGTGGTGAATCACCTGCCCGGCATTGTTCACAAGCAGCACATATTTAGTTTTATCCAGCGACGGGTTGGCAAGCATGCCAAATACATCCGAAGCCCGTAACAGGAACAACGCAAGGATGTCATTGGAGCGGGTAAGACGGCAGGGTGCTGCGTATACCAGGTGTTCAGTCGGCAGGCTGATAAAGAAAGGCAAAGCACAGTTGTCGAGTTTTTCATTCAGTTCAGTGCTGCCAATCTGCCCTTGCAAAACAATATCTGCATATGTCTGCTGGGTCATCATTCCGTAGGAGGTGTACACTTCCGATCGATTGGTATGCCACAAAGCAATATTGGTTACAAATTGGTTGCCCGCACACATTTGCCGCAGTTGCCGGATGTTTTCATACCGATCATAGGTCTGCAGATCATTGGAAAACAGAATGGTGTTTTCTGCCAATTGGTAGGCCATGGACAGCATTTCAGTCAAGCGCACATCCAGCACGGCCTCGGCGCGCTCGATTTCCAGAAGACTTTTCTGAACCAGACTTTCCGCATAGGATTCATTGGCCACGTTCACCACATACGCTGAAAAGAAAACAAAAGGGATGAGCGTGATGACAAGGTAGGATATCAGCATTCTGCGAAAAATTCCCCATCGTCTGTTCATACTCATCCCTCTTCATGCCATTGAGGGGCGAAACGCTTGCGCGTTTCGGCCACAATGGTTTTCATATTTGAATTTACTTGGCAGTATAACGGTCGTAGGCAGCCTGCTTGGCAGCGATAACCTTATCCATGCCCATCTTGTTCAGGGTTTTGATGTACTCTTCCCAGGTACCGTCGATGTCAGCTTCGCCGGTGATGAACTTCACTTCCATGGAGCTGACGTAGTTGCGCATGTCGGTCAGGCAGGTGTTGATTACATCCTGCTCGTCAGCCGTGAACATAACCAGCGGGTAGTTAATTTCCAGATTAGGAACAGGACGGGTGTCAATGCGGCGCTGGAACGACCAGCCGGCCTTGGGATCGCCAGCGGTCATCACAAAGCCCATGTAGTCGCTGCTGTTGTAGGGCATGCTCATGGGAGAGTGCTGCTCGCGGAAGTTGTAGTAGCTGGTGTACTTCTCGGTATCGTAGGTGATCACAGAATACAGCTCGTTGCCGGCTTCGTCCTTCACGATATGCCAGCCGCCTTCGCCGCCCCACACACCATCTTCGGGGCCGGAGCGAACCATCAGGCTGCCTTCGGTGGTGAAGCAGTAGTCGATCATGCGAACCGCAGCTTCAGGATACTTGCACTTGTCGGTCACAACGAAGTTACCGGTGTTGCGGTACACAAACTGCTGGCCGGGCCAGCTCTTCTCGGTGAAGGTTTCGCTGGTCAGCATGGGCAGCACATCATAGCGCTCGGCATAATTCTCCACGTAGGTGTAAGGAGTAGTATCATCACCAACGCCCACGAGGTTATCACGGATGTAGGTGCCGTATTCTTCAGCAGACAGGATGAACACGTCGGGATCCAGCAGCTTTTCTTCGTAGAGCTTCTTCATGTACTTCAGATATTCCTTGTACTGCTCGGAAGCAGGAACGAACACATACTTATCGTCCACGATGTCATCCTCAGTGCCGGAAATGCCCAGAGCCGCCAGAATGGAGCTCTTAAAGACGGTGTTGCCAGCGGTGTAGGTTACAGGCTTTTCATCGGAGGGATCGCCGTTGCCGTTAGCGTCCTGATCTCGGAAGGCAACCAGCACGTTGTACAGATCGTCCAGCGTTTCGGGAGCTTCCAGACCCAGATTCTTCAGCCACTCAATGTTGTAATAGCTGATGGGAGCAATGCGATCGCGGGCGGCGGTGTAGATGACGGGCATGCTGTAGATGGCGCCGTCCTCATAGGTGATGGCCGCGCGGATTTCGGGATACTGCTCCATGAGAGCGGTGAAGTTGGGGGCGTACTTTTCGATCAGCTCGGACAGATCAATGAAGATGCCCTGAGCGCCGTACATGGCTTCGTCTTCAGCGGTGATACCCTTGAAGAAGATATCCGTGTAGTCGCCGGAAGCTATGGCCAGCGCCTTGCGCTCATTGAAGGCGCTGCTTTCAACCAGTTCAAACTCCAGGTTGATGCCCAGCTTTTCACGGAAGGTGCGAACCAGGTACATATCGGAGAAGTCCGTGGGCTGGCTGGTGCTGCGCGGGAACATGACGGAGAGGGTGATCTGCTCATCTACAATGGGGTAGCCTTCAGCGTTGAAGCCGTAATCTTCGGCCACGGCGAAGGCAGGCAGCAGCATGAGGCATGCCAGCAGCAGAGCTAACATCTTTTTCAACATGGTTTGTCATTCTCCTTTTTTGTTTTTTTCTCTCTCATTCAACAAAGTCCTTCATGGCCGCGGTTCCACAAGGAACTTTGTAGAGATCATTTTTGCGAAACCATCAGCCCTTGATGGCACCGATGGTCATGCCTTTCACAAAATACTTCTGCAGGAAGGGGTAAAGCACCAGCACCGGCACCGAGGAAACCACCACAACGCCGAACTTCATGGCTTCCTTGCGCTCCAGGCGTTCCAGCCATTCCTGCACGGCTTCCGTATCGCCCATGAGAGCGGAAACATCCTCTAGAATGAGCACATTGCGCAGGTACAGCTGCAGGGGATAATGCTCCGCCTTGGACAGGTAGATCAAAGCGTTAAAGTAGTTGTTCCAGTGGCCAACGGCGTAGAACAGCACCAGCACCGCAATGATGGGGGTGCTCAGCGGCAGCACAATCTGCAAAAACAGCCGGGTGGTAGAACAGCCGTCCAGATAGGCGGCTTCCTCCAGCGAGTGCGGAATGGAGCCCTGAAAGAACGTGCGGGTGATCATCATGTTCCACACCGACACCGCGCCCAGAATCACCAGCACAGCCGGATTGTTGACCAGCCCCAGATCCTTCACCACCAGATAGGTGGGAATGAGACCGCCGTTGAAGAACATGGTAAAGGAGAAGAAGGCGGTAAAGAAGCCGCGCGCCTTGAAATCCGCCCGGGAAAGCGCATAGGCAGCAGGCAGCGTAAGACAGATGTTGATGGTGGTACCAATAAGCGTGTAGAAAATGGTGTTGCGGTAACCCGTCCAGATACCGGCATATTCCAGAATGGTTTTGTAGCCTTCCACGGTAAAATTAACCGGCCAAAGCACCACTTTGCCCGTGATGACGCTGCTGGGTTCGCTGAAGGAGGCGCTGAGAACAAAGATCAGCGGGTAGGCAGCGATGACCGTAATCAGCGTGCCAAGTACATAGACCAGCGTATCCACAATGCGGTCGTCCAGACTGGTGATGTGCGATTTGATGCGTGCCATGCTGAGGCCCTCCTTCTTCAGAACAGTCCAGTATCCGTGAGCTTGCGGGAGATGGTGTTGACCAGCAGAAGCATGATGCAGTTGACCACCGAGTTCATCAAACCCACTGCGGTAGAGAAGCTGAACTGCGCCTGCAGGAGGCCAATTTTATACACGTAGGTGGAAATAACCTCCGAAACGTCGAGGTTAACGTCATTCTGCATAAGGTAAACCTTTTCAAAGCCGACGGACATGAGGCTGCCGGTTTGCAGAATGAACATCATCATCACCGTGGGCAGAATGCAGGGAATGTTGATGTGCCAGATGCGCTGCATGCGGCTGGCGCCGTCGATCATGGCGGATTCGTGCAGCTGAGGATCGATGGCCGTGAGTGCGGACAGGAACACAATGGCATTCCAGCCAATGTTCTGCCACACGCCGCTCCACACGTACAGGTGGCGGAACCAGTCGCGCATGCCCATAAAGGAGACGGCTTCCATGCCGAACAACTCGCGGATTTTATTGAAAATACCATAGTGTGCATTGCCGAACATGGTAACCATGCTCACCAGCACAACCGTAGAAATGAAATGAGGCGCATAGGAAACGGTCTGCACCAGCTTTTTCATGCGCTTATTGCGCATTTCGTTCAGCAGCAGCGCCAGCAGAATGGGCAGCGGAAAACCGGCCAGCAGGCTGTAGAGGCTGAGCGAAAGTGTGTTGCCAATCAGAGACCAGCAGCTGTACAGGCTGAAAAAGCGATCATAGTGCTTCAAGCCGACCCATTTGCTGCCCTCGATGCCCAGACGCGCCATAAAGTCCTTGAATGCGATCTGCACGCCGTACATGGGCATATAATGGAAAACAAAGAAATACGCAGCAGCAGGAAGAATAAACAGATATAGTTCCCAGTTTCGACTCAATTCCCTTCTTGCATTGAAAAAGAGACTTCGTTTGGTGATCAATGCATGATTCGCATTCATGCCGCTTCACTTCCGTTCCGAACTTGTTTTTGATGTACTCATCATATCGGATTGTGCGCAAAGCACAAGGGTCAATGTTGCCAAAAGTGCATGGCTGTTTTTGCAATTGGTGTTCCAACAGTGACAAAATGCCTTCGTATTTGGAGCAAAACACAAATTTACCCTGCATAGAAGATGCCAGAATGAAACGAAAAAGCGGATGGCGGCAAAAGAGAATGGTCAGTCCCAATGAAAGCAAGATAGATGTATACCATGGAGCAGACTGGACCATGTAAAGTGCTGGGTATAGCCTAAGTGATAAAGGAGGTTGCCTATGAAAAAGTTGTTTGCAGTCCTCTCCATTCTTTGTATTTTTTACGCTTGTAGCGTTACGGCGTTTGCGGCCACTGACCAGCTGCCTGATGAAATTCTCGACGTATTGGATGAAAAGTGGGATGGGTGGACAGTTCCGTCAGAAACATACAAAACAACTAATGGTAAGTAGAGTCCGCTCCGCAACCACCAAAACATAAGAAAACCAACATGTGAACGGCCCGTATGGTATCATACAAGTGCAAGGAAAAGCGTGAAGAACCCACCAAAAGCTTGCACAGGAGTGAGGGCGGATGTACAAGAAGGAGACTCAGCTGGCATTCGAGGACTTTGTTTTTCCGTTCGGGGAACTGGATTCGGAAAATGACTGGGTCAAACTGGCGGGCCTGATTCCCTGGGACACGGTGGAGCGAGCGTACGCGAAGCAGTTTGTGGACAACGGGCATCCGGCGCATTCGGCGCGAATCGCGCTGGGGGCGCTCATCATCAAACAGCGGCTGAGATGCAGCGACGAGTGGACGGTACGTCATGTGAGCGAGAACCCCTATCTCCAGTTCTTTCTCGGGATGAAGGCGTACAGCTCAAAGGCTCCCTTTGGGGCATCCACCATGGTGGAGTTCCGCAAGCGTTTTCCGCCGGAGGCCATTGCGACGATTCTGGAGACCAGCATCCCAAAGAAAACCCGTCAGGATCATGACGACCAGGGAAAGCCAGGCGGGATCAGCGGACAGAAAGCAGCGCAGTCTGAGCCGGAGACACCGTCAAACAGCGGAACACTGCTCATGGATGCGACCTGCTGCCCGGCTGATATCGCCTTTCCGCAGGATTTCCAACTCCTGAATCACGCCCGGGAACTGCTGGAAGATATGGTCCGGGAGACCTGCATGGCCAATGGCTGGAAGACTCCCCGGATGTACTCAAAGATTGCGCGAAAATCTTTCCTGAACCTGTCCAAGAGCAAAAAACGATCTGCCAAGGCCATTCGGAAGTGCATCAGGCAGCAGCTGCAGTTCATCCGCCGCGATATCGGATACATCGCGGACTTCGTCCGAAACAAAGATATCCGGTTTGACCAGGCGGTCTACGACCTGCTGAACACGCTCACCACGCTCTACGAGCAGCAACTGTACATGCATGAGCATCGGGTACACAGCGTGCCGGATCGAATCGTCAGCATCCGTCAGCCGTGGGTGCGGCCGATCGTCCGGGGCAAGGCACACGCCAACACGGAATTCGGCGCGAAGCTTCACATCAGCATGGTGGACGGTTATGCCCGGATTGAGCGGCTTTCCTTCGATGCTTTCAACGAAGCCACCGATTTCTTCCGGGCTGTGGAAGGCTACCGGGAACACTACGGATGCTACCCGGCGAGGGTGTTGGCAGACAAGATTTACCGCAACCGGGAAACCATCGCCTGGTGCAAGGAGCGTGGCATTCAGCTCACCGGACCTGTTCTGGGCCGTCCCCAAAAGAACCCGGAGGTGACGAAAACCGCCCGTCGGCAGGCGTATCAGGACATCTGTGACCGCAACATGATAGAAGGCGAATTCGGTACCGGTAAGCGCGCCTATGGACTGAACCGCATTATGGCTCATCTCCGGGAGACATCCTTCTGCGTGATCGGTGTCGCCCTCCTTTGCATGAATCTGACCAAGAGGCTCAGGTCTCTTTGTCTTGACCTTTTTGCCGGTTTGATGCAGATTCTCTGTTCTATTGACCGATTATCCGCTATTGCTTGATTTGGGGACGGTTGCGGAGCAAACTCTAATTATCAGGTGACGTTGGTTCTTCGGAAGGAACACCCCGCTGGCAATCGTGCGATTTTTCCGCTTTCAGCTCAGCAATCCGTTTTGGGTCTACGAAATGCGTAGCATAGCTCTTTTCCACTTCAGGATTGCCGGATTTACTGAAGCGGAGCGGAATCACAGGCTTATGGCCCTGGCCGTTCTTCTTTTTCACGGCCCACTGCTTATAATAACAGAATGAAGGCTTCAGTCCGTTTTTTCTGGCGTAAACCCGCATTTCGTGCAGAATAAAGGTAAGCCGGTGAAGGTTGACCATACAGACGGATTCAAGGAAGGGGACTCTGCCTAAGCGCCATTCTTCATATTTCTGTTTGGAAAGAACGCCTGCATCCATCAGTACGTCCACCGGCGCGGCATATCCCCGCGCTTTGCACTGGCGATCCATGGAGGAATGAATTTTCCCGATCCATTCGCCGTCGTTCATATCGTAGTTCCTCCCCTGGGGTTATTCTAGCGGAATTTTCCGCAAAAGTAAACCATGCTCATTCCTTTTCGCTCAGCGCAAGCAGAATCTCTCTGGCCGTGTTCCAAAGCCCGTCCAACTGTTCCTGAATTTCCGCTAAATCCGTTTCGTAAATGCGCCCCGATTCGTTGGCCCGTTTGGCGATCTGGTTCAGGTTGCCGCTGCAGCGCCGGAGCAGGGAGATCATCTCCCGAAGCTCCGGCAGATCCAGCCGCAGCACATAGCCGTCAATAGCCATTTTGCGCAGGTAAGCGCCCATGTTGACGGTTCCTGCTAATGCCATTTTTTCTTCCAGCAGTTTCCGCTCCTGCCGGGTCATTCGGAACTTGACCTGTATCTCTCTGACAAGGCTCATCTCTCCGCTTCCTTTCGCTTTAAGGCTTTGTCACGGCTTTGCGGCTTGCCCTTTCTCTGCGCATCAGCCTTTTCCATCCTCTCATAAAGCGAAGGCTTCTCGCATTCCCGCCGCAGAAGGCCGATAAAACCATCCAAAACGGCAGGGTGGCTGTTCACCACAAACGCATCGCGGCTGTCATAGGCAGGATGAATGGTTGCTGCGATTTCAAACTGCGCAGCCCACGTTTTGTTCGATGGCGAAAAGCGCCCGTCCCAGCTTTTTTGCCGGAGCGTGTTGGCCGCCACATAGCAGGTGCGTTCTTTGCCGTAAGCGGCAATCACCTCCGTTACGGCTGTTTTGTCAAGGTGCATCCCGTCAAAATGCTGGCGGATGGCGGCCTCAATGGCGTTTTTGCAGGCAATATTGGCCTGCAGAGAGGCACGGTACTGTTCCAGCTCCCCATGCTCGCGGGCATAGGCGGCGGTGTGCGGATAAAGAGGAATCTGATTCATGTGCTTTCTCCTGTTTAGCGTATTTCTTCATTTCTGTGCTGCTTTGGACTGCTTGGCGCAGTCTCCCGTTCTTCTTCCGTTTTGGACAGCCGCGCCTGAATAAATGGCTTTTCGGCTGGTTCCGCAGGTTCTTCCTCGCAGATCGCCTCTGCGGCGGGGCCTGCCTCCATGTTCAGCGCCGCGTCCAGCTCGATCAGCCGGGCGCTTTTCTCTTGAAGCTCCGCTTCCTGCGGAAAGGGCTTCTCGGCTTCCATCTTTGCGGCTTCTCGCTGGCGTTCCAGGTTTTCCAGCTCAGACTGTTCCTGTGACAGCCGCTCGGCAATCTGTTCCAGCGCATGGTCGATCCGCAGAAGGTTTCCCCGGGGATCGGTGCCCAGCATGACCCGGTGGCTCCTTTCTCCTTTCAGGGTCAGAACGTAGTCCTTCCCGAAGTTTTCCAGCGTCAGCGCCATCGTAAAGCCGCGGTATTTTCCCAATGAAACCGTCTGCATGTCCTTCAGGTTCTGACAGGCGCTGAGAAGCGCCGTCCCCGCCGCTTCCTTTTCGGCATAGCTCCGGCCCAGCACTTCCATTCCCACAAACTCGCCTTTGGGCGGCGCGGTCCGTTCCGCCAGCGCAAGATCCGCCTGCAAACCCGAGATATTGCCTCTGATTCGTTCCAGCTGTTCGGGAAAGTATTTCAGCAGCCGGTCTTCCATCTGGTATTTCTGACTCTGGTGAGAGGCTTTCAGCAGCCGCAATCTGGCTACCTCTATGTCCAGATCCATTTTCTCCCGTATCAACGGATTTCCCGCGCACAGCGCCTTGATCTCCGCATAGCTGAGCGCTGTTTCATCCACATCGTCGCAGGAGCGTACCGGACTTTTGCTGGTCATAATCTGCGAAATGAACTTCTGCTTATTCTCCACGGTCTGCCAGAGATAACTGTCGAAGGTTCCTTCCGTGGCATACCGGTAGAGATGCACCTGCGGGTTTCGGTTGTCCTGCCGAACGATCCGGCCTTTCCGCTGTTCCAGATCGCCGGGCCGCCAGGGACAGTCCAGATCATGCAGAGCGATCAGCCGGTCCTGCACGTTGGTTCCCGCGCCCATTTTGCTGGTGCTGCCCAGAAGGACCCGCACCTGCCCGGAGCGGACTTTGGCAAACAGCTCTTTCTTTTTGACCTCTGTATCGGCATTGTGAATAAAGGCAATTTCATTCTCCGGGATTCCTTTCGCCATAAGCTTCTGCCGAATATCTTCATATACATTGAAGCTGCCGTCCCCTTTGGGAGTGGAAATATCGCAGAAGGCGAGCTGGGTGAGCTTGTCCGCAGCGCCCTCTTTCCAGATCTGCGCAATATTTTCCACGCACAGATTCACCTTGCTTTGGGGTTCGTCCGGCAATAAGGGGTTAATGAGCCGCTGATCCAGCCCCAGCTTTCGACCGTCCGATGTTATCTTGAGCATGTTGTCCACGCTGGCGTCTACGGCTCCGCGGTGAACCGCCGCTGCCCGCTGGGACAGCTCCTGCACCATTTCCTTCTGGATTTCCGTGGGTTTGCCCAGCACGGTGTGGACGACCGCCTCCGGCGTGGGCAGATGCAGCTGATCCGCCGTTTTAATGTCCGCCGCTTCCTTAAATAGGTTCATCAGCTCCGGCAGATTGAAGAACTTGGCAAACCGGGTACGGGCGCGGTAGCCCGTTCCTTCGGGAGCCAGTTCAATGGCCGTGACCGTTTCCCCGAAGGTGCTGGCCCAGCAGTCGAAGTGCGCCAGCCCCTTCTGTACCAGCAGATCGTGCTGGAGATAGCGCATCATGGTAAACAGCTCCGTCATGCTGTTGCTGACTGGGGTGCCCGTGGCAAACACCACGCCTCGTCCGCCGGTCAGCTCGTCCAGATAGCGGCACTTCATCAGCATGTCCGAGGACTTCTGCGCTTCGGAGGTGGAAAGCCCAGCCACGTTCCGCATTTTGGTGGTCAGAAACAGATTCTTGTAGTTCTGCGCCTCATCCACATACAGCCGGTCTATGCCCAGCTGCTCAAAGGGAATCACATCGTCCTTGCGTTCCGTATCATTGAGCTTTTTCAGCTTTGCTTCGAGCTGGCGACGTGTCCGTTCCATCTGCTTGATGGTAAACCGTTCGGCCCGGGAGGCTTTCAACTCCGAAATGCCCTCCTCGATTTCGTCGATCTGTTCTTTCAGCAGCCGTTCCTGCCGCTCCTGGGACACGGGGATTTTCTCGAACTGGCTGTGGCCCATGATGATCGCGTCATAATCGCCGGTGGTAATGCGGGCGCAGAATTTCTTGCGATTCTTGGTTTCAAAGTCCTTCTTGGTGGTAACGAGAATGTTGGCCGAGGGATAGAGGCGCAAAAATTCGGAAGCCCACTGCTCCGTCAGATGGTTGGGCACGGCGAACAGCGCTTTCTGGCAGAGCCCCAACCGCTTGCTTTCCATGACGGCGGCCACCATTTCAAACGTCTTCCCAGCCCCCACTTCGTGGGCCAGCAGCGTGTTTCCGCCGTACAGGATATGGGCGATGGCGTCCCGCTGATGGGGCCGCAGGCGAATTTCGGGATTCATGCCGGTGAAGGTGATATGCTCGCCGCTGTACTCCCGGGGCCGGGTGGAGTTGAACAGAACGTTGTAGCGTTTCGTCAGCTCCCGCCGCCGGTCCGCGTCCCGCCAGATCCAGTCCCGGAAGGCGTCCTTGATGGCCTGCTGCTTCTGCTGGGCCAGCGTGGTTTCATTCTTGTTCAGCACCCGCTTTTCTCTTCCATCCACGTCCTGCACCGTGTCATACACGCGCACGTCCCGGAGATTCAGCGTATCCTCCAGAATGCGGTAGGCGCTGGCACGGGCGGTGCCATAGGTGGTGTGAGCCGCCACATCGTTATAGGGAATGCTGCTTTTTCCGTCGATAAACCACTCGGCGGTAGCGGGCGCGTAATTCACCTTGACGATGTTTCGGGCATAGAAAGGCGGCTGAAACGTCTCCTGCAGGAAAGCCTGAATATAGGATTTGTCGATCCAGGTCGCGCCCAGCCGTACATCGATTTCGGATGCTTCCAATGGTTTGGGCAGGGCTTGCAGCAGGGATTCCGTATTGACAGCGAAGCGTGCATTCGTCAAAGCAGCCGCTTCGGCAGCAGCGAGTTTTTCCCGGATGTTGCCGGAGAGGTATTCATCTGCCGCCACATAACGGAAATGCCCTTCGCCGTTTTCCGAATCCGGCAGGGGAAAGATAACGCCCTGCAATTCGGAAGCAAGTTCTTCTTCCGTTTTCCCGGAAAGCTGCGTCATGTAGGGCATATCTACGCTGGCCCGCTCCGCGATGGAAACGGCCAGCGCCTCAGCGGCGGTATCCACATGCTCCACTGTCTGCGCGGGACGAATGGTACGCTTCGTAAACAAGTCGGCCTTGCGACTCAATTGGTGATTTTCATTCAGAATTTCCAACGAGCAGAGTAGATAATAGGAACTATCAGAAGCAAAGGCGTTGGCGTTGCCGCGGCCGTTGATCAGGCCATATTGGGCGGTAAAATCATCATAAAGACGGTTCAGCGTTGCCTGCGACTGTTGAATGATCTCATCCGGCGCATTCTCCATCTGCTGGTCGATCAGACTGCGAACGCAGTCCCGCAGGCCCACCAGCCCCTTGACGCGCTCTTTGGCGGCTTCGCTTAGTGCCTGATGCAGCATGCGGATGTTCTCACGATAGTACACGTCTCCGTTTATAACTGCATAGGAGAAGTTTTTCACGTCAGGATCGGCGGGGATGGAGGTATCAGGGGTTTCATTCCCTTCCGGGTCAGGATACTCGATCTCGATAAACTTTCCCGTAATATTCTGCATGGCTGCCGCCAGTTGTTCCGCCAAATCAGTCCCATCCAAAGGAACACAGGCCGTTTCCTGCCGGCTGCCGTACATGCTGTCATCCCAGGCCATCCGGCCCAGCACCATTTCCGGATGCTCCGCAAAGTAGGCGTTGAGGGGAATACCATCCTCCGTGACGCTTAGATGTACCCAATCCGGCTCGTCGTCAATGGGCCGTTCCCGCTTTTGCAGGAACAGAATATCCGATGTAACCTCTGTGCCCGCGTTGGCCTTGAAGGCGTTGTTGGGCAGACGAACCGCGCCCAGCAGCTCGGCGCGACGGGCAATATAGCGCCGCACGTCGGGATTCTGTTTATCCATGGTGCCTTTGGACGTGATGAAAGCCACTACGCCGCCCGGGCGCACCTGATCCAGCGCCTTGGCGAAGAAATAATCGTGAATCGGGAAGTGCAGCTTGTCATATGGCTTGTCCGATACCTGATAATTTCCGAAGGGAACGTTGCCAATAGCCAGATCGAAAAAGTCACGCCGGTCGGTCGTTTCAAAGCCTGCTACGGTGATATTGGCTTGGGGATACAGTTGTCTGGCGATTCGTCCGGTGAGACTGTCCAGCTCTACGCCGTACAGGCGACTTCCGGCCATGGTGTTCGGCAGCAGACCGAAAAAATTGCCCACGCCGCAGGCCGGTTCCAGAATGTTGCCGGAGTGAAAGCCCATGCGCTCGACAGCCTCATACATGGCGCGGATGACCGTCGGACTGGTGTAATGGGCGTTCAAGGTAGAGGCACGGGCAGAAGCATATTCGGACTCGCTGAGCAGCTCTTTGAGTTCCTCATATTCCTTTTTCCAGTCCGTATTCTGCGGGTCAAACGCCTGAGAAAGACCGCCCCAGCCCACATAGCGGGAAAGAATTTCCTGTTCTTCCGGCGTGGCGGGACGGTTCTCCGCTTCCAATTGCTGCAAAGTGCGGATGGCCGCCAGATTCCAGCCATATTTGGTTTTGGCTCCGCCCTCGCCCAGATGGTCGTCGGTGATGTGGAAATTCTGTGCGAGGTGATGGCTTGACGCCTTGAAGCCGTCATAAGTGACCTGCCCCTCATGCTCCGGTTCTGGGACATGAAGCGTTTGGACTTCTATGTCGTAGGGCAAGTGCGTTTTCTCGGCGGGATAGAACGCCACGGGTCTGGTGATAGGCTGCAGCTGCTCCTGTTCTTCTACAAACGAGCGTACAAACGCAATGTGTTCCCTGCGAAAGATGGGAAAGCCCTGCCGGTTTTGAAAAGTCACATCGCGCAGAGATACTTCATCCGCACCGAAATTCACGCTGTCAATGACAAACTTCCGTCCGTCGATCTCCAGCTCCATGCCAATGGGGATGTAATCCTTGGCGTCGGCTTCGTTGATAACATCATAGCTGTCGGTTTCATTTGACTGCGAAAAAACGAAACTGTGTCCATGCTCCAACAGCCGCTTTGCGGCGCTTGCCCACTGCCCAAAATCATAGCCGGTCACAGCGGTTTCGCCCATACCGGGAATATCGCGTTGCA
>ERZ827423.1503-NODE-1503-length-22524-cov-7.517112_pt1 | contig 22524 bp, 20 predicted proteins | sample MGYA00519775_ERZ827423 | MGnify/ENA primary metagenome ERZ827423 (study PRJEB31778, sample SAMEA3449296) | human gut metagenome | biome: human gut; feature: human-associated habitat; material: faeces | place: United Kingdom | collected 2010/2012 ...
GGAGATCGACAGGACGGCGCGGGAACAGGTCGAACAGACGATGGCGCAGATGGCGCAAGTCGAAGGCGTGACCGAGAAGCTGAAAGCGGAGAACCAGATGCTCTGGGTGCAGCGGATGAGCGACATCCGGCAGAGAGCCGAGGAGACGGTGCTGAACAACCTAATCTACGCATAACAACCGAAGATAGCCTGTTCCCTACCTTGGAGGAACAGATACAGCATATCGAAGAAGCGGAAGCGCAAAAGCTCTCCGCTTTTTCTGTTTCTCAGGCGGACATCGATAATGAGCTTTGCAGACACGGCAGCGGGTTCGCGAATGGGAAGTTGCGTATCTACAAGTTCTTTGAGGATATGCCTTCCTCAGATGCGGCTATTACATTTCTCAAAAAGGAATATGGCATCGGCGGCCACTCGCACACCTACCTGAATGGGGAAAGCGGCTTTGTAGACCATGACGGCAAGGGGATTCACTTCTCCAATCATAACTACAAGGAAAAGCACACCATAACCTGGAAAGTCGTAGCGCGAAGGCTTCGTGAGCTGATTGCCCTTGACCGATACCTGACCGAAAAGGAAAAGGCATACCTGCCCGAATATGAGGCAAAGGGAGCGGAGCGCCGCTTACAGCTTGCAGAGGAAGCAGCGGAAAGAGAAGCACTCCGAGCAGCAGCCGCGGCAATGGACGAGCGCAGAAAGGATGCACAGTATTCCTTCTCGCTCGGAGACACCGTCCAACTCGGCGCAACCACATATACCATCCTCGGATACGATGAAACCACCGTCAGCTTATCTGACCCAAAATACCCCTTGCTCTCCGAGGACATGCCCCGCGATGTGTTTGAGCAAAGGCTTAGGGAAAGCCCCGCAAATGACCGTCTGATTGCCGAAGCACAGGAAGCAGAGCCACAGCCCGGGCCGGTAGCCGAAACAGTTGAAGTCATTCCCGCAGAGGAAAACCATCTGCCATATGATGTGGTTATCCAAACGATTCGTGCTGAGGAGCATGCACCCGTAAAACCCGCTGAGAAAATCAATTTCCGCATTACGGACGACGCCCTCGGCCACGGCGGCCCGAAAGCAAAGTTCCAAATGAATATAAACGCCATTCAAACGCTGAAAGCCATCGAGTCCGAACAGCGGCTTGCAACAGCGGATGAGCAGGAAGTTTTATCCAGATATGTAGGCTGGGGCGGATGCGCGGATGCTTTCGATGAAACCAAAGAGAACTGGCATTCCGAATATGCCGAACTAAAGGATTTACTTACCGAAGAAGAATACGAATCCGCACGGGCTTCCGTGCTTAACGCTCACTACACAAGCCCCGCGGTCATTAAAGCAATATACAAAGCGATTGAAAATATGGGCTTCCGCACGGGCAATATTCTTGAACCCTCCTGCGGCATAGGCAACTTCTTCGGCCTGCTTCCCGAAAGCATGGCGGGCAGCAGGCTCTACGGCGTGGAACTCGACAGCATCACAGGGCGCATTGCAAAGCAACTCTATCAAAACGCCAACATCGCCATACAGGGATATGAAGCAACCTCGCTTCCCGACAGTTTCTTCGATGTTGCTATTGGCAATGTTCCCTTCGGCGATTACGGCGTTGCGGATAAGCGATACGATAAGAACCGCTTCCTCATACATGATTATTTTTTCGCCAAGACTTTGGATAAAGTCCGTCCCGGTGGCATAATTGCATTTGTAACCTCCTCCGGCACAATGGATAAAAAGAACCCATCGGTCCGCAAGTATATTGCACAGCGCGCAGACCTTCTCGGCGCAATTCGCCTGCCAAATAATGCCTTCCTTGCCAATGCGGGCACGGGCGTTGTTGCAGACATACTGTTCCTGCAAAAGCACGACCGCCCCATAGAGATTGAACCCGACTGGATACACCTCGGCAAAACTGACGGCGGATTTACCATAAACCAATACTTCGTGGATAACCCCGGCATGATACTGGGCGAACTCAGCGAAGAAAGCACACAGTACGGCAAGCAGGCCGTTACGGTAAAGCCCATTGCGGGCGCTGAATTGCCGAAGCAGCTATCCGACGCGATAGCCAATATCCATGCCGAAATCACCGAGCCTGAACAGCTTGAGGAAGCCGAAGAAGGTGTAGGCGAAAGTATCCCTGCCGACCCGAATGTGCGCAATTTCAGCTTTGCCGTGGTTGACGGGGACATCTATTACCGCGAAAACTCCGTAATGCATAAGGTTGAGCTGTCCGTTACCGCAGAGAGCCGCATTAAGGGCATGGTCAAAATCCGCAACTGTACCCGAAAGCTGATTGAATATCAGCTGAAAGGCTATTCGGATGATTTAATCAGGCGGGAACAACAGACCTTAAACAGGCTTTACGATGAGTTTACCTCGCAATACGGCCTGCTGAACAGCCGTGCCAATAATGCTGCGTTCTCTGACGACAGTTCTTACTGCCTGCTCTGCTCCCTTGAGGTTCTTGATGAAAACGGCGCATTGGTGCGCAAAGCGGACATGTTCTCAAAGCGCACCATACGGCAGCAGGAACCCGTAACCTCCTGCGACACCGCAGCGGACGCACTCGCCGTATCACTTTCCGAAAAAGCAAAGGTGGATTTGCAGTATATGGGAAAGCTTACGGGCAAAACCGAAGAACAGCTTACAGAGGACTTGGCGGGCATAATATTCTTCAACCCATCTTCCGAGCAATATGAAACGGCGGACGAATATCTTTCCGGCGATGTCAGGTGGAAGCTTCGGCTGCTAAAGGAGATAGACAACCCCAAATATGCCACTAACATGGAAGCTTTGGAGAAGGTACAGCCAAATAACCTGACGGCTTCCGAAATAGATGTTCGACTCGGCGCAACATGGATCCCGCCGGAGGATATTCAACGCTTTGTAATCGAGCTGCTCAAACCTGCCTATTACGCAAGCAGCAAAATAAAGGTGCATTATTCCCGGCTTACCGCTCAATGGAACATTTCAGGCAAAACCAGCGACTACGGCAACGTTACAGCAAACGTTACCTACGGCACAAAGCGCATCAATGCATACAAGATAATTGAGGAAACGCTGAACCTGAAGGACGTTCGCATATTCGACACCGTGTATGATGAAAGCAGCGGCGAGAAGCGCATACTGAACAGAAATGAAACCGTACTTGCGCAGCAAAAGCAGCAGCTCATAAAGGACGCGTTCCGCGACTGGCTATGGAAAGACCCCGACCGTCGTGACAGACTGACCACGCTCTACAACACCAAGTTCAACAGCATACGTCCCCGCGAATATGACGGAAGTCATATCAGGTTTGTCGGCATGAATCCCGAAATCACGCTGAGGCCGCATCAGGTAAACGCCGTCGCGCGCGTTATCTATGGCGGAAACACGCTGCTTGCGCACGTTGTGGGGGCAGGGAAAAGTGCGACACGTTCGTAACTGAAAAGGTTACGCACAAGTCAGCTAACAATAGAATTGGGAATTTGAAAGGAGTCCCTGAAAAGACTTGGAGAACTAATATTCCGATAGGTGGAATGATGGGGCAACGCCCTGAAACGCCTACCTTATAAACTGTGATATGCGGTAGCTCTCTGTAACAAGGGCTACGGTATAACGCTCGCGAAAGTCGGCGGAAATGCACCCAAACGGATTATGCCGTGGAAAGTGTCCCAGAGGTGGGATGTGTGCATGATACGCCGGAGGTCTATAAACTGCCTATGGTCAGAATGTCATGGATGACTGACGAAATCCCGAATGTACGGGTCTAAAAGGCGCAGGAGCAGAAATGCTCCTTTCCGACTACGGAAGTATGTGAGGATGAGTAAGAATTTTTACTATGAAAGTCCTTGCGGTGTTATAGGCACCGCCCAGCATACAGGCTCAGAGGGACACCTAAGGGCAGATATGTACAGATAGGAATATTGGAACGTGGAAAGACTGGAACACGGAGCTGGTTACAGGCTATGAGGTGTTGGATTGGAAAGCGCATTGCGTATAACAATCCTTTATCCAGTTGAGAGAGATGGCACAGTACCGATGAAGCCGTGGAAACACGGTGGAGGGATGGCCATTAGTCGTCAGCAATCAATAAATTGAAAACTATACAGACACAAAGGTTCGAGTATGACTAAGAAAAGCGAAATCCTCTCATAAGGAGGAAAGTACCTAACTTTGGCAAACAAGAAGAAACCCTTAAAGAAACAGAAAATCCGTAACTCCGAATACTACGATATGCAGCTCGTTCTTGATGAACTGTATGCCGCAAGTGTCAAGGGGCAGCGGTTCTGCAATCTTGTGGAACTGATAAAACGCCCTGAAAACATCAAATTGGCATATAGAAATATCCGAAAGAACAGCGGCAGTCGGACGGCGGGTGTGGACAACAAGACAATAAGCGATTTGAACAAGTGGAACGAAAATGCCTTAGTTGCCCATGTTCAGCGCAAGCTGGACTGGTATATTCCTAATGCTGTCCGCAGAGTGGAAATACCAAAGGATAACGGGAAAACCCGTCCCCTCGGAATACCCACGATTATGGACAGGCTCATTCAGCAATGTATTCTGCAAGTATTAGAACCTATCTGTGAAGCAAAATTCTTCAAGCGAAGCAATGGTTTCAGACCAAACCACAGTGCAGAAAATGCCATTGCCCAAGCGGAGAGAATGATACAGAACGTAGGTTGCCACTATGTCATTGATATAGATATCAAGTCTTTCTTTGACGATGTGAACCACGGAAAACTGCTGAAGCAGATGTGGACACTCGGAATTAGGGATAAAAAGCTGCTGTCTATCATTTCTGCCATGCTAAAGGCAGAAGTGGCTGGAATCGGTTTTCCCGAAAAGGGTACGCCGCAGGGCGGTATCATTTCCCCACTGTTGTCAAACATCGTCCTGAATGAACTGGATTGGTGGATTGTCAGCCAGTGGGAGGAAATGCCCACCCAAAGGAACTATGTACACAGAATCTATGCGAATGGAACTCCCGACAAAAGCAGTACCATCCGTACTCTGCGTAACTACACGAATCTAAAAGAGTGCTATGTTGTCCGTTATGCAGATGATTTCAAAATCTTTTGCAAAAAGCGGTCGGATGCAATCAAGCTGTTCGAGGCTACGAAACAATGGCTTTTAGATCGTCTGGGACTGGAAATCAGCCCGGAGAAATCAAAGATCGTAAATCTGAAACGCCATTACTCTGAATTTCTTGGCTTTAAGCTGAAAGTTCGAACAAAAGGAAAGAAGCCAGATGGACAACCAAGGTATGTAGTAGAAGCGCATATCAAGGATAAAGCATTGCAGAAAATCCGGGAGAAAAGCAAGGAAATTATTGGGCAGATACGGCAGACCTATGACCCAGGAATGGAATATCGTCTGATACAGAAATACAACTCCTATGTCATGGGCGTTCATAACTATTACAGCATTGCAACCCATGTGAATATTGACTTTCACAAAATCGCTTTCGATGTCAAAAAGAGCCTTTACAACAGATTGAAGCACAGACTGCAAAAGAAAGGTCAAATCACAAACAGGTATATCAAGGAGAAATACGGCACAAGCCGGGAGGTGCGTTATCTGAATGGTCATGCCATCGTCCCGATTGCCTATGTTCAGCATAGAGTACCTATGGATAAGAAAAGTCGGGTAAACAAGTACACGCCAGAAGGACGGGTTGAGATTCATAAGAATCTTGCTGGTATCAATATGGCAGTACTCTATCATCTGATGAACAATCCATGCGGTAAGCAGAGCGTAGAGTACAACGACAACCGCATTGCGCTCTATGTTGCGCAGAAAGGAAAATGTGCTGTTTCCGGTGCTGAACTGGGAGCAAATCAAGTGGACTGTCACCACAAAAAGCCGTTGGTGCTTGGGGGCAATGACAGTTACCAAAACCTGATTATTGTCTCCGATGTGGTTCACATTCTCATTCATTCCAGTAATGAGCGCACCATCCGAAAATACCTGAAAGTGCTGAACCCGGATAAAAAGCAGTTGGCAAAGCTAAATAAACTTCGTGTGATGGCAGAAATGCCGGAACTCGTTTTCTAAAGGGCAAATCTGTTTGATGTATAGATTATCATAAAAAAATGCTGACGATGGAAAGCCGTGTGATGGGAAACTGTCACGCACGGTTTGGAGCGGGGGAAAATCTGGAGGAACGGGTGTGCAGCCTGCGGCTGCATACCTCGCCCAAAAGATTACCTATCGCTATCCTTCACAATGGCCGCTTCCGCTATGGAAAGCAAGCGGCTGGGGCTCTGCCAAAAGAGCCTGTTTGTAGTCCCCAATCACCTTACCGAGCAATGGGCGGCGGAGTTCCTGCAACTGTATCCATCCGCCAACATACTCGTTGCAACCAAGAAGGACTTTGAAACGAGAAACCGCAAAAAGTTCTGTTCCCGTATTGCCACGGGCGATTACGATGCCGTCATCATAGGACACTCTCAGTTTGAAAAGATTCCCATGAGCTTGGAGCGGCAGCGGGCGATATTGCAGACGCAGCTTGATGAAATAATAGACGGCATTTTGGAAGCAAAGCGGGAAAACGCAGAACGCTTCACAATCAAGCAGATGGAAAAGAGCAGGCGCTCCATAAAGCTGAAGCTTGATAAACTAAACGATCAAACTCGCAAGGATGATGTCGTTACGTTTGAGGAATTGGGCGTTGACCGGCTGTTTGTAGACGAAGCGCACAGCTTCAAAAACCTGTTTCTCTATACGAAAATGCGGAACGTAGCCGGTCTTTCTCAGACTGAGGCGCTGAAATCCTCCGACCTCTTTATGAAATGCCGGTATATGGACGAGCTTACGGGAAACCGCGGCATTGTGTTTGCAACGGGTACGCCGATATCAAACTCAATGACCGAAATGTATACCATGCAGCGGTATCTTCAATATGACGCGCTGTGCTCCCATGGTTTGCAGCACTTTGACGCATGGGCTTCCACATTCGGTGAAACCATTACGGCAATGGAGCTTGCGCCGGAAGGAACGGGCTATCGCGCAAAGACACGGTTCGCCCGTTTTTATAACCTTCCGGAACTCATTACCATGTTCAGGCAGGTTGCTGACGTGCAGACCGCCGACATGCTGAAACTTCCCGTTCCCGAAGCGGAGTACCACAACGAGGTCATTAAGCCTTCCGGATTTCAAAAGGATATGGTTGATTCCTATGCGGAGCGTGCCGAAAAGGTCAGGAACGGCATGGTGGACGCAACGGTTGACAACCTTTTGAAGATTACAAACGACGGCAGAAAGCTTGCCCTTGACCAGCGATTGACGGATGAGCTGCTGCCGGATGACCCCGAAAGCAAGGTAAATACGTGTTTAGATAACATTCACCGAATATGGGAAGCAAGCAAAGAGCAGAAATCAACGCAGCTTGTATTCTGCGACCTGTCTACCCCGCATGGTGACGGTAAGTTCAATGTGTACGATGACCTGAAAGCAAAGCTTGTCCGCATGGGCGTTCCGGAAACCGAGATTGCCTTTATTCACGATGCAAAGACCGAAGCACAGAAAGCGGCCCTGTTCACTAACGTCCGCTCCGGCAATGTGCGTATTCTGCTTGGCTCCACTGCAAAGATGGGCGCAGGAACCAACGTACAAAAGCGGCTGATTGCCGAGCACCATCTGGACATTCCGTGGCGACCTTCGGACATTGAGCAGCGCGAAGGCAGGATTCTCCGTCAGGGCAACGAGAACAGCAAAGTTGATATATTCAGGTATGTTACGGAGAACACCTTCGACAGCTACATGTGGCAGACGATTGAGAGCAAGCAAAAGTTTATATCGCAGATAATGACGAGCAAAAGTCCCGTCCGCTCCTGTGAGGACGTGGATGAAACCGCCCTTTCATATGCCGAGATCAAGGCGTTAGCAACGGGCAATCCGTATATCAGGGAAAAGATGGACTTAGAGATTGAAGTATCGCGGCTGAAGCTTGTGAAAGCCAACTACCTTTCGCAGAAGTATATGCTTGAGGACAGTTTACTCAAGCACTATCCCAAGGAAATTCGCCTGACGCAGGAACGAATCAAGGGATATGCGATGGATATTGCCCTGTATGAGCGGCACAAGAGCGAGAATTTCCCAGGCATGCTTCTGTACGGTACTCATTACGCAGAGAAAAAGGAGGCCGGCACGGCGATACTTGAAGCCTGCAAGGCCATGACTTCGCCTGAGCCAAAGGAAGTCGGAGGCTATCGCGAGTTTACGCTGCTCCTGTCCTACGACATTGTTGCAAAGGTGTTCCGCATGACGTCGCGCGGAGAACTATCCCACACCGTGGAACTCGGCAGCGATATTCACGGCAACATTCAGCGCATGGAAAATGTGCTTGAATCGCTCCCCTCCCGCCTTTCCGCCTGTGAAAAAGCTTTGGCTACGCTGAAAGAGCAAATGGATAACGCAAAAGCGGAAGTTGAAAAGCCTTTTGAGCAAGAACAGGAGCTTTCTGAAAAGGCAGCCCGTCTTGCGGAACTCGATGCGCTGCTCAATATTGACAAGCGAGAGAATGATGTGCTGGATGCCGAGCCTGAGCATACCGAGATTGAGACTGTTAAGGCTTCCTGTAAAGAAAGATGAAAACACCACATTTATGAATTACAGAAGCCATTGTCAGTACCGAGTAATTCGGTGCTCCTTTTACAGATTGAAGTTAAGCTGTAAGTTGCGTATCCGATAAAACGCGGGTATAATAATAAAAGGAATACCTTTAGAAAGGAGGCATCAATCATGCCGGATGCAATGATACGGGAGATGATACCGTTATTCAAGTCGTATGGTATAAAGAAAGCTGCGCTGTTCGGTTCTGTTGCCCGTGGTCAAAACACGCCAGACAGCGATGTTGACCTTGTAGTCTCCTTTGGGAAAAAGTATGACCTGTTGGATATAGTCGGCCTTAAGCAGGATCTTGAGGAAGCATTGCAAGTCCCGTTTGACGTAATCACATATGAATCATTGAAAAGCGGAGCATTTGCGGATTCAGTCTATACAGATGAGAGGGTAATATATGGTTAGAGTTAATGTGATATTGGACCACATCCGCGAATGCTGCGAAGACATCTTTGATTTTGTTCGAGATATGGAATTAGAAGATTTTCTGAGCAATAAGCTTGTTCGCAATGCAGTAGGGATGTCCTTAATTAATATCGGTGAACTCGTCAAGGCGCTCCCTATCGAGTATCGTAATGATCATCCCGAAATACCTTGGAAGAGGATAGCAGGCATGAGAGATTTAGCAGCCCATAAATACTAAACGCTGGACATGGTTGCTGTTTGGAATGTCGTACAGGACAGAATTCCAGAGCTATATGAATTCACAAAAAGATAAACTGTACCTTATGCAAGACGCCGATGATGAATCGACGTCTTTTTGTATCTGAGTACTTGAAAGAAAATGAGGTGTAAAACCTATTTGAGTCTTACAAAATCATACGTAACCCCGCAGGAGATTGAGCAGGCCAGACAGCTCGATCTCCTTTCTTATTTGCAGCAGCATGAGCCGGAAGAGCTGGTGCGGTTTTCATCCCATGTGTATACCCTCCGCAGCCACGACAGCCTTAAAATCTCAAACGGCAAATGGTATCAGTGGTCAACAGGGATAGGCGGCGTAAGCGCATTGGATTACCTTATAAAGGTGCAGGGCATGGACTTCGTCAGCGCCGTTTCGAAGATATTGAGATATAGCCCGCTTGCGGAACCCGCAGGGCCCACTCCTGCCAAGCGACAAAGGTCAGTCTTTACCCTGCCCACACCATATGAAAACAATGACAGGGTTCGCACGTACCTTACCGGCCGCGGGCTTTCGATGGACTTGCTTCGCATGTGCATCGATGCAGGGTTAGTATATGAGGATATGCGGCACAACTGCGTATTCGTGGGTTTCGACCGCAAAAAGTTTCCTCGATATGCCATGCTCAGAAGCAGTTCCCCTTATTCAACATTTCTGGGCGAGGTATCGGGCAGCGACAAACGATACTCTTTCTCCCTTTCAGGCAGCGGCGAAACGCTGTATGTGTTTGAAAGTGCAATAGACTGCCTCTCTTTTATTGAATTGCAGCGCATGAAAACGGATGAACTGAAGCCCGATAACTATCTTTCCCTTTCCGGCGTATACCGACCCGGCGAAGGCAGGCGCACCGAATTGCCGGCGGCTTTGCAGGAATACCTTTCCATAAACGAAGGCATCCGCCACATAGCTTTGTGCCTGGACAACGACGAAGCAGGACGCAGCGCCGCATTGGCAATATGCGCTGCGCTGCCGGATAAATACACGGCGGAATTATTGCCTCCGCAATCGGGCAAAGACTACAACGAACTTCTCATGTTAACCAAAGGTATACCGCCGAACATCAGGGTAAGAAAGCCGAAGGAGCGCCGCGAAAGATAGGCGCTTTATTTATCGGCAGGTAATGTGGATGCGATGTGCGCATCGCATTAGCGAGCATTGGATAATGCCAGCCTTATCCGCCCGTAAGGGTATCCCCTTAAACCCCATCAACAGAAAAGGAGGCTTTATGCTCAAACGAAATATTAAAATAACCTTTCGGCTGAACGCTAAAGAGCATCAGCGACTGAAAAAGAACGTCAAGAAAACAGGACTTTCGCAGGAAACATACATCCGAAGGCTCATCGAAGGCTATGTTCCCAAGGAGCTGCCGCCCATAGACTACCACGCCATGATGCGCGAACTTAACGCCATAGGCAACAGTATGAACCAGATAGCGGCCCGTGCAAATGCCACGGGCTTTCTTCTTGCCAATGAATATGCTTCATATGTGCATGAGTTTCGTAAAACCGTTCTTGAGATACAACGTGCCGTGACTCAGCCGGAGCGTATATGAAGCATGGCTACAACTTCCATATGGAGCGTTAAGTCAACCTTGGGTCATGTGATTGAATACGCTGCTGACGACACAAAAACGGCCAACCCCCAATGGAGCAAGTCCGAATACCAGTCCATGCGCGACGTTATGGACTACGCCATGAACGATTTTAAGACCGAACAGCAATACTATGTGACCGCGCTTAATTGCGATGCCGGCTGCGCCAGAGAGCAGATGCAGCTTACAAAGCGGCAGTTCGGCAAAACGGACGGTATTCTTGCCTTTCATGGCTACCAAAGCTTTGCCGAGGGAGAAGTGGATGCAGACACGGCGCACGCGATAGGCATAAAGCTTGCGGCTGAGTTGTGGCCGGAGTATCAGGTAATCGTGGCAACACACCTGAATACGCATTGCTTTCATAACCATTTTGTGCTCAATTCGGTATCCTATCTCGACGGCAAGAAGTTCAACGCCTGCAAAGAAAGCTACCTTAAAATGCGGGCTGCTTCCGATAGGCTGTGTAAAGAATATGGGCTGTCCGTAATCACGGAGCATGCGGCGTATTATCCCAAGCATTACGCAGAATGGGATGCAGAGCGGAAAGGGCAGCCAACATGGCGAAGCGCAATCCGAGAGGATGTTGACAAGGCAATCATGGCAAGCATGAGCTTTCAGGCATTTCTCCGTTCCCTCAGAAGCATGGGATACGAAGTCAAAACAGGCGTAAAGCACATGGCAGTACGCCCGCCAGGCAAGGAACGCTTCGTGCGGCTGCGTTCACTTGGTGAACGGTATACTGAGGACGCCATACGACAGCGTATATTAAAGCAGTGCGCACCGGAGCGCCCGGCAAAATGCGCGCCGTCGATACCCTTGCGTATCCGAGTTTATGGTGACTTTCATCTATCCAAAGTCACATGGAAGGGCCTTAGGGCATTGTACTTCTTCTATCTGCGAAAGCTTCGCAGAGCGCAGCGCGCTCAGCAGTGCAATGTTCCATATGTACTGCGCGAGGATTTAAGGCACTTAGACGCGATAGATGCACAAACTCGTTTCCTGTTCAGGCACGGAATCAACAGCACAGACCAGATTGACATTTACCGTGCTTGTGCAGACGAGCAGCTTACGCAGCTATATACCGAGCGCAAGGCGCTGAAGAATGAGCAGCGCCACGCCGGTATTCCTGATAAGTGTCTGGCGGAGATTCGTGAACGCATTGCCGCCATTTCCGAACAAGCGAAGCTGCTTCGCAACGAGTTAAAACTATGTGACGCAATCACGGAACGTGCCATTGCACTTTCGAAGCGGCAGGAGCAGGTGAAGCAGCTTCAGCGGGAGGAACAAGATGCAGGACGCCACCGTAATCTGTCCAAGACTTCATTGAAGATTTACTGATAATAATCTTTTTGAAGGAATCATTATATAGTAAAGGAGTGATTATACATGTCTCAACACGGCGAAGCAGCCGAGCAGGTCGTCAACATGGCAACCAATGCGGCGGTAAAAACAGCGGAGTGCGCCGCAGAAATTGTGGGCAAGGGTACTTTATCCCTGGCAACATTTCTGTTGGCAGTACTTAAAGACCAGAAGAAAACAAAGGGCCGAACGCGTATACAGTCCTTTAATGGCAGACCAACTAAGGTATTTGCCATTATGGCAAAGGACATGAAAACCTTCTCAAAGGAGGCGAAGGAATACGGCATCCTATATGCGGCGGTAATGAACCGGAAAAGCACCGACGGAATAGTGGACGTGGTTGTAAGCGCAAACGACGCGGCACGGGTAAACCGAATAACAGAACGGTTTGCGCTGTCTACAATAGAAATACAGAAAACAGTTAATACTCCCGCCGAAGAACGGGCGGCAGATACTCAAAACCCTACCGCGCGGGCGGACAGCCGGAATCCGTCCGCAGCTTCATCCAGCAGCAAAGAGCATTCCGAAACGGCGGATACTGATTCGGAGCATGTTCGCCATTCCGTAAGGCAGCAGCTTAAGGACATACGTCAAGAGCGACAGAGCGTACACCGGAAGCCGCTTGAGAGAAGCAGACCTGTGCATGGAGAACTTCGCATATGAAAAGCCCTAACGAAGATAAACTCACGGAGTATATTCTTATAGGGTTTGGCATAATACCCGTGATATTGGCGGCCTTAACGGTCGCTCCTTTTTTATCCGATGGACTTGCGGGCATTGTGAAAGGCCTTACCCACAGCATGAATAACCCCATCAATATACAGTGGTGCGCCGACTCGCCAAAGGCCATTCTGGTATTCCTTGCAGCTTACGGCACAGGCATTGGGGTATATTTCTCCACGCGCCGCAACTACCGCAGGGGCGAAGAACACGGCAGCGCCAAATGGGGTAACGCACGGCGAACATGCAAAAAGTATGCCGAAAAGGACAGCCGCAAGAACCTTATTCTTACACAAAATGTCCGTATGGGTTTAGACGGCAGGAAGCACCGGCGCAACCTTAACGTGCTGGTAGTCGGCGGCAGCGGCGCGGGCAAAACCCGCTTCTATGCCAAGCCCAATATCATGCAGGCAAATACATCCTATGTTGTGCTTGACCCCAAGGGCGAGATTCTGCGGGATATTGGCTATCTGCTTGAATGGCATGGATATAACATAAAGGTACTTGACCTGATACATACGGAGCGCAGCCACGGCTTCAACCCATTCGTATATCTTCGTGACGATAAGGACGTTCTGCGGCTGGTCAATAACCTTATACGCAACACCACGCCCAAAGGCGCGCAGAGCAGCGACCCTTTCTGGGAACGCGCTGAAACAGCGCTGCTCGAAGCCCTTATCCTATATCTGGTGAATGAAGCGCCGCCCGAAGAACAGAACTTCTCAATGGTAATGGAAATGATAAACGCCGCAGAAGTAAGAGAAGATGATGAAGAATATGCTTCCGTGCTCGATGAACTCTTTGAGCGGTTGGCTATGCGCGATCCTGAACACCTTGCCGTTAAGCAGTACCATATTTTCAAATTGGCGGCGGGCAAAACAGCCAAGTCGATTTTGATTAGCTGTGGAGCCCGGCTGGCCCCCTTTGACATAGCGGAGCTTCGGGAGATTATGAGCTATGACGAGCTGGAGCTTGACAAGCTCGGGGACGAGAAAACGGCCCTGTTCTTTCTGATAAGCGATACAGACACCACCTACAACTTTATCGTGGCCCTTGCCTTTTCGCAGATGTTCAACCTTCTGTGTGAGCGGGCCGACAACAAATACGGAGGCCGCCTGCCCCATCATGTACGGGTGCTGTGGGACGAGGCGGCCAACACCGGGCAGGTGCCGGGACTGGAAAAAATCGTGGCCGTCATCCGGTCAAGAGAAGTCAGCCTGACCCTCTTTTATCAGGCCATGAGCCAGTGCAAGGCCCTGTATAAAGACAACGCCGAAACCATCATGGGCAACATGGACAGCATTGTGTTTCTGGGAGGCCGTGAAGCGTCCACCCTAAAGGACATATCGGAAAACTGGCTGGGTAAGGCTACCATCTCCATGCAGACGGACAGCCGCACAAGGGGCCAGTCGGAAAGCTACGGGCTCAACACCCAGCGACTGGGCCGGGAACTTTTGACCACCAGTGAGATCACCACCATGCCCGGAAACAAGTGCCTGTTACAGCTTCGGGGCCTGCCCCCATTCTTTTCGCCCAAGTATGATTTGAAGCAACATCCCAACTACCGCTATACAGCGGAACATGACAGTAAACGAAACGCCTTCCATCTGGAACGCCTGACTTCCCGGCGATTGAGACTAAAGCCCGAGGAAGAATATACGGTGTATGAGGTGGACGCCTCCGACGAGGACGCTGACATTCTCAATTATGATGATTTGGACAGCGCAGACGATTTCGTTTAACTGATAAATGGACTTCGGGCCAACTTGGCCCGAGGCCGAAGGCCGCCTGAAAGGGCGGCTTTTTTGATACCAACAATTCAATCTTTTATTAAATGGAGGAAATGTATATGGAATTTTTCGTTTCTGCTGTTGACACTCTGAAAGTTCTCGTTATGGCTATCGGCTGCGGCCTCGGCGCATGGGGTATCGTCAACCTCTTGGAAGGTTACGGAGCCGACAACCCTGCCTCCAAGTCGCAGGGCATGAAGCAGCTCATGGCTGGCGGCGGCATTGTCCTGCTGGGTATGAACCTGATCCCGCTTCTGGCAAACCTGTTCTAATCTTCGCAAAGGAGTAAGCTATGCAAAGTATCTTCGATGCTATCACGGAATGGCTCAAAGGGCTGTTGGTCGAGGGTATCATGGGAAACCTCGGCGGGCTCTTTACAGGTGTGAATGAGCAGGTCGGAGAGATTGCGGAACAGGTAGGAATGACCCCGGCGGCATGGAACGCCGGGGTCTTTTCCATGATACGGCAGCTCTCCGAAACGGTCATCCTGCCTATTGCCGGGCTGGTGCTTACCTTCGTGATGACCTATGAGCTCATTCAAATGCTGATAGACCACAACAATCTACACAACTTCGACACATGGATTTTCTTCAAGTGGATTTTCAAGACCTTCGTTGCGGTGATGATACTATCCAACACCTTCAACATCGTTATGGCGGTGTTCGATGTGTCCCAGCAGGTCATTCAGCAATCGGCGGGCCTGATACAAGGTTCCACCGCCGTCACGCCGGATGTTCTGAACGATATGCAGACCCGGCTTGAAGCGATGGAGCTGGGGCCGCTCCTTGGTATCTTCCTGCAATCCTTCTTCGTGCAGTTCACCATGACGGCCTTAAACATTGTGATTTTCGTCATCGTCTACGGGCGTATGATTGAGATTTACCTGATGACGAGCCTTGCCCCCATTCCCTTTGCCACCAGCGTGAACCGGGAGGTCGGCCACATGGGCCACAACTATTTCAAGTCCCTGTTCGCTGTCGGTTTCCAAGGGATGCTCATTATGGTGTGCGTGGCGATCTACGCCGTGCTGGTGCAGAGTATCGCCACGGACGGCGATATGATGAACGCCATCTGGACTTGCGTGGGGTACACGGTTCTTTTGTGCTTCGTGCTGTTCAAGACCGGGAGCCTGTCTAAATCCATCTTTGGAGCGCATTAAGCCACTTCGGGTCAAGTTGGCCCGAGGATGGAAGGAGGTGTAGAACGATGATGTATCAGGAACCGGAAAAGTCCCCGTGGGGCAAGGTGCAGACCTGTGACCTTCTCTGCCCCGGCGTATTCCTTGTGAGTACCGCCAGCCACGGCGGGACAATGGTTTCAAACGAGGTGGCGGCGTTCCTCTCCCCGGCGGCCAAACGGTGTGGCTTCAAGCGGGGCGGCTACCTCTGTTTTGAGGAAGATACGCAGGAGGATGTGGTGCTGCGGGAACTTTTGGACAAGAAGCTCTGGCAGATACCCGAGCGTATCAAGGACAAAGCCGCCTTTGAGAAAAATATCAACCTCTCCATCAGGCGGTACAACCCCGAGTATTGGCGGGCAAGGCAGTCCGGCCTTGAAGCGGCGCAGGCTGCCCGGAAGGAGGCCCCGGCCCGCCAGACAGAACGATGACCTCGGGCCAAGTTGGCCCGAAGCTGTGAGGAGGTGATCTCATTGGCCTATGTGCCAGTACCCAACGATTTGAGCCGTATCAAGACCAAGCTGGCCTTCAACCTGACGAAGCGCCAGCTTATTTGTTTTTCCATAGCGGGCGGTATCGGTATCCCATTTTACCTGTTCACCCGCTCCCATATCGGGAACAGCACGGCCCTGTTCCTGATGATCGGCCTGATGATGCCGTGTTTTCTGTTCGCCATGTTTGAGAAGGACGGCCTTCCCTTTGAGAAGGTGCTCCGCAACATTATCCGAACCAAGTTTTTACTGCCACGGGTCAGGCCCTATAAGACCGAAAATTTCTATGCTTTTTTGAACCGAAAGGAGGAAAAGCCGATTGCAGACCACCAAAGGAGCAAAGCGACCGGGCGCAGAAAGAAAGCGTCCTGACCGCAAGCCCACAAAACAGGCCAAGCCGAAAAAGGCCGGGCCGCAGACCGCCCAGCAGACCATACCCTACCGGGAGCTTTTCAAGGATGGTATCTGCCGGGTAAACGATAAGCTCTACACCAAGAGCCTTGAATACGAGGACATCAACTACCAGTTGGCGCAGGCCGATGACCAGAGCGCCATTTTTGACGGCTACTGTGCGTTCCTCAATTCCTTTGACAGCTCCCTTCCGTTCCAGCTCTCCTTTATCAACCACAGGAGCCGCCCGGAAAGCAAGTACAAAATCAATATCCCCATGAAGGATGACGAGTACAGCGAAATGCGGAGCGAGTATGTGGAAATGCTGGAGGGCCAGATTGCCAAGAGCAACAACGGCATTGTGAGAACCAAGCTGTTGACCTTCGGCGTGTCGGCGGACAGCCTTGCGATTGCAAAGCCCCGCTTGGAGCGTGTGGAGGCCGACATAATGGGCAATTTCAAAAAGCTGGGGGTACAGTCCCGCTCCCTCAATGGGCTGGAACGCCTGGAGATTTTGCACGGCCAGCTCCACCCCGGCGGCACCGAGCCTTTTCGCTTCACATGGGATATGATACCGAAAACCGGGCTGGGGACAAAGGACTTTATCGCCCCAACCAGCTTTGACTTCCGGCAAAGCCGCCTGTTCCGCATGGGCTCCACATGGGGAGCGGCGTCCTATATGCAGATCATGGCCTCCGAGCTTTCCGACAAGCTCCTTGCGGAGCTGTTGGAGGTGGACGCTGAAATGACCATCACCATGCACATTCAGACTGTCGATCAGGCCAAGGCCATCAAAACCATCAAGGGCAAGGTCAGCGACATTGACAAGATGAAAGTGGAGGAACAGAAAAAGGCCGTCCGAAGCGGCTACGATATGGACATACTTCCACCCGACCTTGTTACATTCAGTCAGGACGCCAAGAACCTGTTGAACGACTTGCAGAGCCGCAACGAGCGAATGTTCCTCCTGACCTTCCTTGTGGTGAACACCGCCGCCACCCGCCGGGAGCTGGACAACGACCTGTTCACGGTGTCGGGTATCATGCAGAAATACAACTGCATTTTGAAGCGGCTGGACTTTCAGCAGGAACAGGGCCTTATGTCCAGCCTGCCCCTCGGCTACAACGGCATTGAGATACAGCGGGGTATGACAACCAGCTCCACGGCCATCTTCGTTCCGTTTATGACGCAGGAGCTCCGCATGGACGGCGAGGCCATCTATTATGGCCTGAACGCCCTTTCCCACAATGTCATCATGGCGAACCGCAAGAAGCTGAAAAATCCCAACGGCCTGTATCTCGGCGTACCGGGTGCTGGAAAGAGCTTTGCCGGAAAGAGGGAGCTTGTCAATGTGTTCCTTGCCACCAATGACCGCATTATCATTCTTGACCCGATGGGCGAATACTCGCCGTTGGTGCGCCAGTTCGGACAGGACGGCCTTGTGGTGGAGATCGCCCCCAACAGCCCGCACCATATCAATCCGATGGATTTGGATGTAAGCATTGATGACGAGGTTTCGCCCATCAGTCTGAAATGCGATTTTATCCTTTCCCTGATGGAGCTGATTGTGGGCGGCAAAGACGGCTTACAGCCCGTGGAGCGCACCATCATTGACCGCTGCGCCCGCATGGTGTACCGGGATTTTCTCAATGACCCGGACAATACCCCTATGCCGACGCTTCAAAATCTGTATGACCTTCTGTGCCAGCAGACCGAGCCCGAGGCAAAGCGGCTGGCAACAGCCCTTGAGATCTATGTGTCCGGCTCCCTCAACATCTTCAACCACAAGACCAATGTGGATTACAGGAATGCCCGTGTAGTGTGCTTCGACTTGAAGAAGCTGGGGGCGGGCCTCCGCACGATTGCCATGCACATCATCAACGACCTGATGAACAGTCAGGTGTCCCACAACTTCGCCCGTGGTATCGCTACATGGTGCTACTATGACGAGTTCCATGTGCTGTTGCAGGACGAGCTGACTTCCAGCTACTTCGTCACCATCTGGAAAATGCTCCGTAAAAAGGGCTGCGTCCCGAGCGCCCTGACGCAGAATGTGAAAGACCTCCTTGCCAGCCGGCAGATTGAGAACATCTTTGAAAACTCCGACTTTATGGTGCTTCTGTCGCAGGCGCAGGGAGACAGGCAGATACTTGCCAAACAGTTGGGTATCAGCCCGCACCAGCTTTCCTATGTGACCCACTCCAATCCCGGCGAGGGGCTGTTGTTTTTCGGAAATGTGACCATTCCGTTTGTTGACCGTTTCCCGAAGAATACCAAGCTCTACTCCATTATGACTACCCGCCCGGAGGAAAAGGAGGCGCAGAATGGGTAAGACCGCTTCGGGCCAAGTTGGCCCGAAGAACGAAAGGAACAGACCGCCCGGAAAGCGGGTCAAGCGTGGGCGGCTCCATTTTACCGAAGAAGAAGTGACCCGTCAGGCCGGGGAGCCTACCTCGGGCCAAGTTGGCCCGAAGCCAGCGGGCGGCGGGAAATTCCGGCAGGACGAGGAACGGGAAAAGCCGTCCTCCCGCTTGCGGCAGGATGACGAGGCCCGCAGGGATACCGCCCATGAGGAACAGGACGCCCAAAAGGCCAGGAAGGACAAGCAGGAGAAAAAGAAGGAACGGGCCGAGGCCAAGGCCGAACACTCCGCTGTCAAGCTGGAAGCCGCCAAGGAAAAGCTGGCCCAGCAGAAACCTCAGAAGCCGCCCGGCCTCCCCCAGCGGGCGGCAACGGCGGCGGGGGCAGGTGTATGGGCCTACACCCACCGCAAAATACATGAGGTCGAGCATGAGAATGTGGGTGTGGAGAGCGCCCACAAGGCCGAGCTTCTGGCAGAGGCCGGAGTGCATAAGGCCACCCGCTACACCAAGCGGCGTATCCGGGAGCACCCGGCCCGGCAGGTGGAGAAATGGGAACACAAGACCATGAAGGCCAACGCCAACCTCCACTATCAGCAGATGGCGCAGGAGCACCCGGAGCTTCAAAGTAGCTTCCTTTCCCGTATGGCCCAGAAATGGAAAATCAAGCGGGAATATGCCAAGCAGGCCCGGGAGGCTGCAAGACAGGGGGCCAAGGCGGCGGGAGCGGCGGCCACTACCACCGAAAAGGCGGTGGCCTATGCCGCCCGGTTCGTGCGCCGCCATAAAAGCGGAGTAATCATCATTCTGCTGTTGTTCTGCCTGTTCCTGATTTTGAACTCCGTCTTTTCCGCCCTCCCTTCGCTGGGTACTGGCATGATGAACGCCGTGGTCGGCACCTCCTACACCGCCGAGGACGAGGATATTTTAGGGGCCAACGAGGACTATACGGCCCTTGAAAACGAGCTCCGGCAGGAGATCGCCAACATTGAGCGCACCCACCCCGGCTATGACGAGTACCGCTATCAGGTGGATGAGCTGGGCCACAACCCCTATGAACTGACCTCCTACCTGATCGCCAAGCTCCGCACCTATACCCGTGAAAATGTGCAGGGTGAGCTCCGGGCCTTGTTTGAGGCGCAGTACAAGCTGACGCTGACCGAGGAAGTGGAGATACGCTACCGCACCGAAACGGATACATGGACGGACGAGGACGGAACCACCCATACGGATACCTACGAGGTGCCGTATGAGTATTACATTCTCCATGTGCGGCTCCAGAACAAGACCCTCCCCGTGGTGGTTGGCTCCCTCTTGGACGCCGAGCAGAAGGAAATCTACGACATAACCTTGGAGCTCAAGGGCAACAAGCCTTATCTGTGGGATGACATTTACACAAGCGGCGGAGGCAGCTATGACCCCGGAAGCGACTATACCATTCCGGGCGAGGCCCTTTCCGACCCGGCCTTTGCGGCGCTGATCTCGGAGGCAGAAAAATATCTGGGCTGGCCCTATGTGTGGGGCGGCTCCTCTCCAAGTACCAGCTTCGACTGTTCCGGTTTTGTCTGCTGGGTTTACACGGCAAGCGGCGTTCATAGCCTGCCACGCACCACGGCCACGGGGATTTTCAACCAGTGCTCCTATGTATCACCTGCCGACGCAAAGCCCGGGGACTTGATTTTCTTCACGAAAACCTATGCTTGCGATGGCCCCGTTTCCCATGTGGGTATCTATGTGGGCGGCGGAATGATGATCCATGCGGGCGACCCCATCAAATACGCCAGTATCAATACAAGTTACTGGCAGGAACACTTTTACGCCTTTGGGCGCTTGAACTGATTTTCAGAAAGGAGCTATCCATGACCAAACTTGAAAAAATCGACAAAGAGCTGTCGAAGGCCCGTGAGAAAGCCGCAGAGTGGCAGACCAAAATCCGGGATTTGGAGAAACAGCGTCAGGAAGAAGAAAACAGCATGATTGTTCAGGCTGTTCGTTCTCTGAAACTGACGCCCGCCGAACTGGCTGAGTTTTTCAGCAATCCCGGCATTACCGCTTCGGGCCAACTTGGCCCGAAGTCTGATGAAGCAAAGGAGGATACCGAACATGAAGAATAAGTTTTTTCGCAGGGCTGCGGTTTTGACTGCCGCCCTGTTTTCCTTTACATGCATGAGCGCCACAGCCTACGCCCAGAGTAACGAGCCCGTTGCAGAAACCGAGCCGCCTGCCGCCGAGATAAAAATCGTCGGTATTTTTGTTTTTGCGTGAGCAGACAAAACCGATTATCAGCATACCCGCCAAATATATCGCGATCGCGATAAGAATAAGAACGGTTGATTTCATATTTTCCCCCTTAGTTTTTTAATGGTATATTATAAAAATCGCCGCGAGGCAATTAAAAGCGCAGTTTTTTAACGCCATTTTTTATAGATTACGATTTCGGCGTCGGCACCGTTTGCTCCGTACTCACATACCAAAAGATAATGCTCGTCGGCGGTAAGTCCGTAGCAGCGTTCACTGCCTTTTTTACAGATTTGGTTACCCAAATATATTCTGTCGTCTTCCCAAAAGCTGATAATCTGTCCTCCCGGCAGCTTATATTTAAGATTAACAAAACCTCCGCGCAGAGCATTGAGGTCGGTAACCGTAGCCATATCTTTTATACCGAGTGCATTGAATTCTGCAATAAGTCTTTTTTTGAGTTTACAGCCGTTGTTAAAAACACTGCCGCAGCTATCGCAGCCTTTGTTTTTACGGCACAGCGCCAGCATACATGAGCCGCCGAACGGATGCCCGTCGGTGTTTTTACAGCCTTTGCAGTTTGACTGCGAAGGGCATTTTGTGCAGTCAAGTCCGCATAACGCGTCTCCCATATGATTTTTACCTCCTTAGTTGTAACTGTATGTTATGAGAATTTATTTTCGTATATCGGTAAAATCGGAGAGACCGAGGATGTAATCGGCGGAGATATTGTAATAGTTACACAAGATAATTAAACCGTCAATAGGTAATTTTCTTTTGCCGCTTTCATATAGATGATATTGTTGCTGTGTTGTATTTAAAATGTCTGCAATTTGTTTTTGTGATTTCTGTTTTTGTTCTCTTATTTTTTTAAGATTATCATAGTATTTCATTTCAAATTTCCTTAAATTCTTTAAATAAACTATCGACATTACATTTATTTGAATGTATAACATGTCAAACGAAAAATTTATATTAAAACCTAATCCTTTAAGAGGAGAATTAGATTTTGTTACCTTTTCCGTTCGCATAGATAAGAATGTTGTAAAACGTTTGGATCAGTTGGGTTTGCAATACAATTACAGCAGAAGCTGCTTAATAAATATTTTTTTGCGAAATGCATTG
>ERZ827423.1505-NODE-1505-length-22492-cov-3.870259_pt1 | contig 22492 bp, 27 predicted proteins | sample MGYA00519775_ERZ827423 | MGnify/ENA primary metagenome ERZ827423 (study PRJEB31778, sample SAMEA3449296) | human gut metagenome | biome: human gut; feature: human-associated habitat; material: faeces | place: United Kingdom | collected 2010/2012 ...
GACGGCAAGCCGGTCGTTCAGACCCAGGTGTCCGACGGCATCTCCCGCCCGCAGGAATTGATCCAGACCATCCTCGACGGCAAAGCGCCGGTTTTCCATGCACAGGGCGGCCATGCCCAGGCGGAAACCGGCACCGCAAAGGAGGGGCTCGGCCACCAGATCTACAAGCATCTGATGAACGGCGTCTCCAACATGCTTCCCTTTGTCATCGGCGGCGGCATCTTAATTGCAATCGCCTTCCTTCTCGACACCATCCTGGCCCCGGGCGGCGACCCGGCCAACTTCGGTATGAATTCCCCGGCGGCGGCGCTCTTTAAGACCATCGGCAATGCAGCGTTCGGCTTTATGCTGCCCATCCTCGCGGGCTTCATCTCCATGAGCATCGCGGACCGCCCCGGACTCGCGGTAGGATTTGTGGGCGGCGCATTGGCCAATGCCGGCGGCTCCGGTTTCCTCGGCGCATTGATCGCCGGCTTTATAGCCGGGTATCTGATGCTCGGCCTGGAGAAGCTCTGCGCCAAGCTGCCGAAATCCCTGGAAGGGACCAAACCAGTCCTGATCTATCCCGTGGTGGGCATCCTGGCGATTGGCGTCATCATCCAGTTTATCATCAATCCCCCTGTGTCAGCGCTGAATCTGTGGATCAGCAATGCCCTGGCCAGCTTGAACGCAACCAGCGGCATCATCCTCGGCGCGATTGTCGGCGGCATGATGAGCATCGACATGGGCGGGCCGTTCAACAAAGCGGCTTATGTATTTGGCACAGCCTCCCTCATCAACGCCGCCGGCGACCCGGTCTCCTCCGGCGTTATGGCTGCCGTGATGATCGGCGGTATGGTTCCGCCGCTTGCCGTTGCCCTGTGCACTACGTTCTTTAAAAACCGCTTTACGGAAAAGGAGCGCCAAACAACCGTTACCAACTATATTATGGGCTTCTCGTTCATCACAGAAGGCGTTATCCCCTTTGCCGCTTCCGATCCGCTGCGCGTCATCCCGTCCTGCGTGGTCGGTTCCGCTGTGGCCGGTGCGCTCTCCATGCTGTTCGGCTGCACGCTTCCGGCGCCGCACGGTGGAATCTTCGTGTTCGCTGTGGTCCAAAATTGGCCCATGTACCTGGTATCCCTCTTGATCGGCTCCGTCGTCGCCATGCTCCTCTTGGCCCTGCTGAAAAAGCCGATCAAGGAAGAGCACTAATTTCCAATGATCTGCTTTCCAGGAAGGAGAGCAAATAGCAAAATTGGGCCGTTTTCAGCCTTGCTGCACTTTTTTCAATCCCCCGCAAAATCCCGTCTGGAATCCCTTGACCCGGCCCAATTTTCCTTCTATAATAAGAATAATAACAGGTCCCTCTGGGCATCTTGTGAGCCATTGGGACCAATTGATAGACAAGGAGATATTTAAGATGAAGGAATTTCAGTATGTCATCACCGACGCGGAAGGCATCCATGCAAGACCGGCAGGTCTACTTGTTAAAAAGGCAAAGGAATTTGCCAGCACGATCACGATCAAGAAGGACGACAAAAGTGGAGACGCCAAAAAGATCTTCTCCGTCATGGGCTTAGCGGCTAAGAAGGGCGAGACTGTCACCGTATGTGTGGAAGGTGCAGACGAGGATACGGCTGCTCCCGCACTGGAGGCATTCTTTAAGGAAAATCTGTAATCTTTTATAGAAAAATAAGCAGCTCTTGGGAATTTCCCAAGGGCTGTTTTTTGTATGGCCCTTTCTCCGCTTGAATGCGATGGCAGCCAGCCAACCATGCGTTTGATTTCCGTATTTTTGAAAAACTGTGAATAGGCTGAAAACTTATCCTTGGAAACCTTGCAGTTTCTCCTAAAAAACGATAGAATACTATATTAATGGACTGCGGGCCAAAAGGGCCCCGACAAGGAGGACACAGAATGGATTATACCGGTTTGAAATGCCCTGTGTGCGGCAAACCGTTTACCTCTGACGACGACATTGTCGTCTGTCCGGAATGCGGCGCGCCCTATCATCGTGCCTGCTATCAGCAAGCTGGACATTGTATTTTTCAAGAAAAGCACGGAACACCGGACGCCTGGAAGCCTCCGGAAAAGCAAACGGAAACAGACGCCGAAGGGAAGACCTGTCCACGCTGCGGCAAGAAAAACGCCCGTGAGTCGCTGTTTTGCGACCAATGTGGTCAGCTGTTAAGCGGTGGAGCAAGCAAAGGTGCCTCACCAAATGGAGGGTATTCCCCATACGGGACACCGAACCCCAATGCTTCTCCTTATCAGAATCCTGGCGTGCCGAATTCCCCGCCCTATCAAAACCCTGGCGCACCAAACGCCCCGTACAGCGGCCCTTACCCGTTCGCCTTCGACCCTATGGGCGGCGTTAGACCGGAGGAACCCCTCGCAGACGGCGTCACGGCGGGCGATGCAGCAAAATTTGTACAAACCAATCCCCAATATTATATTCCGGCCTTTGTCAACCGGAAGCGCTACCATCGGAACCGGTTCAATTTTTCCGCGTTTCTCTGCTCTGGCGGTTGGATGCTTTACCGCAAACAATATAAATGGGGCGCCATTTTCACGGGGATTATGTTGCTGATCTATGTGCTTTCCACCTTTATCTCCTATCGCTTTGCTACGCCTATCATTATGGATCTGATGCAGCAGGTCGGCGTGGATATCAACGCCGCCTACCCGACCATGGAACAGTCGGTCCAGTTCATGTCGCTGCTGATGCAGCAGGCTCCCTGGCAAATTTTCCTGGTATGGGCTCCCAGCCTGCTCTCGCTGCTTCGGTTTGCCCTCATGCTGTTTGTCGGATTCAATGGAAACCGCATGTATATGAACCACTGTATCCGCAAAATCCGCACGCTCCGGGAGGAAAGCCCCGACCCGTCGGATTATGCCGTCCGTTTGCAGCTGCACGGCGGTGTGAACACCTCCCTGGCCATCTGTCTGTTGATTTGTTATATGATTGTGGTTTATCTCCCTCAGCTCTTTCTCTATTAAATGAAAAGTAGAATCCCATCGCACAGGAAAGTATACTGCGATTCTTTACACATAGGCTAAGGACAGAAAAACACAGGCGCTACGCACGTTCCATCATGACTTTAAGGAGGAATCCCAGTGAAGGTAACAAAAGCCGTTATCCCCGCTGCCGGCTTGGGCACACGTGTGCTTCCGGCCACCAAATCCATGCCGAAGGAAATGCTCCCGATCGTGGACAAACCTGCCATTCAATACATCGTTGAGGAGGCGGTCCACTCCGGCATCACAGACATCCTCATCATCACCAACCGCGGGAAAGGTCTGATTGAAGACCACTTCGACCGCGTCCCGGAATTGGAGGCGCGTTTGACCAGCGGAGGCCCGGAAAAGGAAAAGATTCTCAAAGAGATCGTGGACATCTCCCATATGGCCAACATCTATTTTGTCCGCCAAAAAGAGACGCGCGGCTTGGGACATGCCGTCAACTGCGCCCGTTCTTTTGTGGGCAACGAACCCTTCGCCGTCCTGTACGGCGACGATGTCATCATCGGGGAGGATCCGGCCTGCGGCCAGCTCATCCGCGCCTACGAGGAGTTCGGCCTCGGTGTGTTGGGCGTGAAGGAAGTGACGCCGGAAGCGATTACAAAATACAGCTCCCTGAAAGTCGAGCCGATTCACGACAATTACTATAAGTGTACGGATATGGTGGAAAAGCCCACGCCGGATAAGATCCTTTCTCTGTTTTCCATCCTGGGCCGCTGCGTCCTGACTCCGGACATCTTCGACATTTTGGACAACACAAATCCCGGCGCCGGCGGGGAGATTCAGCTGACCGACGCGATGGGGACCATGGCACGCAACAAAGGGATGGTTGCGGTGGATTTCACCGGCACACGCTACGACATGGGCAATAAGCTCGGCATCATGCAGGCTTCGGTCGAGGTTGCGCTTCAGCACCCAGAGATTGGAAGCGCTTTCCGGGCATATCTAAAGGAAATCAGCAAAACCCTGTAAAATTTTAGTTGACGCATCGGTTTATCGCTGTTATAATTATGTCTGTTAGCCATATTCTTGGCTTTCTATCCTTGCTCCGGAAGTTCTATCCGGGGCCTAACGTCCAAAAGGAGGTGCAATACAATGCCAGAAGTAACAAATTCCTATGAGACCGTTTTCATTCTTTCCACCAAGTTGGGAGAGGACGGCATCGCATCCTTGGTCCAGAAGTTCAAGGATCTGATCGCTGCAAACGGTACGGTCGACGGCGTGGATGAGTGGGGCAAGCGCAGACTGGCCTACGAGATCGACTACGAGCAGGAAGGCTACTATGTTCTCGTCAATTTCACTGCTCCCCACGAGTTCCCTGCCGAGCTGGATCGTATCTACAAGATCACTGAAGGCGTGATCCGTTCTCTCATCATTGCAAAAGAGAACTGATAGGAGATGATGTTATGTTTAACAGAGCCATTCTTATCGGTCGCCTGACCGCTGACCCGGAGCTGAAGCAGACCCAGAACGGGATCTCTGTGTGCAGCTTCAGCATCGCTGTGGACCGCCGTTTTTCCGGCCGGGACAGCGAACGCAAGACTGACTTTATCAACATCACTTCCTGGCGTCAGCAGGCGGAATTCGTCTGCCGCTATTTCCACAAGGGCGACGTCATCGGGGTGGAGGGTTCTATCCAGACCCGCAACTACGAAGACAAAAACGGCAACAAGCGCACCGCCACCGAGATTGTGACCGACAATGTGTTCTTCACCGGCGCAAAGTCCAGTAACTCCGGCAGCGGCAGCACCGGCTACAATGAAAACAGCTACGCCGCCCCCGCCCCTGCCCAGCCCGCCTATACCAGCGGCGCTGCCAGCGATTTTGAGGAAGTGGAAAGCGATAACGACCTGCCCTTCTGATCCCATCGAAAACTGTTTCATCATTCTAATAAGGAGGTTTGAACCATGGCTATGGAGCGTACCGAAAGACCCGAGAGACCCATGAACCGTGACCGTCGTCCCCGCAGAAAGGTTTGTGCTTTCTGTGCCGATAAGATCGAGATGATCGATTATAAAGACACCCAGCGTCTGCGCCGCTACCTGTCCGAGCGTGGAAAGATCGTTCCCCGCCGCGTGACCGGTACCTGCGCCCGCCATCAGCGCCAGCTTACCACCGCTATCAAGCGTGCCCGTCATCTGGCCCTGCTGCCCTATGTCACCGACTGATTATGGGTTCGGCACCCTTCGCCCGCCTTTCGGCGGGCGTTTTTCTATGCCCGGCGGTTTTTTCGGGCCGGCTATTGCATTATTATTCCCGATGTTGTAGAATAAATTTACAAGCAACATCTGTGAATGGAACAGGAGGAACCACCATGAAGAAAAAGCTGATACTCTCCCTGCTGCTTACCTTGTGCCTTGCCCTGCTGCTGACCGCCTGCGGCGAAAAGCCCGCCCCCACCCCCGATCCCGACCTCGGTCCCGTGACCGATCCCGTCACCGAGCCGGACAATACTCCCATCGACCCCGATGTGAAGAAGTACTTTGAGTATTTCCAGAACCCCTATAATAACGCCGATATCTTTTTGCTGTATCCCGCCGCCAACCAAAAGGAAGCCGCCGATAGCCGTGCCGCCTATGTACTGGTAAAGCTGGCTGCCGAGGAATTGGCCGCCGGAAAAGAAGTGACCTACTCCTACCCCAAGGCGGAATATGACCGGGCCGCCATGGAATACCTGGGTGAGCCCATCACCCAGTATGAAACCCGTAAAACCACCCTGACGCAGGCCGGGAATGTGGAATCTACCGGTTGGGGCGGCAACATCCCCGACTTTATGGTACTGACCCATCTGGAACAGCTGGGCGAAAACCACTACAAGGGGGTTTTCTCCGTCTACGGCAACGGCTATGGGCAGGGCGGCGATCCGGCTGAAGCCTACGAGGACTGCTGCAATCGGTTAATGCATGGCAACATTCTGCCCACCGATTTCCTGATGGGCACCCGCACGCTGGAGTGGGAGGAATGGGAAAGCCCGCTGCTGGGCCTCCAGCTGCGGTACACCGGTGTGGAGTACGTCCCCGCCGAGTGACCCCCCGCACAAACAAATGCGCCCGCCATACGGCGGGCGTTTTTGCGCTTATTTTATCACATCGCAGAGCTTCATCGGCAGCATCTTTTGCAGGTCGCCGGGGGAAAGCTGCACCTGATAGCCGATCTTCCCCGCACTGACATAGATGCTCTCGCAGTCTGCGGCGCTCTCGTGCAGCACGGTGGGGAACGGTTTTTTCATGCCGATGGGACTGCACCCGCCGTGGATATACCCGGTGAGAGGCAGCAGCTCCTTTTGCGGCAGCATGGCGATGCTTTTCTCCCCCACCGCCTTGGCGGCTTTTTTCAGGTCCAGCTCCTCCGCCACGGGGATGACAAAGACATAGTGCCCGCCGGAGGCGCCGGTGGTCACCAGTGTCTTAAAGACCCGCTCCGGCGGCTCCCCGAGGGCGGCGGCCACCTCTACCCCGCTTACCGCGCCGGTGGCCAGGTAATCGTGCGGAGTGTAGAGCAACTTTTTCTGCTCCAGCAGGCGCATTACATTGGTTTTTTCGGTTTTATCCTTTGCCATAACTATTTCTCCCCCAAAATGCCGGCTGCCGCCGGTCTCAAATCATCGGTTATTGTCTTCCTCCCGCTGCTTTTTGATCTTCTCCTGCCAGCACTTGTAGCACATGGCCACATAGCTTTCGTTGCCGCCCAAAAAGACCTGCTCGCCCTCGGTGACGATGCGCCCGCCCGCAATACGGGCATTGACGGTCGCCTTGTGGCCGCAGGCGCAGACGGTTTTGATCTCGGTGAGGGAGTCTGCGACCTCGAAAAGGCGGCGGCTGCCGGGGAACAGGTGGGTCAGAAAGTCGGTGCGCAGCCCAAAGCAGATGACCGGCATATTGCGCTCATCCACCAGCGTGCGCAGCTGGTCGATCTGCTCCGGCGTGAAAAACTGGCACTCATCGGCGATGATGACATCCATGCCGGGGTGTTGGTCGAATTTTTCGATGATATTATCGCCGGGCAGGATGACATCCGCCTTTTTGGCAAGGCCGATGCGGGATTTGACGATATCGGCACCGTCCCGGGTATCCACCGACGGCTTGATGAGCCAGACGGTCATGCCCAGCTCCTCGTAGTTAAACTTGGTGATGAGCGCCTGCGCCGATTTGGAGCTGCCCATCGCCCCGTATTTGAAATACAGCTTTGCCATTTTTGCTTCCTCCTCCGTTTTGGTGCCGGCCGACGGCTACCTGCCCCGCAGGGCGGCGCTTCGCGCCGTGGCGGGCTTCGCCCGCCCGACCGCCCGCCCCCACGGGGGCGGGCGGCCCCCTGCGGGGCAGTGTCGCCGGCCGGCGCCCCTCCCCACCCGCGGCGGGGAGGCCCTTGCCCCCATTATACCACAGGCCGGAAAAAAGCGCCATCCCGCAAAGGACAGCGCTTTTACTAAAATTTCGGGTTATTCCTTGACAAGCTCCTTGACCGAAGCGGCCAGACCCGCCATCCCCTGGATCTCGCTGGGAATGATGATCTTGGTCGCCTGACCGTCGGCCGCCTTCATAAAGCTCTCGTAGGCCTTCAGCGTCAGCACTTCCCGGCTGGGGCAGGCCTCGTTCAGCAGGCGGATGGCATCGGCCTGCGCCCGCTGTACCAGCATGATGGACTCGGCTTCGCCCTGGCCCTCGCGGATCTTCTTCTCCTTCTCGGCCTCCGCCAGCAGGATAGCGGCCTGCTTTTCGGCCTCGGCGTTGAGGATCTGGCTTTCCTTCTTACCCTCGGCGATGAGGATCTGGCTGCGCTTTTCACCCTCGGCGCGCAGGATCGCCTCACGGCGCTCACGCTCGGCACGCATCTGCTTCTCCATGGCGTCCTGGATATCACGCGGCGGAACGATATTCTTGAGCTCCACACGGTTCACCTTGATGCCCCACTTATCGGTCGCCTGGTCCAGGGCGGCGGTAATGCGGCTGTTGATGACGTCACGGGAGGTCAGGGTGTGGTCCAGCTCCATATCACCGATGATATTACGCAGGGTGGTAGCGGTCAGGCTCTCGATGGCGAGAATGGGACGCTCCACGCCGTAGGTATACAGCTTGGCATCGGTCACCTGGTAGAACACGATGGTATCGATCTGCATGGTGACGTTATCCTTGGTGATCACCGGCTGCGGCGCAAAGTCCATCACCTGCTCCTTCAGCGAGATGCGCTTCGCCACACGGTCCACCAGCGGCACCTTCAGGTGCAGCCCGGTCTCCCAGGTGGTATAATAGGTACCCAGCCGTTCAATGACGAACTCGGTCGCCTGCGGGACCACCCGGATATTGGTCACCAGCAAAAGGATCACCAGCACAACCAGAACAATAATCAGCCACATAATATCAGTCCTCCTTTTCTCTGATGGGGGAAACCATCAGTTTAACACCTGCGATTGCTTTCACCTTTACCTTCACGCCCTCCGGCAGCTTACTGCCGTCGGTGGTGCGGGCGCTCCAGTCCATGCCCTCCACCTTGATGCGCCCGGTGCCGGCCTCATCGTCGATGGGCTCGGTCACCTGCCCGATGGCGCCGATCACGCTATCGGCATTGGTAGGGGTCTTTTTCACACGCAGCACCTTTTTGACGAACTTGCGGGTAAAGGCCAGCGTCAGCCCGGAAACGACCACGAATACCACCACCTGCACCGGGACGTTCCCGCCCAGTATGGCGGCAATGGCCGCAGCCACCGCCCCCAGGCAGAACCAGATGCTCACCATCTGCACCGTAGCGGCCTCCGCGATGAGCATGACCAGCGCGATCGCCAGCCAGATGATGGGTTGGGCATAGGTTGCCAGAAAAACCTGAATGTCATTCATCGGCAGTTTTCTCCTTTCCTGCGTTCGGCGGTTCCCCGCCCGATGGTATTATAGCATATGACCGCCCCGCTCTGCAATACGCCCGTTTTGCCGGGTTTGTGTTCGTTTGTAAAAATAACGCCTGCATGGGGCCCCCGGCGGGTCGGCAGACCCGATGGGGAAAGGCGGGCGCGCCGCAGCGGGGAGGGCTGCCCGGAGTGAAATGGAGGGTCAGCACGACTGAAGCGGAGGCGCGCCCGCCGTGGGTCAGCACGAGTCAAGCGGAGGCGCGCCCGCCGCAACGGAAAAATTGCCCGAAAGGGGCTGCCGGTTATGCGAACTGCGCCTGCACAAACCGGAAAACATCCTCCGGCTTTTCTGCCACAGCGGTGCAGGCCAGCCCGTCCATGCTGCCCGGCTCGGCAAAGCCGAAGCCATAGGTCAGCGGCACAAAGTCCACCCCGGCCTCCATGGCGCCCTCGCCGTCATAGCGGCTGTCGCCCAGCAGCACCGCAGTGCTTTTATCCTGCCAGTCCAGCAGCCGCATCGCCTCCCGGATGGTATCCGCCTTGGTGGGGCAGCGGTCGCTGCGGCCCACCAGCACATCAAATCCCTTCGAGAGATCGTAAACATCCAGCGTGGTCGCCACCATATCGTGGGATTTCAGCGAGGTCACCGCACACCGGCCGCCCTTTTCCCGGATGAGCGCCAGCGTTTCCTTTATGTAGGGGTACAGCCGGGAATTTTCTATCCCGCCTTCCTGCCCGTAGATGCGCCGGTACACCTCCGACCACTCCCGCGCCGTTTCGGGGGCCAGCCCGTAGTAGGTCTCCATCGACCAGTCCAGCGGCGGCCCCACGAACTTTTCCAGCGTTTTTTGCGGCAGCGGCTCGGCGCCCATTTCGCGCTCCAGCTGCCGCAGCGCCTCCAGGATGCCCGGCGAGGTATCCACCAGCGTCCCGTCCAGATCAAATAAAAACAGTCGATACATTTTGTCTCCCCTTTTATGCCTTCCGGCTGCCGCATGCCTACGGCGGAGCCGCCACCCCCTTCGGGGGTGTCACCGCCCCCTGCGGGGGCGGTGCGCCGGGCTTCGCCCGGCGGCGGCTCCGCCGCCCGGCCCGCCCGGCCGCCATAAACCGCCGGCGGTCCCCCTGCCACGCAAAAGAACCGCCGTCACGTCCCGCATCAGCGGGCCTTTTTCAGTATTTTCGGCCTGAACCAGTTCCGGTATGCCAGCGTGATGTTGCGCACCGCGCCGTCGTAAATCACAAAGAACACATTGGCAAAGGCCAGCAGCACCAGCACCGAATACTTCCCGAAATTCCCGAACTCCTCCAGGATCTCGGTGATGCCGAATACGTGGACGATGACCCAGTAGGCCGCCGCCACCGCCGCATTAAAGATAACAAACCGCACCACCCAGCTCAAGGCCCTCGGCCGGATCTTCGCAAAGCTTTCCTGCAGGATGGGATAGTACCCGAAAAAGGCGATGAACAAAAGCGCCGCCTCCTTGATGGGCACCACAAAGACCGAAAGCAGCGAAACCGCCACAAATACGATCAGCGCCGTGGAAAGGCCGTTTTCCTCCCGCACCGCAATGAGCACCAGCCCGGCCAGCGCCGGCAGGGCGTAGTAGGAAAACGGGATCATCCCGGTGGCAAACATCAGGGCAATACATATCCCCGTTGCGATGCCGCCCAGCGCCACCTGCGCGCTCTTTTTCTGCATCAGCAGCCACCCCCCATGCAGTTACAGCAGGCATTGGCACAGTACAGCGAAGCGCATACCTCGCACATGCTGGTGCCGCCCGCCTGGGCATATCCCTGCTGCCGCTGGGTCAGCTGGTTCAGCGCCTGCCGGTATTCCATGTTGGCAGGGTCCATGCTGCACGCCGTATTCAAATAGGTCACTGCGTTATCCAGCCAGCCCTTGCGGTAGTTCACGATCCCCTTGAGATAGTTCCACTCGGCGCCCCGGCTGCCGGAGGCCACCCCGTCCAGCAGCTCCTCGGCATCGGCCAGCCGGTTCAGGTTGATGAGCCGCCGGATATCCGCAAACTGCCCGGAACCGCCGTAGCTTTGCTGCCGGTAGCCGCCGTAGCTTTGCTGATACCCGCCGTAGCTCTGCTGCCCGTAGCCGCTGCCGCCGCCCTTGCGCTGCCGCTGGATCTCATCATACGCCTCGTTGATCTCCTTCATCTTCTCGGTCGCAAGGTCGGAAAGCGGGTTATTTACATAGTTATCGGGGTGATATTTCCGTGCCAGCCGGCGGTAGGCGTCCTTCACCTCATCGTCGGTCGCATGGGGGCTTACTCCCAAAACTTTATAGGGGTCAGTCATTCCTTGTGTTTCCTCCTTTGCTCGGGGGGTAGTTTCAGTTGCTCCACCGTTTGGGGCAGACCCAGACGGATGATATTCTCCAAAATCGGCGAAAAGCGCCGCAGCTCCAATAAATCCAATGCTGCGCCCATCTCCCCGATGGTCAAAAGCAGGCTGCCCTCGGCGTGCCGCACCGCCTCCTCGGGGTCGCTTTCTATCCGTAAAAACGGGTTAAAATCCCCGTGCTTTCGGTCCTTTTCCCGGTCGTCCAGCGCATCCGCCATGTAGATATACCGCCCCAGCAGATAGCCCAGCCGTTCCAGTATCCTGTGCTCGCCCGCTTCCCCGCTGATGAGCCCCAGCATCGCCGCCGTCATTTTGGCGGTCGGCTCGCACAGCTCGTCCAGTCCGGCGTCGGGGCGCTGCTCCAGCTCCCGCTGGTGCTGCATCTCCCCGGCGAATACCGCATCGACGGTGGGATACTGCTGCGCCACCCGGCGGTACTGCCGCCGCAGCATCAGCCGCAGCAGGCGTCCACCGCACCGGCTCCACAGGCCCCCGTCCTCGATGGTATCCTCTGCCTTGTACCACAGCGAAAGCACCGCCAGGTCCGCCGCATGGGAAAGCGCCTCGTTCTCCTCACAGTGCAGGCAGCGCCGCAGGGGGTTCACCCCGCAGCCCCGCTTTTGAAAGGTCGGGGTCTCCTCCCCCAGCGCCATCTCCAGCATGGCGTAAAAGGTAAAATCATAGCTCAAGGTCAGCCTTGCCAGCGGCCCGAACCGCCGCCCCAGCGTGCGGCACAGCCCGCAGTAGATGCCCCGGTAGGCCTCCCATTCGCACAGGCGCAGCTGCGGCGTGCAGGTCTTTACATATCCGAACATCCCGCTGCCCCCCTGTGCTTTTCTATTATCATACCGCAGTTTCCGGCATTTTGCTTGAACAATATGTAAACGCCGGGAAAATTAACTCCGGTCAATGACAGTATAGCAGATTTCCCGCCCTAAAACAATCTCCCCCGCCCCCGCAAACGCAAAAAAGTCCGGTGTTTTCCCCGAACTTTTCTTTGCAAAAGGCCCCCTTTGCCGTTTGGCGGCAGGGGCTCTCGTCAGTTGCCGCACTCGATGCTGATTTTCGTAAAGAGGTCAAGGATATCCTCGACGCTCATCCGCCGCTTTTGCTCCCCGGCGGCATCCAGCACCAGCTGCCCCTTATCCATCATCAAAAGGCGGCTGCCGTATTCCACGGCATAGCGCAGGTTGTGGGTCACCATGATGGCCGTCAGGCCCTTTTCCCGCACCACCCGGTCGGTCAGCGCCATGATGGTATCGGCGGTTTTGGGGTCCAGGGCGGCGATGTGCTCATCCAGGATGAGAAAATCGATGGGGGTCATGGTGGCCATCAGCAGGGCGACCGCCTGCCGCTGCCCCCCGGAAAGCGCCCCCATCTTCACGTCCATTTTGTCCTCCAGCCCCAGCCCCAGCGCCGCCAGCTGCTCCCGGTAGGCCTCCCGGCGGGGGTGGTTGACGCCCCGGCCGAGGCCGTAGGCTCTGCCCTTGTTATCGGCCAACGAAAGGTTCTCGAACATCGTCAGGTTGGGGCTGGTGCCGAAGGCGGGGTTCTGGTACACCCGCCCGAAGCGGCGGTACCGCACGAATTCCTTTTTATGCAGCATGCTTTCCCCGTCAATGATGACGTCGCCGCCCTCGATGGGGATGCTGCCGCAGATGATATTGAGCAGCGAGGTTTTGCCGCTGCCGTTGCTGCCCACGATGGACACGAATTCACCGGCCTCCACCGAAAGGTTGAAATCCCGGAACAGGCAGGCTTCGGTGATCTCCCCGGGGTTATATATTTTGGTGATGTTTTTAAGCTCCAGCACGGTCGGCGCCTCCCTTCCCGCGGCCCATGTTCCCGGTGATGAGGATGACAAGGAACAAGGCAGCCGTTATAAATTTCAGCATATTGGCGGGCAGCCCCAGCAGAATGGCCGCCTGAATACAGGCCTTATACAGAATACTGCCGATGACCACCGCCGCGGTACCCTTTACGAAGGTCATGCGGCGGAACAGCGTGGTACCGATGATGACCGCCGCCAGCCCGAATACCATCTGGCCGGTGCCCATCGTGACGCTGAAGGAGCGCCCCTCCTGGCAGACGATGCAGCCGGAAAGCGCCACCAGCGCATTGGCGATGACCAGCCCCAGAATTTTCATCCGGCCCTTATCCACCGCAAGGGTGGTCACCAGCGTTTCGTTATCCCCCACCGCCCGCAGCAGCAGGCCGTTTTTGGTGGAAAAATACCATTCCAGGATGGCCCCGATGACCACCACCAGCAGCAGCGATAGGATGAGCTTGCGGTACAAGAGCGGCACGCCGCCCAGCAGCGCCATCACCGGTGCGGAGGTATAAATGGTATCGATGGCCCGTTCCACCATCAGGTTGGAGCCTGCAATTTGCAGGTTGACGGAATACAGCGCCGTCATGGTGATGATGCCGGCCAGCAGGTCCCGCACCCGGGCTCTTACATGGATAAGCCCCGTGCAAAGCCCGGCCGCCGCCCCGATAAGCATCGCCACCGGCAGCGTCAACCATGCATTGACGCCGCGGGTGAGCAGCACGGCGGTGACCGCCGCCCCGAGGGGGAAGCTGCCGTCCACCGTCAGGTCGGGGAAGTCCAGTATTTTATAGGTGATGAAAATGCCGTAGGACAATATGGCGTAGATGAGCCCCTGCGTCAGGGTCCCGGCACAGGTTTCCAGTATCACGTTCAGCATGGCGTTCTCCTTGCGGTCACATCAAAAATCAAAATCAGGGGTCAGGCGTTGGCATCGATGGCACGGCCGGCATAGCTCTCCGGCAGGGTCAAGCCCATTTCCTCCATGGCGGGGTAGCTGACATACAGCCCGTACTCCTTGATGGTCTCATAGGGCATCTCCTCGCAGGTGGCCTCGCCCTTCAAAATCTTTGCGGCCATCGCCCCGGTCTGCCGTCCCAGCTCAAAATAATCAATGCCGATGGAGGCAACGCAGCCCTTCTTCACCTGCTCGATCTCGCTGCCGTAAACCGGCACCTTTTTGGCGTTGGTCTTTTCCAGAATGGCGGGCAGCATCCCCACCACGTTGTTGTCGGTCAGGTTGCTCATGCAGTCCACCCCTTTGGCCAGCAGGGTATCACAGGCCTGCACCACCTCCGGCTGGGAGGTCACCCCCACCGCCTCGATGGTAAAGCCGTAGGCCGGGGCTTTTTCCTCATATTCCGCAATGGCGGAAACCGAATTCGGCTCGCTGGTGGTGTACAAAATACCGATGGTCTCGGCTTCCGGCTGCATGGCACGGATCAGCTCCAGCTGTCCCTCCACCGCCAGCTTATCACTGGTGCCGGTCACGTTGCCGGTATCCAGCTTGGCCTGTACCGGGTCGGTAATGGCGGTAAAGATAACGGGGATGTTTTTATTTTCGGCGGCGGCATAGCAGGCCATAGCACTGGGGGTGGCGATGCCGCACATCAGGGCGACGTTATTGGCGCTGAAGCTCTCGGCGATCTGCTTTACGATGTTATCATCAAACCCGGCGTTCTGGTAGTCGATGACATAGTCGACGCCTTCCGTGAGGCCCGCGTCCTTCAGTCCCTGCAAAAAGCCCAACCGGCAGTTATCCAGGCTTTCATGCTCGCCGTACTGGCTGATGCCGATGACCGAGACCTTTTGCTGTTCCCCGCCGCAGGCGGCAAGGCAGCACACGAACAGAACGGCAAGAATAAGGGCGGCAAATTTTTTCAGGTTGGTTTTCATGGTGTTATCTCCTTTTCGGTTTATGGTGTTATCGGCGGTCACGGTTCTGTCGCCGGGCGCCATCGCCGCCCCGGCAAAAGCAGTTTTTTCATGGCGCACGCTCCTTTCGGCAAAATAAAAAATCCCATCCCAAGTCATTGCTTGGGACAGGACTGGATATCAGTTCTGCGGTACCACCCACATTGGCGCCAAACGGCGTCCTCTCTGTTCTTACACACATGATGCAAGCCGGGATGGATAACGGGGCCGGTTTCCCGTCGGCTGCTACTGGCGCCTTTCGGCGTGTTCGGCCGCCCTCACGAGGCCATTCGCCGATCCTTCCGCTGCCGCACTTTCACCATCTGCGGTTCGCTATAAACGAAAATTGACCGGTTACTCTTCTCGATCACAGGTTTTGTATTTGTGGCTATTATATGCCACGGCTTCCCGTTTGTCAATGACTTTTTTTATTTTCTTTTTTGCTCTCCCGAAAGAAAGCCGTTCTTGCGGCACTCTGTTGCGGATTATGGGAAAAGCAATCCAATCCGAAGAAATACTTACTTTGGGTTGGAGACACACTGCTTTCCCGGTGCTATGCTGAAGGAAAAGGAGGTGCCGCCATGTCTCTCTTAAAGGAGCTTTATTATGGCAATCTGTTCCCTGCCGATTTTCAAATAACCGACCTTCCCCGATATCGGCAGGCACTGACGGAACTGGTGGAAAAGGAAACCCGGCTCAATTCCTTTCTGCCATCCGATATGCAGGAGATTTTTCGGGAATTTGAAGAAATACAGGAAACGCTTTCTTCCGAAAATGCTTTCCGTTCTTTTGCGGAGGGGGTGCGGCTGGGCTGCCGCCTGATGATAGAAGTCTTCCCGAAGGAAGAATAAAAGCAGCAGCCCGGCCTTTGTTTTACTCCTCGTGGCGGAAGGGGACGGTGGTGGCGGCATCATAGGCACCGCCGGCGGCCAGGGCGACCATGACTGCGTTCAGCAGGCACAAAACGGTGCTTTGCACCGTCAGGGGGCGGCCGTTTGCGGCCTCGGCGCCCACCAGCAGCGCCGCCGCCATAAGATAGGCCACCAGCTGGCTGTTCCAGTGTCCCAGCGGGGTACCCTTCAAAAACTGCGTGATGAGGGTGACCATCATCACGGCGCCGGCATAGCTGCCCAGCGCCTCCCATGTCACAAATTCGTTCATTTTCATACTCCTTTCTCCAGCTCCCGGATGCGGTGGCAGGCAGCGGCATAGTCCCGTTCATGCTCCGCAAACCGTTTTTCCAGCTCGTACTGCCGTTCGATGACGTGGTTGTGCCGGTTCACCTTTTGCTCCAGCTGCTCCAGCCGGTAGGCGATGAGCGCCGAGGCTTTGCGGTTGGCAAAGTAGGTGCCGCACAAGCTGCCGCAAAGGGCCAGCACTGCTGCGATGATTTCCTGTTCCATTGTGTTTCCTCTCTGCCCGGCTGCGGCCGGGGCTTTGTTTTTGGGGATGGGGCGGCTCCCCCGCTGCAAAATTCAGGCCGTCCCACCGACCGGCCGTTCCCTGAAAACTCATGTCTATGAGGTTTTACCCTCTTGACAACGGCGGCTTTCTCGGCTACAATAAAGCTGTGAGACCGCTTGATTTCGGAAAAAGAAGTAGCTTTCCCGAATTTCCGGGGAAAGGGCCACTTTTCATTGTAACTCATGTTTTATGTGATTTCAAGTGTTTTCTCATAATTTATGAGTTTTTGTAGGATCGACCAAAGAAAGGCGTTAAAATATGGATATTATGCTGCAAAGAATTCTCTCTCTCATCCCCGACCGGCATGGCGCCGACGCCGAATTTGCCCGTTCCATCGGCTACAAAACCGGCAACGTGGTGGCCGACTGGCGGGCCGGGCGCAGCAATTCCTACCGGAATAAGCTGCGGGAAATTGCCGACCGGTACGATGTGACGGTGGACTGGCTGTGCGGACATTCGCCGCAAATAGAAAAGCCCGCCCTCCAAGCGGAAGGCGGGGCGGAGGGGCTTTGGGCCCTCCTGGACCGGCTGACGCCGGCCGAAAAGCAGCGGGTCATGGATTTTGCCCTGGGGCTACTGGCGGCGCGGGACTGATCCCGGCCGCGGGGGTCTGTTCTCTCTCCGGAAAAGGGGCTGCGGCTGCTTTTCAGCTTCATTTTAGCAGGGGCAGTGTCCCATAAGCAGTACTTTGCGGCGGCTTGCCTGCGTGCGCGGGCGTGCGTGCGGGGGAAAACGGCTTTTTTACGGTTTGCGAAAGGGGCAAAAGGGCCGCAGGCCAAACCGTCCGAAGGACGGTTTCGGCGGGCGGAGCCCGCCGGCCCCGGCGAAGCCGGGGCGGCCTGCGGCCCTACCCTGCCCCTTGCAGGGGCCTGCAAAAACCGGGCCGAAAGCAGCTGCGCTTTCCGCCCGGCAGGAACCGTGTTATTGCATTTTGCCGTAGGCTGCCGCCAGTGCCTTCCACTGCGCCAGCGTCACCTGCTCGGCCCGGGTGGTCTCCGGCAGGGCGGCCGCCGCCAGCAGCTGCCTTACCCCGTCCTTTTCCATGCACAGGCCGGCGGAAAGGGCATTCAGCAGCGTTTTGCGCCGCTGCCCGAACCCGGCCCGCACCACCCGGAAAAAGTCCTCCTTGGGGGGGGTATCGGGCGGCAGCACCTCCGGGAGATCCAGCCGGATGACGGCGCTATCCACCGCCGGGGCCGGCAGGAACGACCCGCGCGACACCGAAAAAAGCATCTGCGGGGTGCTGTAATACCACACCGCCGCACTGATGGCGCCGCATTCCCTGGTGCCGGGAGCCGCCGTAATGCGAACCGCCGCCTCCTTTTGCACCATCACCGTAAGGGCGCGGATGGGCAGGGGCTGTTCCAGCAGCCGCATGATGATGGGCGAGGTGATGTAGTAGGGCAGGTTGGCGCACACCACCACCGGCATCCCGGCAAAATGCTCCCGGATGAGGGCGGCAAGGTCCAGCTCCATGGCGTCCCCCGGCACGATGGTGACGTTGCGGAATTCCGCCAGCGTTTCGGCCAGAATGGGCGGCAGGCGGTCATCCAGCTCGATGGCCACCACCTTTTCGGCCCGGCGGCACAGCTCCGCGGTGAGCACCCCGAAGCCCGGCCCGATCTCCAGCACCCCTACCCCGGGGGCGGCGCCGCCCAGCTCCGCCATGCGGGGGCAAACGCCGGGGTTGATGATGAAATTCTGGCCGAGGGCACGGGAAAAGGAAAACCCGTGGCGCTGCAGCAGCTCCTTGATGACGGCGGGGTCGGTGAGAGTGGGCATGGCGGCCTCCTTAACGAAAAATCTACGGTCAGTATATCGTTTCCGGCCGAAAAAAGCAACACTTTGCCGCCGGGCGGCGCCGGAAGATATACAGAAAGTATTTCACACTTTCCACCGAGTTTTCAACATTTCGGTGCCATTTCGGCCTTTTGCGGGCGGTAAAAGGGGAAAATAAGGGGGTTTGCGGGCGGAATATCCACTAAATGGGTGTTGAAAGTGAGGAAAGCCTTTGACAAGGCGCTAAAACACCTCGTAATGGGTCCGGGATGTCAACCCCTGTTATCGATAAAAATAATGCGGTATTTTTGTTTCTTTTATCACCATTGTTTATCTTGACAGGGTTTTTAGTGGGGAAATTTGCAGGGCGGCGGGCGCGCCGCAGCGGGGAGGGCTGCCCGGAGTGAAGCGGAGGGTCAGCACGAGTGAAGCGGAGGAGCGCCCGCGGGGGGATGGGAGCTTGGATTTTCCTCTTGACGGGGTGGGGCGGCTTTGAAAAAATATCGCGGCGGGTTTCGGTAAAATCGCACTTGACAACCGGCTTTTTGATGGTATAATTACAAATGGTTATGCGGAAGTGCTGGAATAGGCAGACAGGCACGTTTGAGGTGCGTGTGTCCATGACGTGTGGGTTCAAGTCCCATCTTCCGCACCATGAAGTCCCCGAGATCATCCGATTTCGGGGGCTTTTTTGCGTGATGCGGCGGGTTCGTCAGGCACGCTCCGGCAGGATCATGCCCATTTGATAGAGCAGGCAGCCGTCCTCGGTGACGTCGATCGCCATAAAGGGGTCGGTCGGCTCGCCCATGACCTCACCGGTGATCCCGGTATCATAGTAAAACCTGCCGTCCACCTCTTTCCATGTGGTGCTGTCCACGACGGCATAGCCGTCCTCCCGGACGGTGACGCCCTGCCGGGCTGCCTCCGCCCTCATCTCCTCCGGGACGGCCAGAAGGGTACTCACGGTGGCGTCTGCGGCAAATTCCGTGCGGAGCTGCAGCTGCTGCAGGATGTCGTCATACAGCTCGTCGTCCTCCGGGGGGAGGGCATCGGGGGTGTAGACCTTCACGCCCTCCGGGGTGGGCATCCGCAGCTCACGAACCTTAATACTCATGGGTTTGCTCTCCATTATGAAAAATTTTTATGGGTAATGAATTGAGGTCAGCGGAGCTGCTCCGCCAGGTTGTAAAAGGCCGACCGCACCTCGGAACGGGGGTCGATGGGGGCGCCGGCGCTGCTGCCGTCGGTAAAGGTGAAGAAGGTGCTGTATTCGGGGGCGTCATGCGCAAAAAGGCCGTCGGTCGGCTTTTGGTAGGCTCTTACCCGGTGCAGCAGCTCCCCGGCCTCCTCATCGGTCATGGGGCAGTCCTCCAGCTCGACGTAGAATTTTTCCCGGTCGGCATAGCACCGGGTGGAAAACATCCACACGCCGTCCTTGCGGATGGCGGAAAAGGAATATGATTCGGTGCGGCTCATCCGGCCGCCGGCAGCGGAAACCACCGTGAGCTCCCCGGCCGGGGGCTCCGGCCTGGCGGAGCAGCCGAACAGCCCCGCAAATACCGTAACGATCGCCAAAAATAACACCGCCTTTCGCAGGACCCGCAGCGGCAGCTGCCCGCCGGCGGGTGGGATTTCTTCATTCATATTGCTCCCCTCCTTTATTGCTTTGGGGATACCAATACCCATTTTGCGTTATTCACCTGCAGGCCGTAGCCGCAGTAGGAGCAGCAGTGGTTTTCATCCGGGATGAAATTGGCACCGCAGGAGGGGCACTCCTTTTCGGTAAAGAATTCGCCGTCGGTTTTTCTGCGCTCCGGGTGGCGGGCCCGCTGCAGGGTAACGGTGCGCTTCTGCCGGGTGGTATAGGGCTTTTTGCCCGCCGGGAGATAGGTCTCGCTGATCTGCAGCTCGGCGGTAAGCTCGGTGGTCTTTCCGGTATTGCGGACGCTTTTCAATAGGACGGTATCGATGCCGTGATCCAAAAGGGTTTCATCGGTGTTGTCCTTGTAAAGGGCTTCATTGATGCAGGCCCGGAGGTAGTTTTCGGAATAGCGGACGATCTGCCCGGCCAGCTTATTCTGCTTATGCTCCCGGCAGCTGTTGAGGATCACCACCATCACCCACACAAAGACGGCGGCGCCGACCCCGGCCGAAAGGGAGATCTCGGTATCCGGGATGAGGTAAAGGCAGAGGAACACGCAAAGAAACAGAACCGCCCCGGCCGCCAGCAGGTACAAAAACCGCTGCAGGTTGGCGCCCGGCTTTTCGTAGATCTCGAAGTCCTCGGTCTGCCAGTCGTAAAAATCGCTGCGGATAACGGCACCGCAGTAGGGGCAAGCCACCTGCTGGGTATTCAGCTCCACCGCCCCGCCGCAGGAGGGACAGGCGATTTTAAGCCGGTCGGCGTAGTAGCTTTTTTTCTGCCCGTCACGGTCGGAGGTACGGATATGCCGGGATTGCAGCACCCGCAGGCAGGCATTTTTGCGGTAGCGCTGATAGACCGGCCGGCCGTCATGCCACGAGACCAGACGCTCCAGGGCGGTGGCGTGCAGGACGCCCTCCCGCCATTCCCGGCCGTCATCGTTCCAGCGGATAAAGTCATTTTCGGGCTCGGCGGTCACGTCGGTCAAAAGGATCTCCCGGCAGAGCTGCCGGCGCTCCAGCAGTTCCAGCTGCCGCAGGGCGCTGTGGCGGAACGCCTTATCCATGCGGGGCGGGAGCAGGGTTTTATCGGTCTTGGCGAAGGGCAGCAGCATATCCTCGAAGGCTGCTTTCATCTCCCGGCGCAGGCGGGTCCCCTCCAGCGGGGTGGCACGCGCCGCCAGCAGTCTTGCCCGCTTTGCCTTTTTGCGGTTTTGGGGCTGCAGCCCGGAAAAATCCAAATCGATGATTTTTTCGCCGATCAATACCGTGACCAGCAGGGTGACCGCCCCGGCGATCCACAATGCAGTTGAAAGGCTCATCTGCTTCCCCCTTTATCGGCGCCTGCGGCGCCCGTTATTTTGCTCCTCGGGGAAAATATCCTCCGGGGTCTTGCCGAAAACGGCGCAGGTCATGCCGAAGGTGAGAAAGCCGCCCACGACGATGGCGATGCAATACAGGAGAAAATCCACGGGGTTGCCCTCCGGGGCGACCTTGTAGCTCCCCTTGGGGGTTTGGTACACCTCCACCGTGACGGTCTCTCCGTTACTCACCTCGCGGTAATAGGTTTCCCGGCCGGTATAGCTTTGGCCGTCCACCTCGAAGATGAGCTTCGCTTCATATTCGGTTCTGATCACGTCGCCGTCATCGTCTTTGCTTTCGATGGTCCTATAGCTGCTTACAACGGCGCTGACCTGCCGGACGTCGGGGGAGTTTTTATAGTCCCGTTTGGCAATTCTGCTTTCGACAACGCCCCACACCCCGCAGCCGAACAGCGCCGCCATCAAAAGCAGCGCCAGCACGTTGTAGAGCTTATCCTTTCTCTTTTCTGCATCCTTCGCCATCACAGGCCCTCCCTTCGCCATGCGGCGGGATTTTCCCCGGCCTTACGCCGGCACCCCCACGGGGCTCCATTCGGTGCTTTCGGCATCGTGGATGTAGATGAGGTTATCGCAGACGCCGTAAAGCTGCTCCCGCACGAATTGGTCACCGTGGTCGGTGCCCAGCGCAAACAGCAGGCAGGTATGCCCGTCGATGAGCTGCCGGTCGCCGGTGTACATGAGCTTCATGCCCTGCGCCAGCGCGGTTTTCACCGCGTCCAGCTCGCTCAAAAGCTCGGTGGCGATCTCAACGTCCCGTTCGCCCGGCTCCCATTCGTACATGGTAAAATCGTAGATCTCCGGGATGTGGTCAATGCGGCCGTTTTCCAGCGAAACGGACGGACGGAACCGGACCGCCCCGCCGCCGTCGGTGGCGGTAATGATGACATTGCTGTAAATCTCGCTGATATTGCACAGCAGCAGCACCGGTTCACCGGGCTCACCCACGAACAGGGGGTTTTCAAAATCATCGATATATTCGCCCGCATCATTGAGGACGGAGGAACAGATGGTGATGGTACCGGCCTTGCAGGGCGGCACGATGGCGTAAAACTCCTGCCCCTCCGTCATTACGAGGGAGGCATCCACCAGGAAATCATAGGCATAGCTGAAGGGGCTTTCCCACAGGAAGGCACGCAGGTCCACCTCGGTCGAGTCCTCCGGGACGTAGCCGATAAACGCAAGCCCCGCCCCCTTGCTTTCGGAGCCGATCAGCTCCCACATGTGTTCCAGCACCTCGCTCGAGATCCCGGGATCGTCTGTTCCGGGGGTCGGGCCGCCCGGGTC
>ERZ827423.1506-NODE-1506-length-22465-cov-10.827532_pt1 | contig 22465 bp, 17 predicted proteins | sample MGYA00519775_ERZ827423 | MGnify/ENA primary metagenome ERZ827423 (study PRJEB31778, sample SAMEA3449296) | human gut metagenome | biome: human gut; feature: human-associated habitat; material: faeces | place: United Kingdom | collected 2010/2012 ...
GCCTGAAGCACTCGGTCATCGGCGACTTCAACCGCGTGAATGTTTCCGACGTGACGAAGCTCATGGGCGGCGACGGCACCGGCAGAGTGCAGAGGTAAAGCGGATGAGCTGCTTTTACTGCGAAAAGGACGAGCGGCTGCTGGCGCTGTGACGCCGCTGACCGAGCTTCAGTGGTCGGATGTTTATCTCTTCAACGACCAGAAGCACAAGGGACGCTGCGTCGTGGCGCTCAAAGGCCATCACGACGAGATGTTCGAGCTCGATGACGAGCAGCGCAGCGGCTTTTTTGCCGAGGTTTCCCTCATGGCGCACGCGATCGCGAACTACACGAAGGCGGATAAGATCAACTACGCGATCTACGGCGATATCGTTTCGCATTTCCATGTGCACCTCGTTCCGAAGCATCGGGACGGTTTGCAGTGGGGCGGACCCTTTACCGATACGCTGCCGAAGGTGACGCTGAGCGCGGAAGAATTCAAAGCGGTCGGCGACGGCCTTCTCAGCGAGCTGGAAAAGCTGAAAAAATGATAAAAAAATGGGATGTACCGCGCGGTACATCCCATTTTTTGTCGGTCAGGATCATTCCATATAGGCGCCCTTCATGGGGCTCACGGCATGCTCGGTATAACGCTTGAGCAGGCCTTTTTTGTATTTGGGCGGCTTTGCCTGCCAGCGCGCGCGGCGCGCGGCAAGAATGGCGTCGATCTCGCCGGGCGTTTTTTCCTCGCCCTTCACGCCGACGATCGCCAGCACGCGGCCGGGAACATCGATGCGGATCAGATCGCCCTCTTCCACCAGCGCGATCGGCCCGCCGACAGCAGCCTCGGGGCTGACGTGGCCGATGACCGGGCCGCGGCTTGCGCCGGAAAAGCGCCCGTCGGTGATGAGAGCTACGCTGGAAGCGAGCGCCGGGTCTGCGCAGATGGCCTCGCCGGTATAGAACATCTCGGGCATCCCGCTGCCGCGCGGACCCTCATAGCGGATAAAGACCGCGTCGCCGGGGCGGACGTCGCCGTGCAGCACGGCCGCGATGCACGCTTCCTCGCTGTCGTAGGGCTTTGCCCGCAGCGTGACCTGAAACATCTCTTTGGGGCAGGCGGTGTGCTTGATGACGCAGCCCTCGGGGGCGAGGTTGCCCTTGAGAATGGCAATGCTGCCGTCTGTGCCCTTGGCATTTTCAAACGTGCGGATGATATCGGTGCGCAGCGGCCTGCGGCTCAGATGTGCGGTTTTTTCGCGCAGCAGCTCGTCGCAGTGCTCGTATAAACCGCTCTTTTTCAGCGCGTCCAGATTTTCGCCGAGCGTTTTCCCAGTCACCGTCATTGCGTCGAGGTGCAGCATGGAGCGGATCTCCTCCATCACGCGGGGGACGCCGCCGGCATAGCAGAAATACTGCGCGGGCCAGTCGCCGGAGGGACGGATGTTGAGCAGATAGTGCGCCCCGCGGTGCATCCGGTCGAAGGTGTCAGCATCGATCTCGATGCCGAATTCGTGCGCGATGGCGGGCAGGTGCATCGTCGCGTTGGTGGAGCCGGAGATCGCGGCATGGACCATGACGGCGTTTTCAAAGCTTTCTTTGGTCACGATGTCCTGCGCGCGGATGCCTTGCTCCAGCAGCTTGAGCAGCTGGACGCTCGCATCGTAAGCGGCCTTTTTCAGCTCCGGGGCGGTGGCGGGCATCAGCGCGGTGCCAGGCAGCATCAGCCCGAGGGCCTCGGCCATGATCTGCATGGTGGAGGCTGTGCCCATAAAGGAGCACGCGCCGCAGCTGGGGCAGGCGTTGTGCTTATAATAGCGCAGCTGCTGGCCGGAGATGACGCCGGTTTTTTCCCATGCGTCGAATTTGCCGATCTGCTCGAGCGTCAAGAGCTCGTTGATCGCGCAGGCGGGATCCTGCACGGTGTATTCCTCCGGCAGGGGATGGGCTTCCATGACTCCGCCGGTGACGACGATGGCGCTCATTTCCTTGAGCCGCCCGATGCTCATCAGCAGGCGGGAACGGCCTTGTCGCAGCTTGCGATGAATATGCCGCCGTCAAATCCGCTTGCGTTCGCCTGCGCCTCCACCAGATCGACGATGGCTTCACGGTGGGCGAGGGAGTAATTGATGCCGTCGTGTCCCTGTGCGATACCGTCGCACAGATCGGTGGCAAAATAGCGGGCGGCTTTGCCGCCGTGCTCGTTGACCGCCTGCACGGCCTGTCTTACAAATTGATCGAGATGCGCGCTGCCGGGATGGCTGTCGCCAAAGGTGCTCTCCACCATGATCTGGGGTTTGCTCAGATCATCAATCGTCCAACCCATGCCGATCTTCAGCGGATCGCTCTCTGGTGCAAGTGCGCGTACCTGCTGAGAATGTAATTCCATTATAGACCCCTCCCCGTACAATTTGTCATTTTGAAGCGAAGATCATCAGATAATTTCTTGACATATTACAACGAAGTATGCCGAGGCTGACAAGTAAAAATAGTGTGATTTTGCGCATCCGGAAGAGGAGAGCTTTTGAGACGCTGTGTGCCGGGGGGGTGAAAGAGAGCAGATCATGCTGGTGTCAGTCGGCGGCGCCGGTGCAGTAAAAAACGTAACGCTCGGCGTGTTCAACAGTGAGAGACTCCAATACGAATCGCAACAATTTAGCGTAAGTGTTTGAGCGTATAAGGGAAGGGACGAATGGAACTGCTCTGCAGTACGGCTATGCAATACTGCATCATCTGCAAGGTCAGGTGTAGTATGCGTAGTCCTGAGACAACAATAAAGCCGTGCGAGGACAATCGGGCGAAATGGGTTCGACTCACAGAATAAGGAATTATTATAGCGAGGAGGGTTAGACACTCGAAACATAAAAAATATACATTTCAGATAATAGGACGGGAAGTAGATCTGTCCTTAGAGAGAATTATTTCTTAGTGTCCGGCAGCAGCTTTTGCTTTATGATGAAATAGTAGGCTGTCAGAACAATCGTGCGAGGAGTATTCCCTTGAGTAAAATCAATGGCCTTCATCGTTTGAACTATATGGAACACTCCTACGAGTTTGAATTGTTTTCGATTTTTGGACATGACACCGCTAAGATCAGGAGTAGGTAGCGAGCTTCTGACGAAAGAGGCATGTCCTGTGCGGCAGCTAAAATTCAGCCTTATTTTTAGCCTTTCTGCATTGATACGAGATAAGATTACCTAACATGAGATGGCAATAAAATCGCATGACTTCCCCACATTATGGTACCGGTTGGCATAGGCAGGGACAATCTAAAACACCTTTTTGCAGGTTCGAGTCCTGTACCGCGCACCAGAAAAACCTTGAAGCTTCAGTGGCTTCAAGGTTTTTTTATTGCCCTGAGGTGCCATTTACCCTTTATCGTACCCTTTATAAATTGAGAACATTTGTCATGAAGCCTTCCATATGCATTCCTCCCATCTGTGAATTGCAGCCGGAATCCATCTTTTTCTCATTGCCGATTCAATCTATTGGGTGACACGAACTCTATAACTGCCGTGTACGCGGGCGAAAGGTGATGGATATTTACCGCGAACATACCGTTGCGGTAGGGAGCTGATTGTGGTATGATTCATCAAAAAGGCACAGGCCCGGCCTGTTTTCCCGCGTCCTGCGGCACAGGATAATAGGGAAGCGGAAACGGCGGGCGGGACCTTGAAAATTGACAAAACAGAAAGGATCACTTGACGATGAAACCCAAATTTGACGGCTACGCGGCGCAGTACGACGCCTGGTTTATGGAAAACGAAAACGTGTTCCAGAGCGAATTCCGCCTGTTTGAAAAGGCAATCGGCGATATTTCGGGGAAGCGCGTGCTCTCCGTCGGCTGCGGCAGCGGCCTGTTCGAGAGTATGATCGACTGCAAGAACATCGAGGGCGTTGAGCCCTCGCGCGACATGGGCGCGATCGCGCAGAAGCGCGGTATCAACGTCATCGCCTTCGGCGCGATCGAGGAGGTCGAGCTTGAGGAGAACGCCTACGACATCATCTATTTGAACGGCAGCTCCAGCTATATGGAGGACCTGACGCGCGCGTTCGACGTGTGCAAAAAGGCGCTCAAGCCGAACGGCAAGTTCATTTCGCTGGATGTGCCCAAGGAGAGCGCGTTCGGCTTCATGTACCTTCTCGCCAAGGCCGTTGGCACGTTCGACCACCCGTCCCTGCGCGGTGTCATGCCCAAACTGCCGTATCCGCTCGAGCTGTGCTGCGCGGGCGTGTGGCACTCGACCGAGGAAAAGGTCGACGCGCTCAAATCGCTCGGCTTCCACGATTTTGACTTCTACCAGACGCTCTTGAAGAACCCTATGTACACCAACGAGAGCGTGGAGGACGTCGTCCCCGGCTATCAGAGCGGCGGCTACGTCGCGCTCATCGCCCACAAATGAGCGGGGAGAACAGAGTGAAGCTCTCCGAGAGGATCTACGAGCGGGCAAAGGCGCTCTGGCCGCGGTATCTGACCCATCCGTTTGTGACGGAGATGGCGGACGGCACGCTGCCGAAGGAAAAGTTCCGCTACTATATGGTGCAGGATTATCTGTACCTGCGGGATTACGTGAAAATTTTTGCGGCGATCCTTCAGAAAACCGACGACTTCGAGCAGATCCGCTTTTTGAGCGGGGAGATGGCGAACACGATCGACGAGACGTTCCGCACGCATCTTCCGTACATGAAGCGCCTCGGCGTCACGGAGGAGGAGATCGCCGATGCGCGCCCGCACATCGACAACAGCGCCTACAGCCATTACATGCTCTGCGAGGCGCAGGCGGGAGATGTGCTGACGGGGCTCGTGACGCTTTTGAACTGCTCGTGGAGCTATGCGTATATTGCCGAGCAGATGGTGGAGCGCTGCCCAAGCGCCTTGCACGATGAGAACTACGGCGCGTGGTTCGCGGGCTACGTTTCCGAGGAGTACCGGCAGACGAATCAGGCCTTGATCGACCGGATCGACGCGCTCGCCGAAGGGATCGACGAAAAGAAGGCGCAGCGGCTCTGCGAGATCTTCGAAAATTGCTGCCTATTTGACCTGCGCTTCTGGGACATGGTCTACACGATGGGCGAGAACTGAACAGGAAAGAAAAGCCGGAGCAGCCTGAGCTGCTCCGGCTTTTTCATTGAAAAGAAAGGAAATTCACGGTTCCACGTTGGCGTGCTCCATCAGGTCGATGAGTACGCGGATGCCCTGCAAATACGAGCGGACGAGAAGACGCTCGTTCGTGCCGTGCACGCCGGAGGCGGCCTCCGCGGGCTCGGTCATAAACGGGCTGCACCGCAGGCATGTGTCGCAGATATCCTCATAGCGGTGCGCGTCCGTCGCGCCCACGGCCATCGAGGGAATGAACACGGCTTCGGGATAGTAGCGCTGGAAGCTCTCGACCACTGTGCGGTAGCCGTAGCCGTCGCGCTTTGCGATGGCGGAGGGGTCGTTCGCTTGCAAAAAGCGCATCTCGACGCCTTTGTCCTGTACGGCCTCACGGCAGTGGGCCATGACGCTCTCGACCGTGTCACCGTCCGCCAAGCGGAAGTTGATGACCGCGGTCATATCCTGCGGCATCACGTTGCACGCGGCGCTGCCGCCGTGGATCATCGTGGGCGCGATGGTGGTGGTGACAAACGGGAAGAGGTCGGGCGAGCCCATGCAGCAGGCCGCGATGGCGTCCGCGTTGCCCGCAACATCCTGCACGAGCGTTTTGAGCGGCTCCTGCGTGATATAGGGCGCGAGCGTTTCAAACGCGCCGGTCATGGCGCTGTTGAGGCGCACGGCAAACGGCGCGCGCGTGATGTCGGCGATCGCACCGGAGAGACGCCCAAGTGACGTGCCGCCGTAGGGGCGGCTCGAATGCCCGCCGATGCTGTGGACGGAGAGCTCCAAATCGGCATAGCCCTTTTCCATCAGCTGCACGCTGACAATGGCCGTCTCCGGCGCGCCGAAGGCCGTGCCGGGCTCAATTTTGCAGCCGCCCTCGTCAAGAACGAATTCGAGCGTCACGCCCTGCGCCTTCAAATGCTCGGCGATGGCGAGCGCGCCTAAGTTGATGGTCTCCTCGTCGTCGCCGAAGGCGAGATACGCCGTGCGGGCAAAGGACTTGCCGCGGGCGAGCAGATATTCCGCGGCCTCCAGCACGCCGAAGACCTGCTCTTTGATGTCAAGCGTGCTGCGGCCCCAGATATAGCCGTCCGCGATGTCGCCGGAAAAGGCGGGATGCGTCCAGTCCTGCTCTGTGCCCTCAACAACGGGAACGACGTCCTGATGCGACATGTAGAGGCAGGGGCGCAGAGAAGCGTCGCTGCCGGGGATGGTGATGAGCACGGCGTGGTGGCCGATGCGCTCAAACGTGCCCACGCGCATGATGTTGGGGTAGCTTGCCTTGATGTGCGCGTGCAGCTTGTCGAACTCCGTGTAGTCCGTCCGGCTGTGGTCAAAGTAGTTGATGGTCTTGCACCGGATGGCGGCGGACAGGCGCGCGGCCGCGCCCTCGCCGTCCAAGTCGGGATAATTGTCCTCCAGGGCAAAAAAATCGGTCACTTTTTTCTGTATCATGCCATTTTATCCTCCAGATAGCGGCTGAGAAACTCACGCGTGCGCGGCTCCTTGGGGTTACCGAAGACCTCCTTGGGCGAGCCCTGCTCTAAGATAACCCCCTGATCCATGAAGACGACGCGGTCGCTCACTTCCTTGGCAAACGCCATCTCGTGCGTGACGACGACCATCGTCATGCCCTGCTGGGCGAGGTTTTTCATGACGTCCAGCACCTCGCCGACGATCTCGGGGTCGAGTGCGGAGGTCGGTTCATCGAAGAGCATGATCTCCGGTTCCATGCACAGCGCCCGCGCGATGGCGACGCGCTGCTTCTGCCCGCCGGAGAGGCGGCGGGAGTCGGCGTGGATGAAGTCGGCGAGGCCAACGGTCGTTAAGTGCTTGATGGCCGTGGCCTCGGCCTGCGTCTTGGGGATGTGCTTGACGTCCATGGGAGCGAGGGTGCAGTTGTCAAGCACGGACTTGTTGTTGAAGAGGTTGAAGCCCTGGAACACCATGCCGATCTTCTGGCGCAGGGCGTTCAGGTTGACCTTTAAGTCCATTAAATCCTGCCCGTCGAACCAGATGTGGCCCGAGTCGGCCTCTTCCAGTAAGTTGATGCAGCGCAGCAGCGTCGATTTGCCAGAGCCGGATGCGCCGATGATGCACACGACCTCTCCGCGGTTGACCTCAAGGTCAATGCCCTTGAGCACGTGCAGGTCGCCGAAGGACTTTTCGAGCTGTTCGATTTTGATGATGGGATCGTTCGTCATAGCGCCCTCCTGTCAGTTCGAGCTGGGAAGCCCCAGATCGACGGTTTGGTTGCCCTGGTGCCGCTTGGTGTTGTCCGGCGCGGTCATCTTTCCCGTGATGGCCTTGAGCAGGAGCGAAGAAAGATACGTCAGGAACAGGTAAACGATGGCGGCGATGAGGTAGCACTCGGTACCTTTATAATAAATACCGGCGACCGAGCGGGTCATGAACATCAGATCGGACACGCCGACGACGCAGAGAACGGACGAATCCTTGATGTTGATGATGAATTCGTTGCCGATGGCGGGAAGCGAGTTCTTGATGGCCTGCGGGAAGACGACCTTGCGCATGGCCTGCCAGTGCGTCATGCCGAGCGAGCGTGCGGCCTCCATCTGGCCCGCGTCCACGGCGAGAATGCCGCCGCGCAGCACCTCGGCAAGATATGCCGTCGAGTTGAGCGAGATCGTGACAAGGCCTGCTAAAAAGAGCGGCCAGACGCGGTTGATGTCCGAAACGCTCATGCCCGTGCGCTTGAAGAGGCCGAACACCGCGTTGTAGAGGATCAGCGACTGCACCATCATTGGCGTGCCGCGGATGACGAAGATATAGAAGCGGGAGAACTTGTTGGCAACGATCTTGAGGAACTTCACAAAGTCGTTGTCACGTTTGTCGGGCTCCTGAATGCGGAGAAAGACCATGAGAAGCGCCAGCACGAACGCGATCGCCGTGCCGAAGAGCGCGAGGCGCACCGTGTACGAAATGCCGATGGCGAAGAGCGAGCGCTGGTTGTACGCCATGTAGGCCATCATGGAGAGCGTGTCGGTCGGGTTGCTGTCGGCATGGATGGCGGCGTTGATGATGTAGGCGAGCTTTAAAATGAAGCGGTCGAGCACCAGCAGCGCGCAGGCCGCGGCGTCGAGATACGAGAGGTAACGGCTGACGCGCACGATGAGGGGGCGCTTCATAATAGTGGAGCTGTAATTGTTCCAATAGGCCCACTTGACGAGCAGCGCCATGGCGCTCACGCCGAGGAAGAACCAGCAGATCGCCGCGAGCGCCGTGCCGAACACGGACTGCGCGGGGATGAAGCTGTACGGGCTGGGGGCGGAGTAGAACATGCCGAGACCCAGCAGGGCGATGAAACTTCCGCCTAAATAAACATAACGGTGATCCCGGGTGATGAAGTTCTTCCGGGGCGCGGTGGGTGCTGCCATGGTGTTTCCTCCTTTATGGTGCGAAGCGCGTTGTCTCTAGAGTGCTTCGCGTACCCGCCGCCGCGTGAAAAACGCGGCGGCGGTGCGTGGGATATTACTGGGGCTGGCCGTCGACGGCTGCCTGCCACATGGCGGCGCGGGCGTCGTCGTCGATGCCGGAAAGGATGGTGTTGATCTGATCAAGGAGTTCATTGTCGTTCTTGCGCAGACCCACGCAGGAGCCCTTGGCCGGCAGCGTGAAGCCGCTGCCCTCATCGAAGGTGACCAGGCGGAAGTTCGGGTTGGAAGCGAGGTAGCCCTGCGCGTTCTCAACGTTGATGACGATGGCGTCGCAGGTGCCCTGCTGCAGGCGGGAGATCATGTCGGGCACGCTGCCGACGGGGCTTAAGTGGTCGACGCCTTCGATCTGCTCGATGACATCGTCAAGCGCCGTGCCCTGCTGGCCGAGGACGGCTGCGCCGGAGAAGTCCTGAATGGAGGTGGCATTTAAGTACGGGGAATCGGCGAGCACCATCAGGCCGTAGGTGGTCTCACGGTAGGGCTCGGAGAAGTTGATGGATTCGCGGCGCTCGGCGGTGTCCATCATACCGGCGATGATGGCGTCGATCTGGCCCTGATTGAGCGCGTCGATCAGGCCGTCCCAGCTGAGCTTGACGATGACGAGCTCCTTGCCGAGGCCCTCTGCGATGGCCTTGGCGATCTGCACGTCGTAACCCTCGGCATACGTGCCGGCGACATTTTCAACGGGGACGTTCGAGTCCGTCGCTTCGCTTTCCTGCCAGTTGTTGGGGGCGTAAGCGCACTCCATGCCGACGCGAAATTCGTTGCTTTCGTTCGTGGCGGTGTCCTGCTGTTCCTGCTGCCGATCGCTGCTGGAATCGTCGGCGGCCTGACTGCCGCAGGCGGTGAGTGCGAAGAGCATGATGGCCGCCAGCAGGAGGGCGGTAAAGGTTCTGAGCTTCATGGTGGTGGTTTCCTTTCTTGTAATGAGTTTCATTTTTCAAAAACAGGGGAGTCCTGCTTTTTTCGGGTTTTCGCACTCCCGATGCAGACAAAAAACAAAGCCGTAAATGCTTTGTGAAGCATTTACGGCTGCAACTGTGCTGCAATCCGGCAAACCGGTCATCACCTTTTGGGGGGACGAACAGCTTGCCGACCTCGATAGCGCTCCACATACGTGACAGTCCGGCGGATGTTCTCCGACGAACCAGCGGCAAACGGCACAGGAACCGTTTCCACTTCGGCGGCATCCCCTTTCGCGCGCTCCGGCTTCCTGTGCCGGTGCGAACGCGCTACTTTTGTCAGCCGCGCCTCTATCTTCCCGACCTCGCGATCGGGCGTTTGAAATTGTTGGCGTTACCATACTCCCATGCTGGGAAAATGTCAATCCCTAATTTTCCACTTCTCCAAATTTTGAGAATCTTTTTACACGGAAGAATGGGTTCTTGTGAAATATTACCACAGCTTTCCTGCATGAATATCGGATATGACACCGCGGAATGTAAAAAAGGGGCCGGAGCATGATACCCCAGCCCGCTGAAAATTCATCTCAAAACTCGGTGACGACATCGTACCCGCTGCCCGTCCAGATGGCGGGACGCGTTTCCAGCGTGTGCAGCGCGGTGACAAAATCGGGCAGCGTTGTGACCGTTTCAGGCAGCCACGTCACATATTTTCCCACCTGCCCGGGCACATGCGCGTCGCTCGCGCCGATGGCCTTGAGCCCCAGCTCGCGGCAGAAGCGCAGTGCCGTCCGGTTCTCCTCAAGCGGCGTGCTGCCGTTGAGGACCTCCACGCCGTCAAGACCGTGCACATCGCGCAGGTGCTCGCGCAGCCCGCGATTGTTGCTGCGAAAGGGGTGGCAGGAGACGCAGAAACCGTCCTTTTCGCGCACCAGGTCGATAAAGTCCTGTGCGCTGACGCGCTGGTCGGGGATGCCGTCGATCCCCCAGGCGGTGATATCGCCCCAGAGCGAAAAAAATTCCACGCCGACGAAGATGGGATAGCCGATCTCGCGGGAATAGGCCTCCGCGCGCTCGCGCAGGCCCATGCTGTCGTGGTCCGTGATGCAGATCGCGTCCAGCCCCTTTTGCCTGGCGATAGAGACGATCTCCTCCAGGTGGAGAAAGCTGTCGGTCGAGTAGGTGCATTCGTGCAGATGCATATCAACAAGCATGATAAGTTTACTCCTTTTCTCCGTGGCGGATGACCTTCAGCACGCTGCCGTCATCCTTCCACACAATGTCGTTGAGGCCGAGAAATGACGCGATATAGTCGTTTGCAGGATGGCGGAAGACCTCCTCTGCCGAGCCGAGCTGCAAGAGCTCGCCCTCGCTCATCACGGCGATGGAGTCAGCCAGAATGAGCGCCTCCTCCTGATCGTGCGTGACGAAGACCATCGTGGTGCCGAGCTCGCGCTGCAAGCGCTTGAGCTCCCCGCGCATCCGCACGCGCAGCGCCGCGTCGAGGTTCGAGAGCGGCTCGTCAAGCAGGCAGAGCTTTGGCTCGACGATGAGCGCGCGGGCGAGTGCCACGCGCTGCTGCTGGCCGCCCGAGAGCTCGCCGATGCGCGCGTCCTCGCGCTCGGCAAGGCCAACGAGACTCAGGTACCGGCGGCCCTTTTCCTTTGCCTCCGTGCGGGAATAGCCGCGGAATTTGAGTCCGTAGGTCACGTTTTGCAGCACGCTCATGTGCGGAAACAGGCCGTAGGACTGGAAAACGGTCGAAACCGGCCGCCGCTCGGGCGGGAGCGCGGTGATGTCATGCCCGTCGAGGAGCACCCTGCCGCCGTCGGGCTTGAGAAAGCCGCCGATCATGTTGAGCGTGGTCGTCTTGCCGCAGCCCGACGAGCCGAGAATGCACAAAAGTCCGCCCTCTTCCAGGCCGAGGGAGAGGTCATGCACGGCGTACTTGCCGTCAAACTGCTTGCTCAAGCGGTCAAGTTCGAGATACACGGCGATTTTCTCCTTTCCGGGCGATGAAGTAGGCGAGGCCCTCAACGAGCAGAACGATGACGGTGATGACGCTCGCGATCAGCGAGGCAAGGGCGTAATCGCCCTGATACACCGCGTCAAAGAGCTTGAAAACGGCCAGCTGACGCTTGGCGTCGATGAGAAAGATGATGGAGCCCGCCGTCGTCATGCTGCTCGTGAAGTTATAGACAAAGCAGCTCAAAAACGCGGGCCGCAGTGCGGGAAAGACCACATCGCGCAGCACAGCGAGCCGTCCCGCGCCAAGGTCGCGCGCCGAGCGCTCCTGCACTTCGGGTAGGAGCGCGAGCGACGCGGTGCAGATCTTCGTGGAGGTCGGCAACTGCTTGAAGAGCATGTTGGCCAGCACGATAAGGGCCGTGCCCGTCAGCTTGAGCGGCGCGTGGTTGAACGCGAGAATGTAGCCGATGCCGAAGCACGTGCCCGGCAGCATATAGGGCAGCGTCGCAAGGCAGTCGAAAAGGCTGCGGCCGATGATGCGTCGGCGGTCCATGTAATAGGCGAAGAGCATTGCAAAAACCGTACCGGCGATGGAGACGATGAGCGCGTATTCAACGCTTCGCAGCATCGTCGACGAGCCGATGCGCCAGAGCTGATCCCAGTATTGCAGCGTGAAGGAGCAGACACCCTTCGTGCTCTTCAAAAAGCCCGAGAGGAACACGCAGCCGTATTGCAGCACGATCATTACGAAGAAGACGGTGCTCAGCGCGATCATGCCCCAGCCCATCGCGCCGCAATGCGGCAGCAAAAGGCCAAGCTCTGTCTGAGCGGTGCGGCTGCCCTCGGTCAGCCTGTCCGAGCGGCGCATCAGCGCACGGTAGACGAAAAAGAACACAATGGACGGGATGAGCAGGAACATGTTCATCGCCGAGGACTTTTCAAGGTCCGAGTATCCAACGACTTGCAGATAGATATCTGCGGCCAGCGTGCTGAAGCGCCCGCCGATGATGATGGGCGTGCCGAAGTCCGCGAGCGAGCGGACGAACGAGAGCAGCAGGCACACGAGCGTCACGGGCCGAATGAGCGGCAGGACAATATCGCGCAGGATGGCGCCGCCCGATGCGCCGAGGTCGCGCGCCGAGCGAAGGCTGCCCTCGTCCAGCTTTTCGAGGATGCCGGAGAGAAACATTGCGTTGAGCGGCACGAACGAGATCGACTGCATCAGGATGACGCCCCAGCGATTGTAGGGGTTCAGGCTCAGGTGCAGCAGGCGGTAGGTGATCCACCCGCGCCGCCCGTAGAGCTGGATATAGGCGAGCGACGAGACGAACGGCGGCGACACCATGGCGACGAGCATGATGACCATGCAGAGCGTCTTCTTCCACCCGCGCGCCGTGGCGCATACGAGCGCCGCTGAGAGCGAGAGGATAGTGGACAGCACCGCCGTAAAAACGCCGACAAATACGCTGTTGCGCAGACTCTCGCCGTATTGGCGCAGAACAGTGCCGAACATTGCAAAGCTCACGCCGCCGTCCGCGCCGCGCAGGCTCCGCAGCGCGATGCACGCGATGGGCCAGAGAATGAACAGCAGCACGCTCCCGAGCAGGACAAGTAAGATCAGCCTGTCGGCCGCGTTTTCACATAGGGAAAAAAGGACATCGTGAGATGCCCTTTTTTCTGTATTTTTTTGAATCGTACCGGCGGACTTCATTTATTCCGCGGCGGCCTTGTCGCCCATCAGGGGCTCAAAGCGATCGAGGATCTCGGTGCGCTGGGAACCGAACAGGGACAGGTCCTCCGTCATGAGGAGCGTAGGATCATAGGACAGCTCAATGCCTTCGATGGAGGGCTTGATGACCTTGATGCCGTTCTTCTGCTCGATCTCGGCGAGCTGACGGAGATGATCGTCGCTGCTGAAGAGCCACTCGACGAAGTACTTGGCGGCGTCGACGTTTTCAGCGTTCTTGAACACGGACACACCCTCGGGGACCCAGGGCATCCCGTCAGAGGGGTAAACGATGGTCAGGTCGTTCTCCTCGGCGGCCTGCTCGATGCTGGCGTCGATGTAGGAGATGCTGACAGCGAACTCACCGGAAGAGACCTTGTTCTTCGGGTCGGATCCGCGTTTGCCGTAGTAGGCAATGTTGCTGTTCAGAGCCTCGAAGTAGTCCCAGCCCTGATCGCCCTTGGCCTGCAGCAGCGCGTTGACCACGGCGTAGTTGGTGCCGGAGACGGCAGGGTTGGACATGACGATCTCGCCGGCATACTGGCTGTCGGTCAGGTCATCCCAGCTCTCGGGAGCGGTCAGACCCAGCTCCTCCATGAGAGAGTTGTTGAGCAGGAAGCCGACAATGGTGATGCCCTTGGAATACCAGTAACCCTCGGTATCCTTGTACTCGTCGCCGAGCTCGGCGGCCGCGTCAAAGGTGACGGGCTCAAGCAGGCCGTCGTCCTTGGCACTCATGAACGCGTCGATGCCGCCGCCGAACCACAGGTCAGCGGACGGGGTGCCGCCCTCGGCGCGGAGCTTGGAGAGCACCTCGCCGGAGGACATGGACAGGCATTCGACCTCCACGCCGGTGTCGGCGGTGAACGCGTCGAACAGGGGACCGTAGATGTCGCCGGTGGCGACGACCTTCATCGTGCCGGAGAGCTCGGGAGCGGTGTCCTGAGGCTCGTCGGGCGTCTGCGCGTCATCAGTCTTCGAGCCGCAGGCGACCAGAGAGAGCACCATCACGACGCAAAGCAGCAGAGAAAACAGCTTTTTCATAATTAACCTCTTTTCCAAATTTGCTAAAGAAATCCCCGCCGCTGTGCTGACAGTGGCGAGGACTATATTTTAGATAGAATAACGCAAAAAGTAAAATCAAAATTTGCACACGACTAAGGCGATTTCATCGAAAAAAACAATTATTTGGCAAACTGCGGATCAAGGACGGACAGCGCGTATGCCGCGTAGAGCGCCGCGCCGAGGGGGAGCGTTTCCTCGTCGATGTCGAAATCGCCGCGGTGGTTGGAGATGCAGGTGTGCGGCTTTTTGGGGTTTGCCGTGCCGAGGTAGGCGTAAGCGCCCTTCGTTTGCAGCAGATACTCGGCGAAATCGTCCCCGCTGAGCGACAGCGCGCGGTTTGCCGTCGCGGGGATGCCGAGCACGTCGGCGACGCGCTCGACCTCCCCGCACACACCGGCGTCGTTCGTGAGCGGCGTGGCGAAGTCGTCCCATTCGACCTCTGCCGTGCCGCCGTAAAGGGCGGAGATGTGTGCGGCCGCGGCGTTGATCGTTTCGCGAAGGTGCGCGCGGCTCTCGGGCGAGAACATGCGCGTCGTGCCCTCGAGCACGGCGGTCTCGGCCACGGCGTTGTAGGCCGTGCCGGCGTTCAGCTTGCCCACGCCGATGAGCACCGGCTCGACCGGCGAGGTCATGCGCGTGACGATGGACTGGAGCGCGACGACGAGCTCGCTTGCGATATAGAGCGCGTCCACGCCGAGCTGCGGCGTGGAGACGTGCGCGCTTTTGCCGTGGATGCGGATGATAAAGTGGTCGACGCCCGCGTTGTTGGCCCCCGGCTTGACGCCGACGGTCCCCGCGGGAAGGTCGGACGCCGTGTGCAGCCCGAAGACGCGCTGTGCGCCATCCAGCATGCCCGCGGCGATGAGCGGCCTTGCGCCCTGACCGATCTCCTCGGCGGGCTGGAAGAGGAAGCGCACCTCGCCACCAAAGTCCGCGCGGTGTGCGCTCAAAACCTTTGCCGCGCCGAGAAGACACGTCGTGTGCGCGTCGTGGCCGCAGGCGTGCATCATGCCCGGCGTTTGCGAGCGGTAGGGCACGTCGTTCGTCTCCTGAATGGGTAAGGCGTCGATATCCGCGCGCAGCACGACAAGGCCGCTTCCATTGCCGCTGCCGGTCAAATGGCCGACAACGGCGGTCTCGCCGACGCGCTCGTGCGGGATGCCGCACCTATCAAGCTCGCGCTCGATGCGCGCGGCAGTGTGGTATTCGTGCAGGCCGAGCTCTGGATCGCGGTGGAATTCCCGCCGCAGTGCGATGAGCTCGTCGCGAAGCTGCTGGCACTCTTCTCTCAGGGCATTCATGGCGAATTTCCTTTCTTAACCCTTGGCAGGGATCTTTTCGCGCAGGGATTCGAGACGGTTCAGCGCGTCGGTGAGCGTTTCGTCCTTCTTGGCGAAGTGCAGGCGGATGAGGTGGTTGACCGGCTCGCGGAAGAAGCTCGAGCCCGGCACCGCGCCCACGCCGACCTTGCTTGCAAGGTCCTCGCAGAATTGAAGATCGCTCTCGTAGCCGAACTCCGAGATGTCGAGCATCACGTAGTAAGCGCCCTCGGGGTCATTGTGGACGATCTTGAGGTCGTCAAGGCCCTTTAAGAACAGGTCCTTTTTGTGCGTGTACTCGGCCTGCAGCGCGTCGTAGTAGTCCTGACCGAAGTTGAGACCGGGGATGATGGCCTCCTGTAGGGGCGCCGCCGCGCCGACGGTGAGAAAGTCGTGGACCTTCTTCGCGCGGTCGATGATCTCCGGCGGGGCGATGATGTAGCCAAGGCGCCAGCCGGTGATGGAATAGGTCTTGGAAAGCGACGAGCAGGACAGCGTGCGCTCCCACATGTCGGGCAGCGTCGCAAAATAGGTGTGCCGGTGCGGGGCGTAAATGATGTGCTCGTAGACCTCGTCGGTGATGACGTAGACGTCATATTTCTTGGCAAGACCCGCGATGATCTCAAGCTCCTCGCGCGTGAAGACCTTGCCGCAGGGGTTCGAGGGGTTGCACAGCACGAGCGCCTTGGGGTGCTGGCGGAACGCGTCCTCGAGCACTTCGGGGTCAAACGTGAACGACGGCGGCGTGAGCGGCACATAGATGGGCACCGCGCCGGAGAGGATCGTGTCGGCACTGTAATTTTCATAGAACGGGGAGAAGATGACGACCTTGTCGCCGGGATTGGCGACGGTCATCATTGCGGCCATCATGGCCTCGGTGCTGCCGCAGGTGACGACGATCTCGCCGTTGGGGTCGATGTCGCGGCCCATGAAGTGGGACTGCTTCTTCGCCAGCGCCTCGCGGAAGTCCTGCGCGCCCCAGGTGATGGAGTATTGATGATAGTCCTCGTAGGCGACCTGAGAGAGGCGGTCGAGGATGGGCTTGGGCGGGTCGAAGTCGGGGAAGCCCTGGGAAAGATTCACCGCGCCGTACTGGTTGGAGATACGGGTCATGCGGCGGATGACGGAATCGGTAAAGCTCGCGGTGCGGTCAGAAAGTGCCTGCATTATTGTTTCCTCCTGTGAGATAAGATTTTCCGTTGTTCAAGATATGCTGCGAGTCGAGCGCCGTTTTGATGGCGTTCATGGCCTGTAAATTTTCCTTCGCCGTCTGGCGCAGGAAGTAGGGACGCTTCGATAGCCCGATGCCGTGCTCACCGGAGGCGACGCCGCCGAGGCGATAGGCTTCGGCATAGGCTCTGTCCATGTTTTCGTGCAGCTCGCGCTGCCACGTTTCTTCATCCCGCTCGCCGCGCACGACGCACAGGTGCACATTGCCGTCGCCCGCGTGGCCGAAGCTGACCATCTGCATGCCGCTCCGGGCTTCCAAGTCGTTGATGAAGCGGATGAAGTCCGCCGTGCGGCTGATGGGCACGACGATATCGACCGGCTCCTGCTCGGAAACGGCCTCCACGGCCTTGACAAGCGCGCCGCGCACGCGCCAGATGTCAGCGCACTGCCGCGCGTCGGAGAGCTCGATAAAGTCGAGCGCGCCGTTTTGCAGCGCCAGAGAGCGCACGCGCGCGGCATTGGCCGTGACCTCTTCGCTTCTGCCGTCAAAGGTCAAGAGAATATAGGAGCCGGCGTCGGGGCGGGGATAAGAGACGCCGCAGAAGCGTTCGCCAAGCGCGACGACTTTGCGCTCCATGAATTCGACCGCCGTGGGGTTCGCGTTCGCGCGCAGGATGGTCAAAACGCTCTGGATGCCGGTTTTCAGGTCGGCATACGGCACAAGCACGCTGAGCGAGGCCTCGGGCTTGGGAACAAGGCGCAGCAGGCACTTTGTGATGACGGCGAGCGTACCCTCCGAGCCGATGAGAAGGTGCTTGAGCGAGAGCCCGCTCGCGTCCTTGACCTGCTTGCCGCCGACTTGCATCACCGTGCCGTCAGCGAGCACGACCTCGAGCCCGCGCACATAGTCGCGCGTGACGCCGTACTTCACCGCGCGCATGCCGCCGGCGTTCGTGCTGATGTTGCCGCCGATGCTCGAGGCCTTTTCGCCGGGATCGGGCGGGTAGAACAGCCCGCGCGCTTCGACATAGGCCTGCAAGTCCTGCAAGAGCATACCGGGCTCGACCGTGACGGTCATCGTGTCCTCGTCGAGCTCGAGCACGCGGTCCATGCGGGAAAGGTCGAGGATGATGCCGCCCTCGAGCGGCACGGTAGAGCCGACAAGATTCGTCCCCGCGCCGCGCGGCGTGACGGGAACGCGGTGCTCGTGCGCGTAGCGCAGGAGCGCGCTCACTTCCTCGGTGGATAAGGGAAAGGCGAGCGCCTCGGCGCTGCCGTGGACGCGGCCGAGCACGTCGCTCTGGTATTCTGCGGGAATGTCCGCGCCGGAGAGCAGGCGGTTTTCGTCTGCAATGATGCGCCGCAGCGCGGAAAGATCAAGTGCCATAATAAATTCCTCCCGGAAAGGCGTACCGCCGCCCGCGCTCCCTGCGTTGCGGGAGCGCGGCGGCGGTCAGATGGTGTTTATTGATTGATCAAGTCCTGATCCCAGCCCACTGCGATGAAGTAACCGCCGAAGGTGTTGTTGAACACGTCCTCCGTCGCGCTGGACTGGAAGGCTTCGACGACCTTCTCATAGATGGCGGCGGTGTCGGGGTCTTCGACGTCAGCGGTGCGCGCGGCGATCAGATTCCAGTACTCCTCCACGTCGAGGACGCTGTCCTTGTAGATGGCCTCGTCGGTCTTGAGGCCAAAGTCGAGCGCGTAGTTGCCGTTCACGACCGCGGCGGCCACGTCGGGCAGGACGGAGGGGATGGTGTTGGCCTTGAGTTCTTCGATGGTGATGTTGACCTTGTAGCTCGTGATATCGTCAACGGTGGGGTTAAAGGCGGCGTTGGGGTCGAGCTCGATGAGGCCCGCGGCTTCGAGCACCTTGAGCGCGCGGCCGCCGTTGGTCAGATCGTCGGGAATGGCGACGACGTCACCGTCTTTGAGCTCGTCAACGGAACTGACCTTCTGGGAGTAGAGGTTCAGCGGGATGATGAAGGTGTTGCCGATGTTCTGGATCGCATAGCCGTAGTTGTCGATCTCGTTCTGGAGATAAATGCGGTGCTGGAAGGCGTTGAGGTCGATGTCGCCGTTGGCGAGCGCGTTGTTCGGGGTCACGTAGTCCGAGAACTGCACGATCTCGAGGTCGATGCCCTCGTCGGCGAGCGCTTCCTTAGCGGGCGCCCACAGGTCGTCATAGATGCCGCCGACCACACCGAGCTTGACGGTCACGGTCTCGCCGGTCTGATTGTCGGTGTTGGCATCGCTGTTGTCGGCGGAGTCGTCGGCCTTGGAGCCGCAGGCGGTCAGCGCGAGGGCGAGCGTGGCGGCTGCAAGGGCGAGGGCAAAGAACTTTTTGAGCTTCATGGAAATATCCTCCGTTAAAATAATTTTTTGTAATGGGGTGGGTAGGGGCTGTATGGGGATCACGTTAATGCGTGTTCTTTTTGACGATGCGTCCGCCGACAAATTCGATGACGCAGACGATGAGCACAAGGACGAGCACGGTGACGTTCGTGATGTCGGCCATGTTGCGGTCGTGGCCGTAGCGGATGGCGAAGTCGCCGAGGCCGCCCGCGCCGGCGACGCCGGCCATGGCCGTGAGGTTTAAGAGACTCACGATCGTGATGGTCGTGCCGCGCGCGATGGCCGCGATGCTCTCCTTGAGATACACGCGGAAGATGATCTCAAGCGGGCTTGAGCCCATCGAGAGCGCCGCCTCGATAAGGCCGCCGTCGAGCTCGGCGAGCGCACTTTCGACCTGACGGGTGAAAAACGGCACTGAGCCGAACACCAGCGGCACGATCGCACCGCGCACATAGAGCACCGTGCCGACCAGCGCGCGCGTGATGGGCATGACCCACGTCAGTAGGATGATAAACGGGATGGAGCGGAACAGGCTCACGAGCTTGTCGAGAATTTGGTAGACGACCTTGTTCTCCAAAATGCCGTTCGGCTTTGTCACCGTAAGCACCACACCGAGCAGAAGCCCGAATACGAACGAGATGAGGCCCGACCAGAGCACCATGAGCATCGTGTCGCCGAGGGCCTTATAAAAGTCCGGCAGCTTGCTTGCAAGGTTCGGGGCAATGTTAACGATCAGCTCTTGCATCTTTGATGACCTCCACTCCGACATTTTTTTCGATCAGGTATTCGATCGCTTTCGTAATCTGCTTTCTCTCGCCGCTGATGATGGCGACCGTTCCGCCGATGGGGGAATCCTGCACGATGGTGATATCGGCGAAAATGATGTTGAGCGAGACGTTGAACATCTGCGACACGGCGGAGATGATCGGCTCGTTGACATTGCGCTGAACATAGGACAGGCGGACGATGAGCTCGCCGGGCTGGAGACGCGTGACGGGGGAATCCTCGGCGATGAGCGCTTCGACCTTCTGGAGGTTCGAGGTCGTGTGGATGAAGCTCTTCGTGATGTCCTGCTTGGGCTCAGCGAAGACCGTGAAGACCTCGCCCTGCTCGACGACGCGGCCGTATTCCATGACGGCGACGCGGTCACAGATCTCCTTGACGACAGCCATCTCGTGCGTGATGAGCACGATCGTGATGCCGAGCGTTTCGTTGAGGTGCTTGAGAAGGTGCAGGATCGCCTTCGTTGTCTGCGGGTCGAGCGCGGAGGTCGCCTCGTCGCACAGAAGCACCTGTGGGTCGTTGGCAAGGGCGCGGGCGATGGCGACGCGCTGCTTCTGTCCGCCGGAGAGCTGGCTGGGGTAGGCGTCCGCCTTGTCGCCGATGCCGACGAGTTCCAAGAGCGTTGCGACCTTCTTCTGGATATCCTCCTTGCTCAGGCCGCTGCCCTTGAGCGGGTAGGCGACGTTTCCGGCCACCGTGCGCGACGGCATCAGGTTGAAGTGCTGGAAGATCATGCCGATCTTCTTGCGCGCCGCGCGCAGGTCCTTGGCAGAGAGCGCCGTCAAGTCCTGTCCCGCGACGAAGACGCTGCCGGAGCTTGGCCGCTCCAAAAGGTTGATGCATCGCACGAGCGTGGACTTGCCCGCGCCCGAGAAGCCGATGATCCCGAAGATCTCGCCCGAGCCGATGGAGAGCGACACGTCGCGCACGGCGTGCACGGCCTTTTCGCCCGAGCCGAAGTCCTTGGAAATGTTCTTGAGTTCGATCAAGTGAATTCCTCCTTTATCCCAAAAGCAAACAAAAAAAGCGGGGAGCTCATGAGCTCCCCGCTTCAGGTCAAACGATGTTCGGGTGGCAAGACCCTTCTGCGCGCTTTCAATCAGCGGCGGCAATTTCGTTCCTGTGCGTATCGGGCAGGCAAATGAACATGAGCAATCGTGGGCATCGGCATCGCCATGTCCATGTTCATGCACATTAACATTCGAGAAGTGTAGGAGAACATTTCGTCGAAATCCTTTCCGAAAATCATACTGAGGTTGTAGGTATCATAGCACCGTGAAAAGCACACGTCAACAGAAAATGCGGGAAAATTCGCAACTTAGTCACACTTGACTAAAGCGGAAGAATAAACATGCGGACAAAATCGGGTAATATTGCCAGCAAATTTGCCGCGCCGTTCAGTTTTGAAATGAAAAAAGAGGAGCGGAAGCGGTCAGCTTCGTTCCTCTTTCACTGATTGAATGCCGAAAAAGCGGCGGCCGTTTTCGTTCGTCAGGGCGATGATTTCATCTGTGCTCATGCCGCGAATTTCTGCGAATTTTGCCGCGATATGGGACACATTGCGCGAGTCGTTGCGCGTGCCGCGCACGGGAACGGGGGCCATGTAAGGGCTGTCCGTTTCGAGAAGCACCCTGTCAAGCGGGACGACCTTTGCGACCTCGACGGTCTTCTTCGCGTTCTTGTAGGTCAGCGGGCCGTCAAAGCCCAGGTACCAGCCGCGCTTTATAAGCTCCTGCGCGATCTCGACGCTGCCGGAAAAGCAATGGAACACGCCGCGCACCTGCGGAAACTCCTTCACGATGGCGAGACAGTCAGCATGCGCGTCGCGGTCGTGCACGATGACGGGGAGACCTAATTCCTGCGCCAGCGCGAGCTGGTCGCGGAAAACCTCCTGCTGGAATTCCCGCGGCGGGTTTTGCTCCCAGTAGTAGTCGAGCCCGATCTCGCCGATGGCGACGACCTTCGGGTTCTTTGCCCATGCGCGCAGCGTGTCGAGGCTCTCGCGCGTGTAGGGCGCGCAGTTTTCCGGATGCCAGCCGACGGCGGCGTAGACGTGGGGATATTGTTCCGCGATCTCCACCGCGCGGCGCGAGGTATCCAAGTCGCAGCCCGGGTCGACGATCAGCCCCACGCCGTTTTCGGGCATGGACGCGAGCAATGCCTCGCGGTCAGCGTCGAACACCTCATCGTCATAATGGGCGTGGGTGTCAAAAATCAGATTCATTTCTTCTCCTGCTCAAAGATGAGGTCATATTCAAGGATCGCGCCATACGCCGTCTGCGACACAGGCAGAAAGCCAACATAGCGCCAGCCCTCCGCCGCCGCGCGGTCGATGATGTTCCGGTATTCGGGGTCAAGCGAAAATCTGCCAAGAATAGACGCATTGGCGGCGACTTTTACATGAAAGTATTCATACATGGCTCTTTTCTCCTTTTTCTTCCCTTAAAAGGGAACGTGAGATGCCGCCTGCAAGCGGCAGGAGCAAACAAAGGGGGTATTCTCTTTCCAAAGAGAATACCCCCTTTGGAACCCCCAGAGAAAGGCAAGGGGCCTTGCCCCTTGACCCCGCACATTGGCGGTTTTTATCTTGAAGAGCTGCACGCGCTGCGCAATCAGGTGCGGTGTACATGGCTTCGCCATG
>ERZ827423.1507-NODE-1507-length-22457-cov-5.512945_pt1 | contig 22457 bp, 20 predicted proteins | sample MGYA00519775_ERZ827423 | MGnify/ENA primary metagenome ERZ827423 (study PRJEB31778, sample SAMEA3449296) | human gut metagenome | biome: human gut; feature: human-associated habitat; material: faeces | place: United Kingdom | collected 2010/2012 ...
CCCGCCGGCGGCGAGGATCCCCGCCCGCAGTGCCCGTGGGCTGCGTACGCGCCATGCCCCGGCTGCTCCGCCCGCGTCCGTCCTGTCGTTTCTGCGTACAACCCGTGCCGGCGCCGCATACCCTGCCCGCGCCGGATCTGTCCCTGCGGCGCCCCCTGCACCCCCTGCGCCCCCTGCGCCCCCTGCGTCCCCTGCGCCAGCTTGCGCTCCCCCTGTTTTTCTGCCCGCGCGCTTTTTCACATATGGTACATGCCGTCATGCATACACTGTCATATGGATATTCCGGGAGGATGGGGATGGACACATGTACCGTGTACTGAAGGTAAACCGCCGCTTGCTCAATGGAATCCCGCTGCTGCTGCTCATTCTCGCGGTTGCCGTCGGCTTGTCGCTGACGGGCGGGGAAGATGCGGTGCGCGCGTCGGCCGAGAGCGGCTCGGACACATATATCAAATGGGTCGATTTCGACATACCATATACAGCGCTGGACCGGGCGATGAAGCTGGATGTGGAAACATACGGCGCGGACGACGGGACGCATCTCGACTGGGTCGAGCTTCTCGCCGTACTCGGCACAAAATACGGCGGCGATTTCTCAAAATACCGCGAGCGGGACCTTACCAGCCTTGCAGAGAGTATACAAAAAGGCGAAAGCATAGAAGAAATAACAAAAGGTTATAAAAACTACGCCTATTACCATGAGGCGTACGACGCCGTGCTCGGCGGGCTTGTCGGCGAATATGAACTGCAGACGGAACAGGATGGCGAGCTTGTCTGGGAAAAGCGGTACGGACTGAAGGCCTACTGTCCGATCGCCAAGGGCTATGCCTATAACGACTATGACGATTTTGGCAACAGCCGCAGCTACGGGTATGCGCGCCGTCACCTGGGGCATGATCTGATGGCGCTCGTAGGCACGCCGGTGGTCGCCGTCGAGTCGGGCACGGTCGAAGTGCTGGGCTGGAACCAGTACGGCGGCTGGCGGATCGGGATCCGGAGCTTTGACGGGCGCCGCTACTATTACTATGCGCATCTGCGCCAGAACCGGCCTTACGCCGAGGGACTGGAGGCGGGCGACGTCGTCATGGCCGGGGACGTAATCGGCTATGTGGGCCGGACCGGATACAGCGTCAAGGAAAATGTAAACGGTATTACGGCCAGCCACCTGCATCTGGGCCTGCAGCTTATCTTTGACGAATCGCAGAAGGAAGGCCCGTCCGAAATCTGGGTGGACCTGTACTCCATTACCCGGCTTCTGAGCTCCAACCGCAGCGAGACGGTGCGCAACGCCGAGACCAAGGAGCACACGCGCAAGTATCTGCTGCTGGAACCGGTGCCGGAGGACCGGTTCATTCCCGCCCCGGTGGAACTTTCCACCGGTGACGCCGGCTGAGCCCGGCCATTCAAAAGGGGAAGAGCGCTCTGCTCTTCCCCTGCGTCCTGTTCAGATGTATATGGGAGCCGTTCTCAGCCGGCGCGGCCCGTTTAACGGGCCGGCGGGAATGGCTCCTGTTTTGGCGCGACTTCGCCCTGTTTTTTGTAAACGCTGTCCGCAGGCACCGCGCCGCGCACGAGCGAGAGCGGGTAAACCTGCGCCCCGCGGCCCACGATACAGCCGGGGCACAGCACGCTGTTGCAGCCGATCTCGGCGAAGTCGCCGACTATGGCCCCAAACTTTTTCAGGCCCGTCTCCACCGCGGCGTCGCCGTCGCGGACAATCACGGGCGCGCGGTCGCCCCGCACGTTGGCCGTAATCACGCCCGCGCCGAAATGTGCTTTGTAACCCAGCACGGAATCGCCCACATAGTTGAAATGCGGCACCTGCACCCCGTCGAACAGAATGCAGTTTTTCAGTTCCGTTGAGTTTCCGACCACGGCCCCCGCGCCGATGACCGCGCTGCCGCGCACAAAGGCGCAGTGCCGTATCTGCGCGCCGGGTCCGACAATGCACGGTCCCTGGACGCATGCCGTCGGCGCAACGTCCGCATCCTTTGCAATCCATACGTCCGGCGCTGGCTGTTCGTACTGATCTTTGGGCAGGCCGGGGCCGGCCGCCAGAATAAAGTCCCTGATGCCGGGCAGGATCTGCCAGGGATATTCCTTGTTTGCAAACAGGGGCGCGGCGATGGTGCGCGCAAGGTCGAACATGCCGTCAAACCTCATTCTTGATATACCCCCTGTTTCTGATAAGTTCTACCAGCCGTTCCATATGCGCGGTACATTCCGCGTCGGTGCCGGCCTCTACGAGAATGCGGATAACCGGTTCGGTGCCGCTCTGGCGGACGAGAATACGCCCGTTGCCGCCGAGCGCCCGCTCGGCCTGTGCAATCCCCTGCGCGAATTCCGGGTCGCGCATCACGGCGTCGCGGTCGGTGACGCAAATGCTCTGCAAAAGCTGAGGATATACCTTCATGGGCGCGCACAGCTCGCGCAGGCTCGCTTTTTTCTCAATCATCACCTGCATGAGCTTGATGGCGGTGAGGATACCGTCGCCGGTCGTGGCGTATTTGCCGAAAATAATGTGGCCGGACTGTTCGCCGCCAAGCCTGTGCCCGTTTGCGCGCATGCTCTCGTAGACGTACTTGTCGCCCACATCGGTTTTGACATAGTCGATGCCCTTTTCCTCAAACGCCTTGTACAGGCCGAAGTTGGACATCACGGTCGTAACAACCGTGTTGTTGACGAGTTTGCCGCGCTCTTTCATATAGCAGCCGTATATGTAGAGGATTTTGTCCCCGTCGATCACCATGCCGGACTTATCCACGGCAAGGCACCGGTCCGCGTCCCCGTCGAAGGCGAACCCGACGTCCAGCCCGTTGTCCAGCACAAACTGCTGCAGCACTTCGATATGTGTCGAGCCGCTGTCCACATTGATGTTCAGGCCGTTGGGCTCATTGTTAATCACATAGGTTTTCGCACCGAGCGCGTCGAACACATTTTTTGCAATCGACCAGGTGCTGCCGTTGGCGCAGTCGAGGCCGACGCGGATGTTTTTATAGGAGTTGATGGCGAGCGAAATGAGGTAGCCGACATAGCGGTTGCGGCCCGCGATATAGTCGACGGTCCGCCCGATCTTTTCGCAGGTCGCCATCGGGATAGGCGGGAGCAGCCCGTCCAGGTGTGCTTCGATCTTGTCCAGCACATCCTGCTCCATCTTTTCGCCTTTGCTGTTGACGAGCTTTATGCCGTTGTCGGTATAAGGGTTGTGGCTGGCCGTGATCATGATCCCGCAGTCGAAGTCCTCCGTCTGTACGGCGTAGGATACGCTGGGCGTAGTCGTAACGTGCAGCAGGTATACGTCCGCGCCGGAGGCGGTCAGGCCCGCGGAAAGCGCGTCCTCAAACATATAGCAGCTGCGCCGGGTATCCTTTCCGATCACAACTTTGCACTTGTGTTCCCTGCCGAAATACCAGCCGATGAACCGGCCGATCTCAAACGCGTGCTGAACTGTAAGCGTCCGGTTCGCTTCGCCGCGAAAGCCGTCCGTACCGAAATATTTCCCCATTGTGTCATTACACCTCAAATTCTATCGCACAACAATCCGATAAATATGCCGAAACTGATGTAAGTATAGCACAGCCGTCGCGCCCATGTCAACAAAGCAGCGGCTTTACCGTTTACGCCGGAATGCCGGCAATTGACAAAACCGCTGCAATTCAGTATTATATTTATATAATAGAGACCAGCGGCGCACTTCCCGTATATAGTATTCACAAAAGATGCGGTTGGACACACGGAGGGTAGTGAGGAATGGACGCAAACAGGATGCTTCTCATTGTAAACCCGCGCGCAGGCACCATGCAGTCGCAGCGCAACCTGTTCAAAATTATGGACAGTTTCTGCGCCGCGGGCTATGAGGTGACGGTGCGCATCACGCAGGCGGCGGGGGATGCGTATGCGACGGCTGCGGCATGTGGCGGGCGGTACGATATGGTCGTCTGCGTCGGAGGCGACGGCACGCTCAACGAAGTGACAAACGGGCTGATGTCGCTGCCTGTCCGGCCCCGGCTCGGCTATATTCCGTGCGGCTCGACAAACGATTTCGCCTCCAGCCTGCGCCTCCCAAAGCGGCCCCTGGATGCGGTCGGCAAAATCCTTGCCGGCGCTCCCTGCCCGATCGACGTGGGCAGGTTCAAGGACCGGTATTTCAACTACGTCGCGTCTTTCGGCGCGTTTACGGAAAGCTCTTACGCCGCGCCGCAGGCTACGAAGAACTACCTGGGCCATCTGGCCTATATTCTGGAGGGGATCAAGGACCTGCCAAAAATCCGCCCCTATTATGTGCGGGTTACGGTCAACAACCGGACGTTTGAGGACGAGTATATCTTCGGCGGTGTGACGAATACGCTGTCCATGGGCGGGATTCTGAAGCTCGACCGGCTCGACGTGTCCCTGTCCGACGGCGTGTTCGAGATTATTCTTGTCAAGAACCCCGTAAACGCGATCGAAGTGCAGAAAATCATATCCAGCCTGACCCGCCAGCAGTTTGACACCGACCTGATCGAGATCTTCCGCGCCGACCGCGCGGAGTTCGTTATGGACGAACCGCTCGTCTGGACGCTGGACGGCGAGCGCGCGCAAGGGGATACGCGGACCGTGATCGAGATCATTCCCGGCGCGATCGAGATTATGCTGTAACCGGCAAAGCGCTGCATATGCATTGGGTAAATACGGTATATGAAACAGTACGGCGGATTTTAAATCCGCCGTACTGTTGTGATTTGCGTCTGATTGTCCGCGCGCAGCCCGTAGAACGCTTTTTTGGCCTGTTCTATGGTCGGAGCGGGCGTCCGTGCCATCCCGGCCGCAACGACATACGCGGCAAACACAAGCAGGTAACAGATTATAAAAAGGAGGAGTGCCGTTTTTACAATAAACTGTTTTGACGACCCTTTTCGTAGCGGGCCGAGTTTCGGCTCTATAAAAGCGCGGAAACCGTCCGGGTCCCCCTTTGTAAAGTCCGATTTTGGCAGCCGGTATACTGCGTTTTTATCCAGCCACAGGAAAAAACAGTCCTTGGTCTCGGTCAGTTTTCCCATTTGGGTATAGTCATAGACCACCGACTGGTTTCCGCTGGAAATATGCAGGCTTTCGCCGAACGCAAATTGAATGCGCCAATCATCTGCTGCCTGAAAACGCTTTTGTTGTTTTATGGTGTGTTTCGCGGAGCGTTTCGGCGCGGTCAGTGAGAAAATCCCCAACAGGATAAAGATGGCTGCGGCGATCAGTGCGTTAACATACAGATTCTTCTGCACTGCGGTTGCAACGGCGTAAGCGGACAGGCTCACGCCGCAGACGAGGGCAGCGACGCCAAGGGTCAGCCGCAGCGCCCGCAATACCTTTGCCCAGCTGCTGACCGGATGTTTGATCCAGTTTTCTATCATTTCTTTTGTATACGGATATTCAACAATATACTCCGTTTTCTCCATCTGATCCATCTTGCGCTCCCGCCTGCCGCAGTGCAGGCTGTTTTCATACCAGAGAGTAAATATACGAATTTCCCTTTGCGCCGCCTCGGCCCCGGTGTGTTCCTCCGAAGCGGGCGTCCCGGCAAACCGGCTCGCACACGCCCTGCGCGGGCGCGTAAGACATTTTCTCGGCGTAAGCGGCCCGTTGCCGCCAGCCCCGCCGTCCGTCGGCCCGCGGCCGCCGCCATGCCGCCCGATCCGCTCCGAAGACCGTGCGATTACAGTACGGGTTTGAACGCCTGTACAAAACCGAGCAGATCCGCAAGGGAGCCGTGCGGATACGCGTCCGCGTCTCCGCCGCCTTCCAGAAAGTCCGTCACGAGATAGGTCTGCATCCCCAGCTGTGCCGCCGGGAGCATATCCTCTTTTATATTATTGCCGATCATCATGCAGTTTTCCGGCGCCTTGCCGGTCAGTTCCAGAATCTGGCGGTAGTAGGCTGGGTTGGGCTTGCTGTATACGCTCGTTTCGTAGGGGGTGACAAGCGCGAAGTCGGAAACATGCAGGCCGAGGCAGTCCAGCCGCGTCTCATACGCCGCAAGCGGGAATATGGGATTGGACGCGAGAATCACGGTATATCCGTTCTCTTTGAGCGCGCGCACAATCTCGCGCGAGACGGTGAACCCGGCGGGGATCAGCTCACGGACGACATAGAACTCCTCGCTGTAAAACCGGTCCAGCATCGGTTCAAGCGCGCGGACCTGTTCGCCAAGCTGGTTGGAGAACGCGTCCCAGAACGCGTCGCGGTTGGTCCGCGTCCCGTCGTTTTTCACCATGGCGGCCGTTCCGGCCCACAGCGCGTCGATAAACGGCTTTTTCTCATAGCCGTAGGGCTCGACTTTTTTTGTCAGTTCCCGAAAATAGGTGTGCGTGAAAATCTCCTGGTCGGTCGGGAACAGCGTCCCGTCCAGGTCTATCAGTATAGTGTCCAGCTATTTTTTCTCCCTGTTCTGTCCAGATCCCGCCCATGCCCCTGCCGGGGGCTTTGGCGGATCGCTATTTTCCCAGCGCCCGGCCTTTCGGCGCGGCCGGCGCGTATGCGCGTATCTTGCGCGTATTGTCCGCGGTCGCCGCGGCTGCCCGTTTGAAGCCGCGCCGTGCGGTCCGTTGTATGGCGCGTGCGCCGCTATGCAACGCGTATGCAAAGCCGCGCGCCGCTGCTGAAACTCCGCCATGCGCCGCGCGGCTATTCGGGCAGGCAGCTTCTGCCGGCCCCGGGCCGCACGGAGATGCGGGAGCTCTTTCGTCCCCAACTGCCGCGTCCGCGCACGGGGCGCCGTCCGCACTGTCCGCGTCGTCCGCCTTTGCCGGGTACAGGCGCCGGCATGCTGCCGCGCCGTTTGTGCGCGAATTGCAGCGCGCAGCCGCGCCCCGTCCGCGCCTCGTGTCCGGCCGCGGCACAGGTTCCTGTACGCAACCCTTCGCGGTCTGCAGTGTCAGCGCGCTGCGGTATAAATCGCGCGCACATCCTCAAGCCCCAGCGGCTGAAACGCACCGATGGTTCCGCTCGCGCTCCGGCTTACGCAGGCGCGCGCCAGCGTGTCTATCTGCTCGTCGGTAAGCTCGAATCCCTCCAGTTCTGCGATACTCGTCGGCATACCGATAGAGCGGAAGAATTCCTCCATGGCGCGTATGCCGGCCAGCGCCGTCTGCTCGTCGTCCGCGCCCGCCTCTGCGCCGAGCACGTTGACGGCCATCTTCGCAAACCGGTGCGGATCGGTTTTATACACATACCTGGCCCAACTGCCCCACACAGCGGCGATGCCCGCGCCGTGCGCGCTGTCAAACATGCCGCCCAGCTCATGCTGGAGCATGTGCGGCGCAAAGTCGGTCGCCTGGCCGCAGCCGGTAAGTCCGTTATGGGAGAGCGCGCCCGCCCACATGATTTCCGCGCGCGCGTCATAGTCGTCCGGAACGCGCATGACGATCTCTGCATTGCGGATCACGGTGCGCAGCAGCCCTTCGCTGATTTCGTCGGTCAGCTCCATGGGCCGCTCTGTCGGCGTGAAATACCGGTCGAGCGTGTGCATCATAATATCCACGATCCCCGAAGCGGTCTGGTAGGGGGGCAGGGTATAGGTAAGGGCGGGGTTCATAATCGAGAACACCGGCCGGCATATATCGTTGTCGAGCGGCATTTTCCTGTGCTCGTCGGTGATGACGGTGGACATGCTCATCTCGCTGCCCGCCGCGGCGAAGGTCAGGATCGTGGCGACGGGCAGGGAGCGCGTCGGAACCCGCTTGCGCAGATAGAAGTCCTTCACGTCGCCGTCGTCGGCCGCACCCACGCCGATGGCTTTGGCGGAGTCGATGACGCTGCCGCCGCCGATGGCCAGGATAAAGTCCACGCCCTGTTCTCTGCACAGCGCAATGCCCTCGTACACCTTGGCGAGCCGGGGATTCGGCTGCACGCCGCCCAGCTCCGCATAGCCGATGCCCAGTTCGTCCAGCTGGGCCTTCACATCCTCCAGCAGCCCCAGGCGAACGGCTGTGCCGCTGTAATGGAGCAGCACTTTCGTGCCGCCGAATTCCCTGACCAGCGCGCCGGCCCTGGCCTACGCGCCGCGCCCGAAGAAGATTTTTGTTGGCGTATAGTATTCAAAATCGATCATAGGTTTGCCCCCTCTCAGTTTTCGCTGTCAAAGGGCGCGCCGCATTCCGGACAGAATTTCGGCGTTTCACCGGGTTCGGGCGTATAGCCGCACTTGCCGCATTTCGCCGGTTCAGGGCGCTTTTTGCCGCAGGCGGTACAGAACGCGCCGTTGTTTTTCTCGCCGCAGGAACAGGTCCAGCCGCCCCGTTCGGGTTTGGGCTTGCCGCAGGCGGAGCAGAACGCGCCGCTGTTTTTCTCGCCGCAGGAGCAGGTCCAGCCGCCCTGTTCGGGCTTGGGCTTGCCGCAGGCGGAGCAGAACGCGCCGCTGTTTACCTCGCCGCAGGCGCAGGTCCAGCTTCCGGCCGTTGCCGCCTGCCGCTGCATTTGCTGCTGGTTTGCCGCGCTTGCCGCGCCGATTACGCCGCCGCCGGCCTGCATCCCAACGCCAACGCCCATAAACCCGGCCATGCTGCCGGCGGCGTTGGAGCCCGCCGCTTCAATGCCGCGCGCAACCGAGCCCTGCATATAGCCTTCGCGTACGTTCGGGTCGCTGAGCATTGCGCCCTGGTTGCGCATGTTGATGAGCTTGACAGACTCCTCGTCATAGCTGATGGACGCAATGCCCACGGCCTGTATCTCCATACCGCGCATCTGGTTCCAGCTCTCGTCGAGGATGTTCGCCATGTATTTGCCGAGCTGCACGCTCTTGGATGAGACGTAGGAAATGCGCTCGCCATCCGCGGACATCTGGTTGATGGCGGCCTGCAGCGCCTCCAAAAACTCGCTTAGATACTGCTCGTTGATGTCGCTGATCTCCACACGGTCCTGATCGCGCGGAACAGCCTCCGCATAGAACTTCAGCGGGTCTTTGATCTTGATCGAGTAGGTGCCGTGCGTACACAGGAACAGCTCTGCATTATAGAAGTTGTCGAAGTAGTTGATGGGGTTGCGCGTGCCGAACTTGATTCCCTTGATCTCCTGCAGGTTCACATAGAAGACGCGCTGCGCGACAGGCGTGACGCCGCCGTACTTGAACCGGCTGAACGTCTCTTTGAGCGAATCTCCGAACTGGCCGTTGAACATGGACGGCAGGGAAGAGTTTTTGACGGTGTAGTAGCCCTCTTCCGCAGTATAGTCCACAATTTTGCCGCCGTCGACCAGCAGCATGAACTGGTTGGGGTAGACGTGGATCACGGAACCGTCCGACACCGTGTTCTCCGTACCCTTGCGGTTGGAGCCGCGCTTATCGTCTCTGCGGACGGGTACGCCCGCGGTGAATACGGTGGTGTCGCTCATCCGGTCCGGCTCGATCACTTCAAGCCACTGGTCGGCAAACCCGCCGCCGACAGCGCTGGAAATGGCTTTGATAATTCCCATGAAAAACCCTCCTGTCAATCTCGGTAACCTTACCCAACATTATACAACGAAAACCCGATTCTGTCCAGCGTAAGCGGACGGAATCGGGCGGGTCGAAAAGAATTCACAAAGCGCCTGCAGGGAACCGCTGGCCGCACGGGTCAACAGGCGGGCAACGGATCGTCGCCGCGCGCTTTTATGACATGGTCCATGCTCGCCGCGGTAATTTCCTTAAAGTTAAGGCGGACGTTTGTAATTTTTGAATGCTTGAAAAAATTGTACTGCAGCCTGTCCGCCACGATATGACAGTTTTCCTGATTGATATTCATAAGCATAAGCAAAAACTGCGAAGGGCTGTATTGGGTGTACACGTCCCCGCGCCGGCCGGAAAGGCGCGCGGCCTTATGCATGGAGGTGGACAGATTTCTCAGCCGTTCGCCGCTTTTGGGCTGGCTGTTGTCGGTCTCGGTCAGCGTGCAGAGCATAATGTATATGGACTGGCCGTTTCTCTCCTTATGCCGAACGATAAACTGGTAGAAATTGATAAAGTTTTCAAAATTGCAATAGTACGCGCCTGTAAAGCATTCCGGCTCGCCGCTCGCCGTGCGCACGTCATGAACGCAGTCCGTCGGCCGCTGCATGCTGCCGGCGATCCTGCGGTAGAGGTTCCGCATTGTCTGCGAAGGGCGCGCGCCCAGGTCGTTGTACAAGGTGTCGGCGACCTTGTTATACTCCGCAATCGCCTCTGCGCAATGCCCCATTTCAAACAGGCAGGAGATGTGCATCAGGCAGAGCTCCTCCTCGTAAGGGTAGAGCGCGGCGGCGCGCTGCAGCAGGGGCAGAACCCTGGCAAGCCGTTTGCCGCGTTCGGCGATCCCGTACGCAATATGGATCAGCTCGCAGAATTGTTCCTGGTAGCGTGAAGAACGGCCCATCACCCACGGCTCGCTGGAGGAACGCGCCAGAAAATCGCTTTTATAAAGGCCGGCCGCCTCCATGCAGAGTGCAAAACGCGTTTCGTCGTCCAGCTGCGCATGCCTGACGCGCCTGACAATCGCAAAGAACTGCTCCGCATCTATCTCGCAGGGGATATCGGGGGAAAAGCCGTACCTGTTTTTGTTGTAGAGTATGCAGCTTTTGTCCAGTTCTGCGCCAATAAAGAGCTTGCGCAGACGGTATACGATGTTTTTCAGCGTGCCGACCGGGTTGCTCCCGTAGTCGTCGTGCAGCAGCGCGTCAATGAGCTCCTCTTGCAGGATCATCTTACCCCTGTTGCACAACAGGTACTGAAGCAGTTGTATGACTTTGCTGTTTCGGGTCTCCGGCGATACGATGACGTGTTCGCCGCAAGTGACTTGAAACCCTCCGAACATTTTTACCTGAAGGACTGGTATATCCGCCAAGCTGAACGCCCCCTCGTACAGTTTGATATAAAATTATATCACAAATAAAGATAGAAGAAAACACATATTCCGATAAATCGGCATGAAATTCCCATACGCGCCCGTTCCCGTAGAACAGGTCGGGCGAAACGCCGTGTGGGAACGCCGGTCCGGCGTTGATGACGTTCTGTTCCTGCAGCGGGAAAAAATTCGCGCCCATGCGGATGATGCGATGTTTTCGCTCGCCGCGCGCCCGCCTTTTTACATCCACAGCGCCCGTTTTGCGGCCACCTGCGCCGCCTGTTATAATAAAAAAACGGGCGGAGCAGACGCTCCGCCCGAAGGGCAGAATCAGATTACGGCCGCGGCCGACATGGGCGGGATATCGAAGCTTCCCTCAAAGCAGGTGAGTTCGTCGTCGTCCACAAGCCTGTACCGGCTGAGCGTCTGCCCGTCGTTCAGAACGGGCGTGACAGTTATGGAATTCTCCTCGTCGTAGTTTACGATCACCATACCGCTCCGGCCGTTTTGGTTTTGGAACACCGCGTAATCGCCGAATCCGTCCCGGCCTTCGACGGCGACGGCGCCGCCGCGACGGCCCATCCACTCGCCGTCCCAGAAATATGCGGAAAGGTCGCGTCGCAGCCGGTCCATTTTCATGCCGTAGGCGACTGTCTGCGGGTAGTCGGAGGGCCGTCCCTTAAAGTTGTAGGGCTCGTAGCTGATGATATAGCGGTTGAGCAGGCACTGGTTGATCATGGAGCGGTCGTAAAAGCCCACGACGGCGGTCATGATCTGGCCGTGCGGACGCATCAGGCGGCTGACGGGCCGGTGATCGCGTCCCCAGGTACGTCCGTAGGCGAGGTCGTACTCGTCGAATTGGAAGTCGTACAGCGCTTCGCCGGCGATCAGGAACTCCTTTTCAATGCCGCGTTCCCGAAGAATTTTGCGGAAGCTGTCCACAAGCTTCCTGTCCCAGCCGTAAGCGGGCGCGCCGTAGCGGTGCCCGTGCGCCGTATCAAAACAGCACAGGGCGGGGGAGTGGTGCATACACTCGTCGTAGAGGATGCCGTCCGCGCCCAGCTCTACGCACTTGAGGAACTCGCGGCCGCACAGTGCAATGTATTCGTCGCTGCCAAAGCACATGGGAATAAGCCGGCGCGTATTCACATTGGCCAGCTGCGACGCGGTCATATACTGGTAGCCCTTGTAGACGTAGTAATACCCGTACGGGTCTTTGATGGCGAGCGGGGCGTATACGGGCTCGAAGTCGTCGGTCGTCTGGTCGGCCCAGGTGAACTTGGTAAACAGAATGAGCTTTACGCCCATGGCGCGTATTTTCGCGATCGCGTCGTGAAGCTCCGCCCAGGTGCCCAGGCGCGGGTCAGGGTCATGCGAAGGGTTGCCGCGGTCCTGGCCGCCGATATTCCAGCCCGTGACCTGCAGCGCGTCTATGCCGAACTTCACGCATTCCTCGCCGAGCTTCGGCAGTTCCCGAAAGGGGATGCGCAGTTCGTCTTCCGGCGAGTTGAGGTGCGCCTGCAGCCATGCGTGCGGCTTTTGAATCCAGTCGGGGCGGGGATGCTTCTGCTGCGGCAGCGCGTTCCAGCTTTTGCTGATCCGGGTCCAGCACGCGGCGCCGGTCTCCCACCCCCCCCTTGTAGCCCTCCAGGGCGAAGGGGAGCAAGTCAAACTCCGTCCCGGGCGCGACAAAGGGCATGTGCGCCGCGGCAAAGCGGGTGAACACGTCCTTCCCAAAAGCGCTGTCCTCGGAAAAGAGCCGAAAATCGTTGGAGTTACGCCAGCCCGGCTGCGCTTCGGCGTGCCAGGTTACCGCCTCGACCCGCCGCTCCGCCGCGCCGATGTAGAGCCCGTTGCCCTTCTCGTCTACGGCCAGGGCGAACGGGGAAAGGGGCGGGTTGTCCATTTCCGGGTTGATGGAAAGGGTGGGATAGTCCACGCTGTGGGTTGCCGTCAGGTTTTCAAAGGTGGGCCACAGCTCGAAGGAATGCAGGCCGAGATAGTGGCCGTACTCAAAAGCAAAGCGCGTGCAGCCCGCCGGCCTGTGCAGATCGCCAAGATATGGGTAGTAGACGTTTTCCACAAACACGCTGTCGTTGTTTCGTATATGCATGCGGAACACGGCCTGGTCGCGCACAATCTCGCACACCGTCGTCACGGCGATGTCGTGCCGGCCTCCGTATTCGGATACAATGCCGTCCCATGTGAATTCCACCCGGGTTTCGGTGCAGGCGCTTCTGGGCGCGCAGGGCTGCCGGTTGCCCCAGGCGTTGTTATTGCGGCGGCCGTGGTCGTCGTGTCTGCTGTGGTCTTCCAGCGGCAGCATGAGCCGCCAGGAAAGGGCGAGGTGCGGCCGGTTCAGTATCTCCCAGTCTGATGCTTTGGAGTAGAGGTAGCAGAGCGAGCCGTCGCATGGATTGAACTTGAGAATCAGAGAAGATGTCTCCAGCGTGTAAAGCTGTTCCATGAATATGCGCCTCCAGTTGTGTCTCCCGCAGCCGCCGTCACCAGTTGCGGAACCCCTCTTTTTCTACGGCGTCCGGATCCGTACTGCTCCGCACGACAAGCCCGGTTTCAATGGAACGAAGCCGGGCGGGCGCGGAGTAGTTCTCAATCCGGGACAGCGCCAGCTCCATTGCATGCCGGCCGAGCATGTCCGCCGGCATGCGGACAGAGGAGAGGGGCGGCCTTACGAGCGAAGCGACGAACGAGTCGTCAAAGCCGATTACCCGAACGTCTTCCGGCACGCGGACGCCCGCTTCGCGCAGTGCGCTGAGCGCGCCGACGGCCATCTGGTCGTTGGAGGCGAACACGCCGTCGAACGCAGGTCCGTTTCGGAGCGCGCGCACGGTCGCGTCGTATCCGCTCTGGGGTGAAAAGTCGCCGTAGACGGTCCGGCCTTCGGCTCTGCCGTCCTTCAACTCGTCCATAAAGCCGCGCACGCGGTTCTCGGCCGCCCAGGAGTTCTGCGGCCCGGTGATATGCAGAAGCCTGCGGCATCCGCACTCGAGCAGGTGCCGCGTCGCCGTGCGCGCGCCGCCGTAGTTGTCCGCCTCCACGGAATCAATCCCATAAGCGGTCAGGTCGCGTTCTATACTGATTACAGCCGTCTTTTTCCCGGTCGCGGCCATAAGTTTGAGCTGCCTGAAATAGTCGGCGTTGTCCGGGTCCGCGACGGTGTCCAGGATAATCGCGTCGAACCGGTTCTTGCGCATGGTGTTCACATACTGCTGTTCGAGCTCGAACTCGTCGTTCGCGTCGATGCACATCAGATGGAAGCCGCGCGCAGTGGCGATGGCGCGGCACTCGCGCAGCAGGCGCCCGAAGAACACCCGGCTGAAGTTTGTGATGATCACCCCAATCATGTTGGAGCGCGCGCTCTTCATGTTGCGCGCCACAGGATCGGCTTCGTAGCCGAGCTCTTCAATGGCGGCCACAATCCGCGCAGTCGTCTCCGGAGAGACGTATTTTGTGCCGTTGATCATGTTGCTGACAGTGGAGATGGCAACGCCTGCGCGTTTCGCGACGTCGTTAATGGTGGCCATGGATTCACCTTCCCTTTAAAAGATGTCCGGACTTATTTTTTCATTTTGTGCGCCGCGCGCATATATTCCGGTTTTTTTCGCGCTTTTATTTTGTTTTTTTATCATACCACAGCGCGGCCGGGATGTCGAGCGCTGCGCAGAAAAAAACAGGTTCCCGCGCCGGCATTGCCGGCGTGGGAACCTGCGTTCGTGCCTGTGCAAATACATGTGGCTTTTTTCTGCGAAAACGGACGCGCGCGCCGTCCGCATGAGCGTCGGTATACCGCGCGTTCAAAGCAGGCGCATCGTCTGGCAGGGGAAAAAAGCGTTTACGCCTGCTTTTACAGAAGCAGCAGCATCGCCATATCCCGCGCCATCGCCTTTTCAATCGCGTCCATAGCGGCGGCCGCGCCCGAGACGTCGGTCAGGAACACAGCGCCGCAGAGCTTGTCGCCGTCAAAGTACAGCGCCTTGTATACGTTTGACGCAGGGTCGTCCAGCAGAATGCGCTTGTGCGCGCCGCCGCCGACCGTACCCGCTGAAAAGAGTTTGAACGCACCGTCCTCCAGCGCCGTCGCGGGCACGATGGGCGCGTATGCCGCCGCGGCGCCGGCCATGGCCAGTCCGGCGGTCCGGCCCTGTGCCAGTGCGGCGGACCACAGCCCGGCTACCTTGCCGCCAAATTCGGCGCAGTCGCCCGCCGCATAGATATGCGGGTCGCTCGTGCGCATGGTCTGGTCCACGATCACGCCGCGGTTCACATCCAGGCCGCACGCGCGCGCAATGGACAGCTCGCTGCGCACGCCGGTGCAGACGAGCAGGAAATCCGCTTCCAGGCGCGCGCCGCCCTGCAGAATGATAGCGCCGCCGTCGGTGTCCTCCACGCCGGAGTTTACAAGCACGCGCACGCCCAGCCCCTCCAGGTGCGCCTGCAACCGCTGTGAAGCCGCCTGGTCGCCCTGTATGGACAGGATTCGGTCCGAACGCTCGATCACCGTTACCTCCAGCCCGCGCGCGCGTATGGCGAGCGCGGCCTCTATGCCGAGGATGCCGCCGCCGAGCACAGCCGCGGTCCCGGCCGCGCCTATGAGCCGGTCGAGCTCCATTGCGTCCGCCTTTGTGCGCAGCGTCCGGACGGGCAGGCCGCCCTCCTTCTGGGGAACCGGACAGAAGGCGTTCGCCCCCGTGGCCAACAGCAGCTTGTCATAGGGCAATTCACCGCCGCCGTCGAGTACGACACGGCGCTGTTCGCGGTCTACGGCCGCCGCCCTGTCAAATATGATTTGAATATTGGCCCCGGCAAAGCCCTCCTCGCTGTCGAGCAGCGCCTGGTCAAAGGTCATTTCTCCGGCGAGCACGTCGGACAGCGCGGGCCTGTTGTACGGGAGTTCGCCCTCGCCGCACAGCAGGGTAATGGACGCGCCCGCGTTATGATTTCGGATCGTCCTTGCCGCCTCGCAGCCGGCCGCGCCGCAGCCGATGATCACAAACGCTTCGTCAGTGTCCTTGCGCGGCGCCTGCGCTTCGTCCGCCTCCTCCACAAACGCAGCCGCGCCCGCGCCGCAGACAGGGCACGGGTCGGGCGGGACCTCCCCCTCGAATACCATATTGCAGATGGTGCAGCGCCAGCGTTTTTTTGCGGCCGGCATGGCCGTCTGTGCAGCCGGAGCCTGCGCCGCCGGGGTCTCTACCGCGGCCGGCGCGTCGGCCGTGAAGGCCTCTCTGCCCGCGCCGCAGACGGGGCAGCGCTCGGGGCAGTCCGCGCTTTCGCACTTCCAGCCGCAGATGGAACAGGTCCATACCCTCGCCGCGGCCGGCGTGTCCGTCTGTGCAGCCGGAGCCTGCGCCGCCGGGGTCTCTACCACGGCCGGCGCGTCGGCCGTGAAGGCCTCTCTGCCCGCGCCGCAGACGGGGCAGGTGACAGGTTTGTCCGCGCCCGCTGCCGTAGATCCGCATACGAGGCATACCCAGTTCTTTTCCATCTCTCATTTCCTCCTGGTCTATATTTTGGCTTATGTCCGTCCGTCCGTCATTCGCCCCAGATCCGGGCAAGCGCCGCAAAGGCGCGCCTGACGAACGCGCTGTAGTCGGAACCGTCGTAGTTGACGGGCTTGGGGAATATTTCGAGGTTCAGATACCCCGTGTAGTTCACGGCCTCCATATCCGTTCGCAGCGCGGCCCAGTCGATGGACTCGTCCATGGGGATGTGGTGCTGGTCGTCCACGCCGTTGTTGTCGTGCAGATGGGTGAATCCCATCCGCGGCCCATACCGGCGCACAAACCCGATGCCGCGGTTGTACGCGTTTTCATGCCCGCTGTCAAAACAGAACTGCAGATTTTTTGAACTGATGTTACCGAACAGGTAATCGAGATGAACGGGCGTGCGCAGGTTTTCGAGCAGCAGGATCACGCCGCGCTTTTCAGCGTGCTGCACAAGCCTGTTGCAGGTTTCCAGCCCAAGCTCCGAGATGTATACGTTGTCCGGCCCGCTCGTGGGGTGCACGATGAGCGACTCAATGCCGAACGCGGCGCAAAGGTCGATCTGTTCCAGGTAGAGATCTGTGAGTTCGTCGTGCTGTGGTCCGGGTACCCAGAACTCGCAGTTGCGCTTAAAAGGCGGGTGCAGGTTCACAACATGCAGGCCGTGTTCCTTCGCGCTCTGTACATAGGTGTGGAGCTGTTCTTTCGTGATAAACGCGGCGTCGGAGTTGATATGTATGTTCTGGAATCCGGCCTCTTTTGTCAGGCGCATTTGCTCGCCCAGGTCCATTTCGGGAACGGCGCGCAGGTCAATGCAAAAACGTTCAGTCATCGGTATCACCTTTCATATTCCACCCTCCTGCAACGGAGCAGCGGTTATTCTGTATGTACCTTTAATATAACAGATCGCCGCCCATAAATCAACTAAAATAGTATTGATAAAGCCGAAAAATGTAAAATCCTTGACAGAAGTCCGCGGCCGTGGTATTTGTATAAGAAAACGGACGGGGAGGCGGACCATGCAGCGGGACAGCGGAGTCGGACTGAGCGCAGCGGCGCTAAAATGGATTGCGGCGGCCGCCATGACGGCGGACCATATCGGAATCGTGTTCAGCGCGGCGCTTCCCGCCGGTGCGCAGCTGATCCTGCGGACGGCGGGCCGCATAGCTCTGCCGCTGTTCTGCTTTTTTGTCGCGGAGGGCGCGCGCAGGACGGGTCGCCCGGGCAGATACGCCCTGCGTCTTCTGGCGTTTGCCCTGGTTTCCGAAGTCCCCTTTGATTTGATGCTTGCGGGCCGGCTCTTTGACCTGCACCGGCAAAACGTCCTGTTTACGCTGCTGTTGGGTCTGCTGGCGGTACTGGCGGCGGACCGCCTGCGCCGCTGTCCTGCCGTGGCCGTGCTGTGCGCGCTGGCCCTGTCGGGCGCGGCGCAGCTTGCGCGGACGGATTACGGCATGTTCGGCGTCTGGCTCGTCCTGTTTTTCTGGCTTCTGCCCGGCGCGTCGCCGCCGCGCGCGGCGCTTTTGTCCGTCCTGCTGTTCTGGTTGGGCGCGGCGGGCGGCGGGCTGCAAACCGGCCTGTGGCAGCTTGCCGGGCTTTTGGCCCTTCCGCTGATCCGTCTGTACGGCGGCCGGCGCGGCCGCGGCGGGAAATACGCGTTTTACGTTTATTATCCGCTGCACATGCTGCTTCTGTATCTGCTCTCCCGCTTATGATAGCCTGCCGAAAGCGCGCCGGGACCTTCCAAAGCCCCGGCGCGCTTTCTATGCGTTTTCGTTTTGTATATAGTAAGCGACGAGCAGATCGACCACCTCGTCGTAGCTGTTCACGCCGCTGTTCTGTCCGAACGCCTTGAGATAGGCGTCGTTGAGCGCCGTACCGGCCTGTTCAAGCCCGCCGGCATAACGGCTGTAATGCAGCGCCGCGGCCGCGCAGTCGAGCCTGAGCGCGTCGCCCATGCGTTCGGCCAGCGCTTCCCGGCCGGACTTTCCAAGCGCATTGTAACAGTAGACAAAGGCGTGGTAGTATCCGGCGTATGCAAACGCCGCATCCCCGCTTTCCGCGCAGGCGAGAAACGCGGCGAAATTGGCCTCGTTTTCCGGCGCGATACCAAGCCGGTGCGCCATTTCGTGCAGCATGGTAAAGGGCAGAGTCGTGTCCGGTACGTCCGTGTTGACGTTGCACTCGCCGAAAAACGGGTTGTACACGCCGGTAATTCCGAGCAGGGACAGCGCGGGCGACGCGATCACCGCCTTGGGCGGAGCGTACGCGCCTTCAAAAAGCGGATACCGCCGCGCAAGGGCGCGCATCGCGTCCGGCGCGCGTCCGGCGAGCGCGGCGTACCCGCCGTTGTCAAAGGTCCCGTCCGACCTGCGCTCCACAGCTTCTGCAGCCTGGTTGGCCTGGTCCAGATAGTGTTCCGCGGCCTCGAACAGCTCCTGCTCGCCGTAGCCGCGCACAGGCAGGCCGAGGCTGTCGGACAGGGGCGCGGCATAGTAGTTCAGTCCCCACGCGAATACAAAGATGCAGAGCGCGCCGGCGCAGGCGAGGCAGGCCCGTCCCGCCCGGTCCAGCCAGCTGCGCCCGCGGCCGCGCGCACGTCCGCACAGGCGCATGACGAGCCTTGTAAGGAGCAGGGCGGCGAGCAGGTAGACGCACAGCTCGGCTGCGGGCACGCGCGGGATCAGGGAAAAGACCGCGCCCAGCGCGCCGGATACCGCTTTGGATACGGGCCGGTAATACGACGCGACCCATTCCGGACAGCGCCTTGCGGCCGCGCACGCGGCCAGACATAGCAGCACAAGCCCTCCGCTTACGCCGAAGCGGACGGCCGCCCTCTTTTTCTGCGCCGTCATGCAACCGCCTCCTTTCCGACCACAGTATAACATATCCGGTCCTTGCCGCGCCATATAAAATTTCACAGCCGCCGCGGCGGGCATTATGCTTGACAAGCAAACATCGCGCACATATAATTAAGGTATTGTAACGGCGGGCTGCGGCGTTATGCGCCGCATACGGAGCGATCCGTAAGGGAATATGGTGCAAATCCATAACAGCTCACATTTACTGTAAGCGGCTACGAAATCCGGATGATCCACTGGCGCGCGTGCGAGAGAGCGCGGCCGGGAAGGGCGGACGTAGGCTGGAAGCCGCAAAGTCAGGATATCTGCCCGCCGCGGTACACGTTTATCTTTCGGTGAGGAACGATGACGCACGGACGCCCACGGGGCGTCCAACGCCGCTTCGCTTCCAAACGGATGCGAAGCACTTTTTAATTTGGAGGAATGTAAACATGTTCAGGACAGCATGCAAACGGATTCTGGCCGTCGCCTGTACTCTCGCGCTGGCAGCCGGCCTTACGCTGATTCCCGTTTCGGCGAAAACACCGGCCCTGGAGGCGAAGGAGCAGGCGCAGGCGACTGCGGCCAGCCTCGCCGCCGCCCTGCGGGACGATGTGAGCTACAAAGACGGGCGCAGCGTATATTTGATCCTGCGCGCAGGCGTGCGGGACGAAACGCTGATTGAAAATTACAGGACAGGCCTGCTCGCGGGCCTTGCAGCGGACGGCAACGCGGGCAAGCTCGTGGACGCGGCCGGGTACGACCCGACGGCCGACGTGCTCGCTTACCATGCATATGCGGCGGGCATATACGCGCTGCTTGGCGAAAACCCGCGCGACATAGGCGGCCACGACCAGATCGCCCATCTCTTCACGGATACCGACAGCTCCGTCCTGCTCGCGGAAAACCCCTATCATTTTTATATCTATCTCCAGCTGGCTGAATACGCCGATGAAACCGCGGCGGTAGACGGCCTTGTGCAGAAGCTTACGAGCTACTATGACGCGGCGTCCGGCACGTTCAGTTTCTGGGGCGACCCGGCCTGGGCTTCGGTGGACGACGTGGGCAATGCCGTAGCGGCCCTCGCCCCGTACTGTGACCGCGCCGACGTGAAAGCGGCGGTGGACGGTGCGCTCGCGGGCCTTGCCGCGAAAAAGACGGAAACCGGCTACATGGGCTTTGACGCGCCTGCGTCCAGCTCCACTGCGCTGGCTCTCGCCGCCTTTGCGCAGGCCGGAAGGCAGGCCGAGGCTGAGGAGGCTTACGCCCTGCTCGCGAATTTTGCGGTCGAAGGAGCGCCGGGCCAGTACGGCGACGCCGTGGGCGACGATGTGGCCAGCGTGTCCTTTGGGATGCCGGACGCGCTGTTCGGCCTGATCTGCTATACGGACTACCAGTATACGCTGCCCGCCGCAGCCGTCGCGGCGCAGCAGGCGGGCGCGGAGCTGCGAAAGACCGCGGCGAACTTCGCCGACTTTTTGGAAGGGGCCGGCGTCAGCTATACGGACGGCCGCAGCATGTATTTGATTCTCGATTCCGGCGTGCGGAATGAAGCGCTGAACGCCGCTTATCTTGAAAGCCTGCGCGAAACCCTTGCCGCGAACGGGGGCCGTCTGCCCAACACCGGCTTTGTCGCGTCGGAAGACGACTGGGCCTATCAGTCCTACGCCGTGCTGGCGCTGCAGAAGCTCGGCCTTGATCCGACCGACTTCGAGGGGTACGACCTTGTCGCCCACGTCGCCGGGATGGACTGGGTCGCGACGGCGACCTCTCCCTATAACTACCAGGCCCTGCTGTGGTTTGCGGAGCAGTTCGCAGACAGCCTGCAGGGGACGGACATCGTCGACGCGGCGGTCGACGCGCTGCTTTCATATTACGACGCGGCGGCAGGCACCTTTGTGTTCTGGGGCGACGCCGCCTACTGCTCGGTGGACGACGTGGGCAATGCTGTGGCGGCCCTCGGCCCCTACTGTGACCGCGCCGACGTGAAAGCGGCGGTGGACGGCGCGCTTGGCTGGCTCGAAGGCCAGCGGCAGCCGGACGGGTATATGGGCTATGCCGGCCTGTCGTCAAGTTCCACGGCGTATGCGCTTGCATGCTATGCGAAAACCGGCGATACGGCCGGTGCGAACGCCGCGTATGCCATGCTTTCCAACTTCCGTATCGGGGACGGCGGCCGCTACGGCGCGGCGGTCGGAGACACGGAGGCGGACTACGCGTTCAGTATGCCGGACGTATTGTTCGGCCTGCACGCGTTTTACCGGTCCATGGTCCCGGTCGACCCGGTCGAGCCCGAGCCGGAGCCGCAGCCCGAACCGCAGCCCGAGCCTGAACCCGAACCCGTACCGGAAGGCGAAACCAACCCGCCCACGGGCGACGGAAATCCCGCTGCAGCGGCGCTGGCGGCGCTTCTGGCCCTCGCCGCGGTAGCCACCATAAAGAAGAAAAGGACTGAGCGCGTTGGCTGATATATTGAAAAGTATTTTTGCAGCCCTTGCAGTGCTTGTGTGCCTGTGCGCCTGCACGGCGCCCGCCGCGGACCCTTCCGGCACGGAGGATTCCGCGGCCTCGGGCGCATCGCAGTCCGCGGTCCAGTCCTCCGGCGCTTCTTCGTCCGCGGATGCAGGCGCGTCCGGCGCTGAAACGGAAGGCTCGTCCTCCGCTTCCGGCGAATCCGGCGCGGCGTCGGTCTCCGGCGGCGGCGCGGACGGCGCACAGTCCGTTTCGGTGCCCGCAGCCTCGCAGGGCGGGGATGTCTCCAGCTCCAAAAGTACATCTGCATCCGCGTCCAGAAGTCAGAGCCAGAACGCAAGCCAGAGTAAAAGCCAGAGCGCTTCGCAGAGCCAGAGCAAAAGTCAGAGCCAGAGCCAGTCGCAGGAAATCACCGTATCCGTTACGGTGGACTGTTCCGCTGCGTTCGGCAATCTGGTTTCAGGGGACGACAGCTTCCTGCCCCAAAGCGGGATTATGCTCAGTACGTCGGTGACGGTGGCGAAGGGCTCGTCCGCATTTGAAGCAATGCAGGCGGCCTGCCAGAGCGGCGGCCTCTCCCTAAACTACTCGGGCAGCCAGGCCCGCCGCAACGTCTATATCCAGGGCGCGGGCGGCCTGAGCGAAAAGGACTGCGGCGGCCAGAGCGGCTGGAAATACAGCGTGAACGGCACGACTCCGGGCAAAGGCTGCAGTGCATATACTCTGGGCGACGGCGACACGGTCCTCCTCTATTACGCCATGTCGTAAGTCCAATGGTATTAAGTCAAGAGGGTAATTCACGGAAAGAACAGAAGAAAACG